>Ga0302242_1001650_pt1 | contig 15895 bp, 12 predicted proteins | sample AAG_UR_Lys_MG_FD_193510 | JGI IMG/M metagenome (GOLD analysis project Ga0302242, IMG submission 193510) | Enriched activated sludge microbial communities from anaerobic digester in WTTP, New Holstein, Wisconsin, United States - AAG_UR_Lys | ecosystem: Engineered > Bioreactor > Anaerobic >... | reverse complement strand
TCACTGTACATTCTGTGATGGCCTTTTGTCTTATAAGCAGGGATTAATATACCTTTTTTTTCCCAGTCTCTTAAAGTCTGAACACTTTTACCTATCTTTTTTGCAAATTCTCCAACCGAGTACATCATAAGATAATTTTATCACATAATCAACTGAATTTCAAGTGTTATTTGTAGATTTTTATAGTTTCTCCATACCAATTCTTTGACCTTTAAATACTTCTCCTGTAAATTACCAAAATAAAAACTAACAAGAATCCTGCTAAACCCAGTAATATAAATACTTTAGAGACAGCCAGGTTAGAATGATTGTGTTTATTCTTCTGAGGTGAAGGTGTCGCTTCTACTATCGAAACAGTAGATTTATCAACAGTAAATTTTTCCTTTCTGGCATACTTTAATACTCCTTTAAGGCCCTCTTCTTTTTCTATCTGAAGCATTTTCTTTAAACCTTCTCCATAAACAGGATCAGATGTTTTAAGCATATTTTCTGCCATCCTATTATAACCCTTTACCTTCAGAACTTTATATGAAATCCACTCTGCAAAACCCTCTCTAATAGATATATCTTGATTGTCAGGACAATTTTCTGCCTGCCAGGCATGGGTATATTCATGAGCAAGAGTTCCTATTGCTCTTACTGGTATAAGGCCCGAGAGTATATATATCTCTGAAACAGTAATAGTATTATTTAATTTTGTATAATAATGCAGAGCCGTAACACCATCAAGGGGCACATATTCTATATTCTTCTTTTTCTTAAGTTCATCTAACTTCATTTTATCTATAAGTTTTATCTGAAGAGGAAACATTACATCTGAACCCAGTAATTTTTTTGTTTCTATCTTAACTTCTTCTAAAATGTCCTCAAGAGGTTTAAGCTCAAAGATAGCTATAGAATAACACTCAGAACATATACGTCTTCCATCAATAAGTGTCATACCTGTGAGGCCTATGGGAACACTACAGTTACAGCAGGAAGGATAAATTTCATAACATCTTTTACAGTATACGCTTTTCCCATCAAGACTTGTAAGATATTCTCCTTCAAGTATCTCATTACATAATCTGCATCGTGGAACACTTGCCTGATAACAATTCTCACAGTAATTTTTATCTTTTACTATTCGATACTGGCCGTATAAGCTCTGACCACATATATCACATTTAGGAACTACCTGAGGATAACAATTATTACAGTATATATTCCCCTTAAAAGTCCAGTAAGTATCTGTAATAACTGAACCACATCTATTACAGACAATAGAAGCTATAGCATAATTAAAACATAACGATAAAAATAGCACTGTTAGAAATATTTTTTTCATAAAAATAAAGAGTTCTGTCGATGTAAACATTATTTCAGAAGAATTTTTCCCGGGAAAACCTCCTTTACCTTTTCATGTTCATAGCCGAGAGCAAAAAATAATAAAGTAGGTGCAACATCTCTGAGTGTTCCATCCTCTCTTAATGGTATATCTCCTGCACCGAGTATTATAAAAGGGACTTTTGCACGAGTATGAAAAGTGCTCGGTTCTCCATCTTCTGTAATCTTTTCTTCTATATTTCCGTGATCTGCCGTAATAAAAACTATCCCTTTTTTCTTCAGGGTTGCAAGAGAAATCCTCTGAACAGCCTGATCCACCTTTTCCATAGCAGTTATACAGGCCATTATATCTGCTGTGTGTCCTACCATATCAGGATTGGCAATATTCATCATTATACATGTTTTCTCATCTCCGTCGGAAATTACTTCCATAGCTTTTTTACATAGATCCCTGAGTTCCAGATGAGGATATTTTGCATAAGGATCTATTTTATAACCTTCCTCTCCTTTATGCTCTTCATATTCTTTTATATAATTTCTGAGTTCATCAGGAAGAGGTATTATAATCCTTTCCTCTCCGGGAAATAAATCTTCCCTTTTTCCTCCGCTCAGGAGAGCTATAGCTTTAGCCTTGTCAACACCGGACATTCTTATCTGTTTAAAACCAAAATGGCTCAGAAATCCTCCAAGACTCCATTCATAGTTAACAGCTCTGAAAGCTACAGGACATGGTACATTTTCATAATACTCTATTAAAGCACAGACTTTTACAGTGTTAAAATCCAGATCTTGTTTATATTTAACCCTCTCAAATTTCTGAATATCTTTATATGTTTCATCACCTGATTCTCGCAAAATTCTGGTAAAATCTTCAAGAGGATCTACCATCATACGAACCATAAATTCTGTTCGGTCCTTTCGAAAATTCCAGAACATAACACCATCATAATTAGAAAATCCTTTGTAATCTCCTATGACAGCCGGGGGAATATACTGATCATTAAGACCCATATCATAGGCCTTCCGAAGTGCTTTCATCAGAGTGGGGACTTTTGGCCCTTCCCCTTCTACTATTGCCCTGTAGGTTTTTTCTGTTTTACTCCAGTAGAGTTTTGACCTGTTCATAGCTATATCTCTACCTGCTACAGTCGCAATTATTATCTCTATATTCTTTCTACCGGCAAGCATCTCTTCTACTCTATCAGATAAATCTTCAGCGAATCTGGGAGCTGAGTGGGGAGGTGTACCACGGCCATCGGAAAAAAAGTGTATATATATCTTTTCTACACCTCTGGTGATAGCTGTGTTTAATATAGCATAAAGATGTTTTATATGAGAATGTTCCTGATTATTTGAAACCAGACCGAGTAAGTGAAGGGCCGAGTTATGTTCTATTACAAAGGATAATAATTCATTAATCTCCTTATTTTCTATAAGGCCTTCCTCATTTATAGCCCGATTTACTGACAGCATTGGATGTTCATAGGGTACACCACTCAAAACTTCATGGCCCACTGCTGTAGAACCTTTAGCTCCGGGAGGCATACCTACTTCTTCTCCCACAGCAGTTAAGGTAACATAGGAGGTTTCTCCAACTATTTCTCTGATTTCCTGTTTTAAAGGGGACTTTTTTTTCATAATATAATCCAGAAAAGGTGTGTAGGCAAAAGCAAAACAATTATATTCTGCCTCAATACGATCACCACAACCGTCCAGGATTATTTCTACAAGAGGCCCCTTTCTACCAGATGTATCTAATGTCAAGGTTTTGACTATATTTACGTTTTTCGACATAATTCTTCCTTTCTCCAAAAATATTGTTACCGGTCAAAAGACCTGGCAATATAGAATATATTTTAATATTGCCCTTTGTTATGTTCTTAAACATAGAAAAGTTTCTAACTGCCAAGAATAAGTTAGCTTAAAAATTTTAATATGGGAATTATAAAAGTAATTAATATCAGCGGTTTTGACTGCTATGAAAATATTTCTGGATTAGAAAAAAACTATTTTAAAATCCCGAAAGAAGCAACTGTTTTTAAAATATCCATTGAGGTGATTATTCCGACAATTTTTTTGCCCTTCATAACAGGAACCCTGTGTATCTTTTTTTCACTCATCAATTTACACACATCTTCAATGGGATCATCTTCCGACACAAAAATAACTTCTTTAGTCATAATTCCATCAACCCAGTTGGAAGCCCCCTGTTGCCTTTCTTCATCAAGACTGACCTTGACCTTTATCAAACGGTCTACAGCTTTCAGAATATCTCTTTCAGATATAATTCCTATCACTTCTCCTGCTGCATCCACAACGGGAACACCAGAAATTCTCTCTGTTAAAAGAAGTAATATAAGTTTTCTTATAGACAATTCCGAAGAAACAGTAATAACTTTTTTTGTCATAACATCTTTTGCTTTCATTCCTTATCACCTCCTTTAGAAATGCGTAATGGATGATGCGTATTTAATTTACACGCCTCACGCCTCACGTCTCCTTATCTCTTCTACATATCCAAATAAAAAACCTACTTTTCATATAAAATTGTTTTATTATTAAATCAAGAAGGGTTTTGAGTAGAAATGTTAAATATATAATCGCAGGTGTTAATTAGATGGCCTTCACGAACAAATTAAAAGAATCTAAAAAAGAGATTTTAAAGAAAATCGTTCAGAATTTTGAAGCTTCTGAGTATCCGGAGCTTGTAGATATTTTTTCCCCTATGCCTTATTTTATAAGCCAGTTAATAGATGGACTCATGTCAAATGAAAAACCTCGATTATATAGATTTTTTAAGCGAGAGGACTTCAGGCCTTCTTTCAAGATAATACTGACAGGATTTAAAATAATTCGCTCTGTCTTCTTACAGATATGTCAGGATAATTTACCTCAGAATGAATTAAAAGATACATATGATAAGATTATAACCTCTTTTGATGATATTGAAATCAAATTTATTTCTGATATAGAAGAATATTTTAAATATGCAAGTAATGATATACTTATGGAAAAAGTAATGAAAGCTCATAAAATGGCTCTTATAGGGAAACTCACAGGTTATATGGCTTATGAACTCAATAATATACTTACAGTAACAAAAAACTGGGCCCATATGGGTCTTTCGGATAAGGATGAGGCAGTAAGAGCAAAAGCCTTCAGTGGAATACTCGGAAGCAGTGAAAGAGGTGCGAAACTTACCAGAAATATTTTAAGCTTCAGTAAAAAAATGAAACTGGAACCATCTTCTATAAATATAAATGATTTTATAGAAGAAATGTTATTAATTATTGAAAAGAAACTGATAAAGGAAGGGATAACTATTGAAAAATGCTATGGACCTATACCTGAAATTGTGACAGATAAATTTAAACTCAGGGAAGCTCTTTTTAATATACTGCTGAATGCCTGTAGTTCTTTAACAGGACCTATGAAAAAAATTATAGTCACTACAAATGTAAAAGATAATAATGTGGAGATTATCTTTTCTGACACTGGAGAAGGAATAGAAACAGAAAATCAGGAGAAAATATACGAACCATTTTTCAGTACAAAAATTCTGGAAAATAAAGAGATTGAGTGGGGAACCGGTCTGGGTATGGGTATACCAATAGCTAACAGTATAATAAAAAAACAGGGAGGACAGGTAAATATTAATAGTCAGCAGGGGAAAGGAACTGATTTTAAAGTTTATTTACCAATTACTGATATAAAACGTGAGACGTGAGAGGTGAAAGGGGAAAATAATGAATAATGAATTAAATAACATCATACCACATCATTTATAAGGAGGGCAAAATGAATCACGAGCATGATCTTGTAGTAATTGCAGGGAGGGCAGGTAAGCAATTTGCTCAAAAAGTTGTAAAAGAATTCATAAAATTAAAGGAATGTCCTTTACCTGATTTAACTCTCGGTGAAGTAGATATAATTGATTTTCCCAACGGGGAATTAAGTGTTAGATTAGATATAAACGTAAGGAAAAAAACTGTTCATGTTTTTCAATCTATAATTCTGGGAAAAAATAAAAATATATTCAAGGATTTTTTTGAAATTTTTATCATTAATGATACACTGAAAAGAGCCGGAGCCCAGAGCATTATGAATTACTGGAGCTTTTTGCCTTTTCAGAGGCAGGACAGAAAAACTAAAGGGAGAGAACCTATTTCAGCAAAGCTCATTTTTGATCTTTTATCCTCCTCAGGAGGGAAATATTTTAATCGTATGGTTACTGCTGAAATGCATACTGATGCTGCCCAGGGTTTTGCCGATATTCCTGTTGATAATGTAAGAGCTCTACCTCTGTTTTTACTTTATTATAAAAATCATGCCATACTGAAAAACCTGGATCTCAGCGAATTAGTTGTTGTTTCTCCAGATACAGGAGGAGCAGCAAGAGCACGTTTTTTTGCAGAAAAACTTGGTACAGGCTGTGCTATTATCGAAAAAAGAAGATTTTATGATGAAACAGGTAAAACTGAGAGCCTCCAACTTATAGGAAATGTAAAGAATAAATATGCCATAATGATAGATGACATAATAGACACAGGCAGTTCTGTCCTTAATGGAGCAGACCTTTTATGGGCAGAAGGAGCAAAAAAAGTCTTTGCCTGTTGTACTCACGGACTTTTCAGTACAGATAAAAAAGGAGTTCCAGCAGAGAAGAAATTTTACGATGCTAATATAGAAGTTCTTACAACAGATACCATTCCCCGGGGACAGACCTATTATGATACTTCTTATCAATGGCTCAGAACTGTATCTATGGCAAGTTATTTTGCAGATGCCCTTTATTGCAACCATACAGGACAGTCTTTCAGTGAATGTCTTCAGAATCATTTAAATGAAGCCATAGCAAATGAAGTGGATATTCAGGATTATCTCATACCGATAACACCAAAAGAACTATGGGAAATTAATGATAACTAAGTAGAAAAAGGGATTAATAAACATGAGTTCCTCTAAAAATTCATTAAATAATAGAAATTATCGTTGTCCTCGCTGTGAATGGCCAATGGAAACTATTTTATCCAAATATGTAAGTAAAGAAGGTAATTTTGAATTTCTTCATTGCTTTAACTGTGGACAGGATTTCTATAAAGAACTAGTAAAACTGATAAAATCCGACAGAGGAGATATTGAAGAGATCATTCTTAAAAGAGTTGAAGTTGAGCTTGATTATATAGTAAATCCCGGGAAAAAATCTTTAACATTATCAGGGAAAAAAAGTTATCTTAAATGGAATTAAAGTGTGAAGCGTGAGATGTGTAAATATCACTATTATATTTCACTTCTCACTCTTTACTTCTCTCTAAGTACCGCAACAGGCAAAAAAGTATCTATCTCACAAGTCTGTCCCTGTCCGGGCTCTTACGCAAAATCTATGATCCTGTTACAATAAAATCTGTTATTACAGAATATACAGTTTTGTATTTATTTAAGTTATAACTTTCTCCTTTGACGGCATATCTTTTGCTCCAGAGCCCGGACAGGGACAGGTATATATATTTAAAATTTTTTGGATACTTTTTTATCTGGAGCGGTACTAAGAAAACAACCTTGAGGCTACTCCAAAAAATATGAATGCTTATACTTCTTTACCTGATGCAATATCCTTTAAATTTCGACATGTAATTAACTTCTATACTTTTGCACTTTTTAAACAAAGCTTTATTCTACCTTGCAGGATCTCCGCGAGGGATGTCCTTACGTGACAACAATTTTTCAAAATTCTGCAAAAGTATAGTTAACTTAAAACTTCCTTTAAATACGCCATCTTTTTTTTCGTAGCCTCAAGGCTGTTTTTACTAACTTTGATGGTAGATTGGTATAAAACCTATAATCCTGACTATGTAAATTAGTCTGAAAAATAGATTTAATAACATTTAGCATGTAATTTCCATAAAAGCTGAATGCTGATAGCTGAAAGCTTGTTTATGCCGACTCAATAGCAACTATACGGCAGATACTTGATTCTCCCCCTACGAACCTCCAGGGGAAACATCCCACATAGGTTCTCTTATTTAAAAATCTCTTTAATTCTCCTCCAAGATTTTCTGCATGAATTATGTCATAAGGGAATAAATCTATATGCATTAACTGATAGTCTTCAACCGGGAAGAAATCATCGAGGCCTTTTTTATATTTCTTCTGTAAAAATTTCTCTGCTTCTTTAGCCTGCACGGGACACCATTCTCTGATCTTTGTATTCATGGGGTGATCTGCAGAACCGCAGTCTACACCTATCCATTTTATTTTTTTCTTTTTACACCAGAGAGCAAATTCTTTTGTAGGTCCGGGATGTTTCACCATGTAGCGAACTTCATCTGCCTCAGGCTGATCCCAGGAATATTTCAGATAACCCGTATGTATTATGAGAATATCATTCTTCTTTACTTCCACCCGTTCCTCTATCTGTTTGGAAGTGTAAATATCATAATCTTCGGTACAATCGCTGAGGTCCACTACTGCGGCAGGTCCCGTAAGATCTTCCATAGGAATACTTGCTATATCTCTCCCGTGAGTGCAAAAATGAAGAGAACCATCTAAATGAGTTCCTACATGATTACTGGTAGTTATAAGCTGGCCATTGGCTCCATTTGGTGCAAGACGTTTGAAAAATTTTACCTGTAAGGGTTCATAAGTTGGCCATGGAGGGGTTAAAACACTTAAAGGCTGAGTAAGATCATAGAACTTTAATTTCATCTACCTACAACTCCTTAATAAAATTTGTAAGCACTCAGCTATGAGCTATAAAGGATTATAAAGCTTATAGCTATTAACTGACTGCTAATAGCTATATTATAATTAGACTCTAAAAAAAAATTTCCTCTTAAAATTGAATAAAAACTTCTGAGTTAATTATATCTCAAAAATTTCTTTTACTTTACACTTGAAATCCGGTAACATATCTCCCTCTGAAAGGGTATCATCTTCTCTTAATACCACTTTCTTTTAATCTTTCATTACTCTCAAAAGCCATATCAGAGGCTCTCACTGTATCATGATTGGAGGTTAATTTATAACCTGTTTCAGCACCTGTAACAATTTCAAGCTTATATTCTCGCACAAAATTACTTACCATAGTACAGATCTTCGCTGATATAAAACCATGCATCTTATCAGAAGGTGAGATTTCCTGTATTACTCCTTTTATAAGTTCATATCTGCTATATTTTGAAATTTCCATTAATCCTTATAAGTATGAATTTTTTCAGTTATTGTCTCCACTTTCTTCTACTCCTATTGACTGACAAAAAGATCCTGAAGATATTTATACATTCCAGGGTCGCATTTCAAAAGTTCCTCATGATTCTGTGGATGAAAAAAGGCTTCCACAGATTCTGCGAAATATTCCTGTGGTTTAGTAGAGGCATATTTGGTAATAAAACCTTTTCTCTGATGATAGTAGGTATTCCACAGTTGAACAGAAAGGCCGAATCTACCCTTTCTCAATGCACACCAGGCATGATCATAGGCATGGGCAAATTCGTGGATTGATGTGGTTCCATAAATACCTGTAATCAATTCCTCACCTACTACGACTATTTTCCATGTAAGCTCATCATTTACCTTGTATGTACGGAATACTCCCCTGATCTCATCCATACCCCGGCGAAATTCACCTCTTCCTGTTTCTCCTGTCCCAAATAACTGGTACCCATAAACCTTTATTTTAGAAAGTCTTTCCCCTGCACCAAGTATTATAACCCAGACATCATGGTCTCTACAGGTTTTTATAAATTTCTCTCCAAGTACAACCAGTTCTGCTTTCAATTTTTCTTTAACCAGTGAGTCAGAAGCCTTTACTATCATCTTATCGAGCATAGCAAAACTTCTTTCACGACTGTCTTCAGGGATTTCTCTTCCCAGTAATTTATTAGCTTTTGCTATAACAGCTTCTTTACCATCCCGGAATATTTCCTGAATATCCAGTTCGCCCTGTTTTCCTTTTTCAGGATCCACTACTTCTGTTTCAAGATATTTTTTCTGTACAAAGGCAAGAGGAGTGCCATCAGCATTTCTAAGACCCATTACAGCATTTGAAAAATCAATTGTCCTGGGAGGAAGTGGCTGAATTCTATCAGGAACAGGCATTTCCGGAAGTTTAATAGTATCATATACAGCACTCAGATTGAGTTTATTTTTCTTTCTCCTGGATAGGGGTGGCGGTGTTACTACCGGCGGTGGTTCAGGCTGTTTTATGACGGCAGGGGCTTCCCGGGTAACTACAGTAGCAGTTACAGGTGGTGCAGGAGGAGAAACAGGAGCTTTTACCTCTTCCTTTTTCGCAGGAGATGTTGTTTTTATACCTTTGAGGTTCTTATCTCCTATGAGATAAGGAGAAAGAAAATCATCATTCTGTCCGGAATTTAAGAGACTATCCATTTCCCTCACCTTATATACGGCAATTAAATCTTTTATTATTTATTTTCTCTAATTTTTTCTATTTCCTCTTATTACAATTTCTTTATTTATTTTAACATAATACTCCTGAGAAAAAAAGAGAAGGACAAGAACCAATAAAATTCCTTTGTAGGATATATTCTGTCAATGTAGAATCAGTAATAGATATCACTCTGAAATAATGAAAGAGGCAGAAAAAAATGCCAGATTCCCAGGAAATGTTCAATAGAATATTTATACCTTATATGAACTTTAAATATTTGATAATCATTATCATCTCTATACTTTCCTTACTGGCACTTTTACATAAAAAGGAGAATAAATCATGAATAATTCTTCTACAGGAAAAATCGAAGAAATTGAACTTCGCCATGTTTTAATGAGACTTGTGGAGCCTTTTACCACAAGTTTTGGTACAACCCGGGAAAGATCCTGTATTATCGTAATAATGAAAACCTCTGACTACACAGGATACGGTGAATGTGTGGCAGAAACAGAACCAGGTTACTCCTATGAAACCACAGAAACAGCCTGGCATATAATGAATGATTTTCTTGTTCCAGTAGTAATGGGACATGTTCTGACAGATATACCTGCCTTTATAAAACTTTACAGTACTGTCAGGGGACACCCTATGGCGAAAGCTGCTCTTGAGATGGCGGCGTGGGACATAATCGGTAAGGCACAGGGTAAAACACTTTCACACTTACTGGGAGGAATTAAAGACCGTGTGAAAGTTGGAGTCTCTGTCGGTATTCAACCTGACACGGGATCTCTCATAGAAAGAGTAAATCGCTATATTAATGATGGATATAAAAGAATTAAGATAAAGATTAAACCCGGGAGGGATATAATCGATACAAAGGCTGTAAGGATAGCATTCCCGGATATATTATTACAGGTAGATGCAAACTCGGCTTATAGCCTTGAAGATACAGGTATATTTCAGCTTATGGATGATCTCAATTTGCTTCTTATTGAACAGCCTCTTTCCCAGGATGACATATATGAACACAGTCTCCTTCAAAAAGAAATAAAAACTCCTCTATGTCTGGATGAAAGTATCCTTTCCGTTTCTCACGCCCGGACAGCTCTGGAACTAAATTCCTGCAGGATTATAAATATTAAAGCCCCCCGGGTGGGTGGACTCATAGAGGCAGTAAAAATCCACAATGAATGTTACAGTAGGAGTATACCGGTATGGTGTGGAGGAATGCTTGAAACAAATATTGGCAGAGCTTCAAATCTGGCTATTGCATCTTTAGCCGGTTTTACAATACCTTCAGACATAAGTGCCAGTTCACGATACTATATAGAGGATATAGCCGAACCATCTTTCGTTCTAAATACTGATTCTACAATAAATGTCCCAAATAAGCCAGGGCTGGGTATAGAAGTAAACCATAAAAATCTGGATAGTTTTACAATAAAAAGGAAGATTCATTCGTCAGGTAAATAGATGTATCTGTTTCTCCACCCTACATGCTCCCAGGGAATTTCATTACCTGATTTCCGGGGAATAACTTTTCACTTCTCACGTCTCATAATTAATATTCCTGGCCGCTGAGTGTATTACCTCCTTTATTAATAGGACTTCCCGTATCCAGACAGTATAATTTCTTATCATTATTACCAAAATACAAAAAACCATCTACTATACAGGCACTTGACCATATCTCACCTGATGTTTCAAAGTCCCAGCATTTTTTACCATTTCTTGTATCAAGACAGTAGAATCTCTTATCACAACAACCGAAATAAACAAATCCATTAACTATACAGGGACTGGAACCAATTCTATTCTCACATTGAAAATGCCAGTTTTTGGCACCGGTTTTTGACTCAAAAGAGTAAATTTTTTTATCATCACTTCCAAAATAAACATAGCCGTCTACGACATAAGGACTTGAAGAGACCCAGAAGCCTGTTTTAAACTCCCAGACTTTTTTACCTCTTTTTATATCCATACAATAGAGGGTTTTATCATTACTGCCAAAATAAACATAACCCTCTCTAACACAGGGGCTGGATTTAATCATGCCACCTGTTTTAAATTCCCAGACTTTTTTACCTTCTTTTGCGTCCAGGCAATAAAAAGTGTAATCATCACTCCCAACAAAAATAAAACCTTCACAAATAAAAGGACTTGAAACAACACAGCCCCCTGTTTCAAATTCCCAGATTTTACTCCCATCTCTGGCATTCAGACAGTACAGTTTCTTCTCTGTACTACCAAAATAAACACACTCATCCACAACACGGAGGCTGCACTGAAATCCAAGAATAGTCTCAAAAGACCATATTTTTTTACCGGTCTTAGCATCCAGACAGTAAAGATTTTTTCCACTTCCATAATAAACAAAACCTTCCTTTATACAGGGACTCGATAAAAATGTATAAGAACCTGTATCAAAGTCCCAGATTTTGCCTCCTGTTTTTGACTGAACACAATAAAGTTTTTTATCACTACTTCCAAAATAAACATGTTGCTCAAAGACAGCCGGGCTGGAAGAAACAGACCCACCCATAGTAAACTCCCAGAACTTTTTCCCGGGTTTTCTGAGTTGCCTCGTAGGCTGTCGTCCTGCAGAACTAATAGCTACAATAGATTTGCCTGCAGGGAAAAAGACATTAAGGGCTTTTAACATTTCTTTCGCGCTGGGAAATCTATCGTCAATTTTTTCTTTAAGAGCTTTCATAATAATATATTCGAGATTAGGAGATACTGTAGGAATAATCTTTCTTACCGGTTCAAATTTAAAAGGCAAAGGTTCAACACCTGTAAGGAGATGATGCATTGTAGCAGCCAGACCATAAAGATCTGATCTTGGTTCAGCATGTCCCCTGCATTGTTCTACAGAGGCATAACCATTTGTGCCCACAGCAGTTTTCCTGGCTCTACCGTAATCAGGAACTACTCTTGCTATACCGAAATCTATCAATATAGCCCTTCCCTCTTTAGTTATCATAATATTACCAGGCTTTAAATCTCTGTATATAATAGGTGGCTTTTGATTATGAAGATAATCCAGAACTTCCAGAACCTGTTTTGACCAATCTACAATATCTTTTTCCGGCAATCCGGGGGCACCTTCCTTTTCCAATCTATTCTCCAGATCATCCCCTTCTATGAAATTCATAACTATATAATATCTGCTATTGCAGACAAAACAATCTACAAATCCCGGTAAATTAGGATGATCCAGTTTGGCAAGAAGTCTTGCCTCTCTCTTGAACCACTCTGTTGCTCTATTCAGTTCCTCGGGAGTTCCATAAGAAGGAAGAAGCTCTTTTACAGCACAGATTTTATGTAATTTATCATAAGATGCTTTATATACAGCTCCCATACCGCCTGCTTTTATAAGTTCAATAATTGTTATACGTTCATCCAGTTTTATACCCTTTGGTAAAGGACCGGTGCTGATCACAGTTTGCTCCAGAGCATTGCCACAAACAATGCAAAATTTAGCCACATCTCTATTTTCTTTTCCGCAATTATCACAGAATATTGTCATAACAACTCCTGTAATTATAAATTCCTTCTCACGTTACATGCCACATTTTATACTTAACAAACAGAATAGTTATAAATATACAAATAATAAAATTTTTATGAAGCTTTCGATAAAATATTTAATCTACCTTCTTTACTTGCATCAAGACAATAGAATTTATTATTTTCATCTCCAAAATAAACTCTTCCTTCTGAAACACAGGGACTGGAATAAACACCGAGATTTGTATCAAAATCCCAGATTTTCTTACCAGTCGTAGCATCCAGACAAAAGAAATTTTTATACCAGCTACCAAAATAAACCATCTCATCATTGATACAGGGGCTGGAATATATCATACCACCTGTTTCAAAATCCCAGATTTTCTTACCATCTTTTATATCCAGACAATATAATCTTTTATCAAGACTTCCAAAATAAATAAAATCATTCAAAATATAAGGACTGGAATAAATACCAAGACCTGTTTTAAAATTCCATAATTTTATACCATTTTCTACATCCAGACAGTATAGTCTTTTATCAAGACTCCCAAAATAAACTCTCCCTTCTAAAATACAGGGACATGAACCGACTTCACTATATGTCTGAAACTCCCATATCTTTTTTCCAATTTTTGCATCCAGAGAATAAAGTTTTTTATCACTACTACCAAAATAAACTCTCCCTTCTGAAACCCGGGGATTAGAGTATACGCCCCCACCTGTAGCAAAGGCCCAGATCTTCTTACCAGTTCGGGCATCCAGACAGTAAAATTTTTTATCACTGCTTCCAAAATAAACAAGTCCATCTAAAACAAAAGGACTGGAATAAACATGGCAATCTGTTTCAAAGTGCCATATTTCCAGACCTTTTTCCCCATCCAGACAATAAAACTTCTTATCACAACTACCAAAATAAACTCTTCCTTCTGAAACACAAGGGCTGGAGTAAATATGCCATCCTGTCCTAAAATCCCAGATTTTTTTACCATTCTTAGCATTCAGGCAATAAAATTTACTATCCCAACTTCCAAAATAAACTCTCCCTTCTGAGACACAGGGACTTGATCTAACAGAACCACCGGTTTCAAACTCCCAGATTATTCTATCTTCTCTACTGTTTTCACACAACTTTTTTTCTTTATTCTCACTTCTGGAGAGCAGTAATATTTTTGGTTTATATGGCAGTGCATCTAACATCTTCTTTGCACTGGAAAATCTGTCTGAAGGATTATTCTCCAGTGCTTTCATAATAACATTTTCTACAGTAGATGATACAGAGAGAGCCATTTTCCTTAAAGGTTCAAATCTGAAAGGTAATGGTTCTATACCTGTAAGTAAATGATGCATTGTAGCACCAAGAGCATATAAATCTGAACGAACCTCAGGGTCACCTCTTATCTGTTCCTCCGGTATATAAGCACTTATACCTCCGGATTTTTGAGTAAGGCGGCTTCTATGATAAATCAATCTGGATATAGCGTAATGTATTAATACAGGTTGAGCATCTTTTTGAATAATGATATTTTCAGGCTTTATATCACAATATATAACAGGAGGTCTATGATTATGGAGATAATCCAGAACTTCCAGAACTTGCCTTGACCAGGCTACTACTTTCTCCTCCGGAAAACCTGGCTTCCCCTCTTTTTTTAATCTACCCAGGAGATCTTCTCCGTCTATAAAATTCATAACCACATAATATCTGCCTCTATTTATAAAATAATCAAGAACTTTTACCAGATTGGAGTGATTTAATTTTGCAATAAGTCTGACTTCCTGCTCAAATTTTTCTCTGGCTTTAACTAATTCTTCTGGTGTTCCATAAGGAGGGAGTATTTCTTTAATTGCAGAAAAACTATCCAATTTTTTATCCAGACATTTATAAACCCCTCCTCTCAAGCTTTTTTTTATAAGGTTAACTATAACATAACGATTTTCCAGTACCGTCCCTGAAGGCAAAATCACGCTGGAATATGAGCTTCCCTCTAATATATTACCACAACCACTGCAGAACTTAGATGTATCTCTATTTTCTCTTCCACAACTATGACAGAATCGTGTCATAAATCTACACCACATATTTTTTATCTAAAAAATTTAAATAAATATGAAGTCAATACACTTTACAATGAACTATTTATATCTTTTATAAATTATTATTAGCTTTCAGCCCTCAGCTTATAGCTTTTTTCCTTATGCTGATAGTTGATTGTTGATAGTTTAACATAAAAGGTTCATTTTTACTGAAAATAATAATTTAACAATAATGAAAATTCCTATGCATATTAATTATATATTATTATACCCAAATCCTTCTTTAAATTTCTAGTAAAAGTTTCAGAAAAATTTATTTTTTAATTTTGAGATATATTTGTTACCATATGTTTCTATTACAATAAAAATATTATAACAGCAAAAAAGTAAATCTCAAAGCAAAAGATTGATGGTCTGGTATTCTATAAAAATATAAATAGAATTCTTTATATTTAGAATTTATTACTGAAGTAAATTATTTTTTTGATATAATAAAGAGGTAAAATAATCCTGACAAAATGACATATCCCTAAAAAAGATTGAACCCCCTCGGGGTTTAGAGATCTGTCAAGAAACGCTATGCAAAAATTTTGACCTTAATTTTGATCTGAAAATTTAACATCCTTTAAA
>Ga0302242_1001649_pt1 | contig 15899 bp, 14 predicted proteins | sample AAG_UR_Lys_MG_FD_193510 | JGI IMG/M metagenome (GOLD analysis project Ga0302242, IMG submission 193510) | Enriched activated sludge microbial communities from anaerobic digester in WTTP, New Holstein, Wisconsin, United States - AAG_UR_Lys | ecosystem: Engineered > Bioreactor > Anaerobic >... | reverse complement strand
CGTAGCCGTCTATTCTGTGCGCGAGGAGCGGGCGTTCGGCAGGTCGATTATCTGCTATTCGCCGGCCTCGCGGCGTTCGCGAGGTAGCAAGTCTGATGTGCCAATCGAAGGGAGAGGAGAGGCCCCGTTCGCCGAGAGGCTTGATGGGAACATCGAGGTGGGAACAGGAGATGGGAGGGGGCTGAAGAGACGGCGCATGGACGAACGGCCGGAGATCGTATTGACGCTCACCGGTTCGAGGGCAGGAGAAGTCGCCTTGATAAGTCTTGGTGCGAGAAGGAGGGTCATGGCCCACGGCAGGCGAGCGGGATCGCTGCGAAGCCCTTGCCCGCAACCAGCAGCGAGGTCCAGAATCAATCGGCCGGGACGGGAAGAAGGCTGTCCAGGATCGACTTGTCCGGGCACGTTAAATTCAGTTTTCTTAACAGCTCTTCAAAACAACTGCGGCCACAGACCGTCCACCGTGTGACTTCCGCGACCACCGTCGCCAGGCTGAACCTGGGCAAGTACTGCCGAAGTGACTCCAGAACACTCGTCACCACCGTTCGCCGTCGCGTTCCGGCAACCGCCTTGTCCGTGCGGCCCGCGTCGCGGGCCATCGCCGGGTTGCGCAACCCCTGTTCCGCCGTGTTGTTCGTGCCCGGCACGGGCTTCGTTTCGCCCAAGGGCGTTTCTACCGCGGCAGCGGTCACAAAGGTGAACAACTGCTTTTCTCGGAGGAGACGGATCAGTTCGTTGCACAGCAAACGGTAGGCGTCCTCCGGTCCGTCCCGAGGAGTCAGTTCGGCGAACCACGTCGGGCCGCACAACTCGACAATCCGATTTTCCAGGGCGTCCACGTTGCGTGCCCGCCCGGCATCGCTCAGCCGGCCGTCGCGTTGCACCCGGACCGCCGTGCGATACACATCCAATAACTCATCCACCAAGTGCCGGTATTCGGAATTGTCCGGGCATTGCAGCGTTAGTTTGATCGTCCATCGGCCGGAAACCGGGAAACGCCTCCGCGGCGGCGCAACGGCCCAGCGGCCGGTTCGCCAGACTCCGTTTGCCCGTCGGCGGACGCGGGGGAACTCTTCCCCGGCCCGAGATCCGCCTGCCGCTCGAGGAGCTGGTCCGCAAGCTACCGGCCGCGTAGCCGGTTGTCTCTCCAAGCCGGCATCGCGCTGCCCGCCGAGGGGCCAGCCCGCTTCAAAGTTTCCTGGGCTGGGAATGCCCCAAGACCCGGTTCCCGGCGTTCCCGACGCGTTGGGAAATCTGCCGAGGTCGACGGCTGGCCGCCGCCGGCCGTTGGCGACCGACTATCCGCCATGCTGTCGGCGGGGCGAATCTGCCGGCACCACGCCGGTCGCAAGCGGTCCGCGCCCGTCCCGGCCCTAGCCGCGGCTGGACGGCGTGGGAGGTTCGCCCCCGCTCTTTTTCGCATCTCGGGCGCATCGCCGGTGCCAACCGACGTCAGCTGCTCTGGACCCGGCCGTCGGGACGGCCAACCGCTGCCTGCGCTATCGGTGATTCCGTCAAGCCGGCACCGCGCCCGTCGTTGTCGGCCGAGCCCGGCCGAAATCTTCATCCACACGATTGGGCGTGGTGGTCCCGCTTCCCGCGTTCCCCACACGCCGGCCGCTCCTCCGATGCCGGACCCCGGCCGTTGGGTTCGCCAACCACCGGCTGCGCTGTCCGTGCTCCCCTTACGCCGACAACGTGCCGCTTGCTCACTGGCTGCCCCGGCTGGACGGCTTGACAACAGCTACCCGCTTTCACAGAATGGACGGCTACCCAGAAACCCGTCCGCGTCGCGCACCAACCGGCGGATTTCCTCGAAGGCTCGCGTCTTGTGCGGCTCAGGCAAGGACTCCAAGAACGCGTCGTCGCCCTGCAGCGTCACCAGCACGGGGACGGCGAGCGCGCGTTTCAACTCGGGAATACAGCCGCCGATCAGCATGTTGGTCAACACGACCAAACGGGGCCGTACGTCCGATGCCAGATGACGGCACAACCGCCGCACCTCTTTGCGTTGATGGCCGTGTTCGCCTCGCAGCATCGAAACCGCCAAATCGCCCAGAAACCTGGGATCGATCGCCGTGCTGCGCGCCGTAGCCCGCCGCAACAGCCAGGGCTGGTCCAAGAACCGGTCCAGCACCGGCGGAAGCCAGCGAAACAGCCTCAACTTCTGCTGCAGATACACGTTGATCCCGCCAAAGAACACGCGATCGACGCTCACATCCTCCTCGTCCGTGCGGATCGGCGTGTAAGTCGGAATCAACTGGATATCGACGCCCAACCGCGCCAGCGCCGCCGCCAGCGTGTTGTCGTGCAGGCAAGACCCGCAATACATGCCGGCCGCGCCGGCGGTCAGGTAGGCGATGCGCATGGTGATCGGTAATCGGTGACCGGTGACCGGTGACCGGTGATCGGTGATCGGTGTCAGCGGGCAGTTGTCCAGCAACCCGTATCTCGCATCTAGCATCTCGCATCCCTCATCCCTCATCCTTCTTCACGGCGTTGGTGAAGAGGACTTGGGCCGGCGACCGGTCGCCGGGCGGACGATCGATCAACGGGAGGTCCTGGGCATGAACGAGTTGCCGGACGAGTTCGCCCCGCGGCATGCTGATGTCCGACGTTACGACCGACGGGTGGACGACGACGCAGTCCCATTCCTGATGACCGAAGCTGAGCGACCAGTTCATCGTCCACGTGTACGAGCGGGCGAATTCCTCGTCGGTGGCCGCGGCGGCGTCGGCGGGGACCGCCAGAATGACCATGTCAGGCTTCATGGGCCGCACGAGCTGATTGGCCGCTCGTTCCAGTTCGGCCAGCGACTTCCCCTCCGTCGGCCACGGCGTGACTTCGACGACCGCCTGCGGATACAGTTGCTTCAGCGCCGAACCGGCGAGGCCGTCGAACGGCGGCATCGCAAGCACCTTGACCGGCTTGCCCTGCTTCAATAACGCTCTTGTTTTTGCAAGGAAACCGTGGGGCGGCCCGGCGTCGCCCAGGGAGACTTCTTTCCCGGTGATGGTGCGGCAAAGTTCCTGAGCCATCCGCCGGTGGCCGTCCATGTTGGGATGGATCTCGTCGCTCATGGTCAGTCGCCACGCCCAAGCGTCTTTCGCGCGAAGCGACTCGCCGGCAGCGAACTGGTCGCACACGGGGACGTTCAAGCTGCGACCCACGTCGCGAATCCTGTCGCAATAGCGGATCAACTTCTCGACAGGCCGGCTGCTGGTGCTGATCACCGCATTCGGCGTACACAGCACCACTTGAGCCTTGGCATCGCGGCACCGGGCGACAACCGTGGTGAGATTGGCGACGAATTGGTCCTCCGGTACGCGCGTCATGTCGTTCAGGCCGAAGCTGATCGTGACCAAGTCAGGCTTGTGCTGCAGGACATCGCGGTCCAGTCGCGCCAGCCCTTGAATCGTCGTGTGTCCGCTGATGCCGGCATTGATGACTCTGACCTGGGCCTGCGGCACCGCCTTGCGGATCGCAAGTTCGAGCATCTCCGGATAGGCGCGCCGGCCACCGGTGTGGTAGTAGACTCCGGTCACGCTGTCGCCCAGACAGACGATCGTGACGGGCGACGGACCGAACTCCAGCAGCGATCGCGCGGGAGACGCGGCGGCACCCTGAGCGATCGCCGTGTTCTGCGCTTGGCCCGCGCCGGCCAACCATCCGCTCAATGTCAACAAGGCCACGAATCGGATCACCGTGGCCCGTGAGAAAGTCCGCAACGAGCGCCGCATCGCACAAACCCTTTCATCAAGAGAAGGTGGGCCTCCCAGATTACGGAAGTCACGAACCGGAGACGATACCAGGTTCACCGTCGGTTGGAACCTCGTCTGACGTACCGCCCGGCTTCCTGACGCTCCACGTCCAATGCCGGTCGCTGGTCGCTTGGACGGTATCGCGCGAGTAGCCCAATTGCGTGGCGAATTGGCGGACTTCGTCCAGCGTGAACGCCGCGCGGAGCGAATCCTCGAACATCTTGCGCTGAGTCTCGTTCGCCGATCCAGCATAGGTTTCGGCTAATTGCTGCACCGCCTCGTCGCTGTCCGGCCGCAGCAGGTCGCGGCAAAACAGCAAGCCACCCGGCCGCAGCACGCGCACGCAGCCCTGCAGGACCGGCATAGGATCGGCAAAGTGGTGCAGCATGCCGTTGCACGCGACGCAATCAAAATAGGCATCGGCAAACAGCAGGTCCTTGGCGTCCGCCTGCGCCAGTTGGACGCGGTCGATCACGCTGGCGATTTCGATGTTCAAGCGGGCGATCTCCAGCATGTTGATGGACAGATCGGCCGCCATGATTCGCCCTTCGAAGCCCTGCCGGCACAACTCGACGGGGATCTGCGCCGTGCCCGTCCCCAGGTCCAGCAGATCGCCTCGCCCCCCCGCCGCGAGCAGGTCGGCCGCAAAACTGCGGTTGGCCTCCGAGTGGTCCATCGAGTCGTATTCCATCGCCAACTGGGGCGTATCGATCAGTTCCGTTTCCAACACGCGTGATAATGACATGGGTTCCTCGGAAGGGTTCAGGGATCAGGAGTCAGGGGTCAGGGGCCAGGGGCGGCCCGGATTCGAGTCGGCGGCGATCGAACCTGCGGAGCCGCGTGAACCTACCAGCTTCGCCGGAACCTGGAATCCTAATCTTTCACCTATAGGCATCAAGTTTGGATAAGTCTACCCAATTCCCGCTCGAATTCCTCCCGGCCGACAACAATTTCCAGTTCGATTGTCAACGCCCAAACGGGCACATTGCCGAGTTTTGCGACGTTGATTTTGACCAAATCCTTGTGCGTACACAACACGGCGGCGACGTTGTCCAGATTGTCCAGCCAGCGACACAACGATTCCACGTCCGCCCGAGTATACGCATGGTGGTCCGGGAATTCGCGAAAGTCGATCAATTGGCAGCCGAGGCCGGCCAGCGTGTGGCGGAACCCGGCCGGATTGCCGATTCCGCAAAAGGCGGCCACGCGCCGGCCTGCGAGTTGGGCCGCTTTTCCTCGGAGACCTTCGGACGACTTCAAACCGCACGGCCTTTGCACGGCCTCCAGCCAAAGCGCCTGCGGCGCGCGCTGCCTGATGCGTTGTCGGATCGCCTCGCGCTGTGGGTCGCCGACCGCATCGCTCCGCGACAAGACCACAGCATCGGCTCGCTTCAGTCCAGACATCGGCTCGCGCAACATGCCGCGGGGAAAAACGCGTTCATACCCAAACGGCTCCAGTGCATCCAGCAGCACGATGTCCAGATCGCGATGGATCCGCCGATGCTGGAAGGCGTCGTCCAGCACAATCAACTCGGCGCCTTGCTCGCGGATCGCCTGTTCCGCCGCGACGACCCGCCGCGGGTTTTGCACGTGCGGCGTGCCCGGCAGCTTGCCGGCCAGTTCCAGGGCTTCGTCATTGGGGCCGCCCGGCGGGGCCTTGTAGCCCCGGCTTACAATCGCCACGGCGACCCCGCGCGCCTGGAACCAGCGCACGAGCCATTCGACCATCGGCGTCTTGCCGGTTCCGCCCAAGGTCAGGTTGCCGACGCTGACCACCGGTGCGGCGACGCGGCGAACCCGGGCCCAGTGCCGGTCGTAGCAAGCGTTTCGAGCAGACACGACCAGCGTGTACAGCGAAGCGGCGACCGCCAGCAGACCGCGCAGAAGGCTGGGCAGCCATCCGCGCCGCTGTCCGCTGACCAGTTCTCGAAACCGCGTGGCATCCACGAAACGACTCCCATGGTGGAGTGCGGCGCCTTGTCGCCGCTTCGCGGCCGACGTCGCGCCGCATCGGGCTGACGGTGTTCAATCCTCTGGCTGGAAACTCCCGGAAAGGCCATCCGGACCTACCGTTGGGAAAGAGTTCTTACTTCACTTCCCTCGACGGAGATCCCAGATGGCCGCGAACATTGGAAACCATTCGCAGACTCAATCCGCTCCGGCGGTTTGTCTGCGTCCGGGCGCCCCACGTCCAGTCCGAAGAACGGCACGCCCCGTGCTCCGGGAAACGCGCTCCCGGTGCGTTGGACCACTCGGCGTGTGTAGTCCGCGATTTTGTCCGCGCTCCAGTACGGCGGCTCATCAACGGTCCTTCAAAATGGGGTGCGTGTTCCACATCAAGGATACACTCCGGCGGTATTCCGTCGAACTACCGGATCTTGGCGTCCGGCAGGTGCTGCTGGATGCCCTCGTCCAGCGGCATCCTGTCCGTCTGGTGGGTCAGGCCGGTCTGTTGCATCAGCTGCGCGAGTTCCGCCTGCAGTTCCTTCACCACATCGGCGTACTTGGGGTTGCGGATCAGGTTGTGGCGTTCCTCCGGATCGAATTCGATGTTGTACAACTCGGCCAGGTGCCGGTCCGGTCCGCCGTCGCCGTGGGGATAATGCACGTACTTCCAGGATTCCGTGCGCACGCCGCGGACGTTGGGCGTGTACGGGAACTGCTTTTCGTAGTTGTAGTGATAGAACCACGACTTGCGCCAGCCGGGGTCGCCGTCCTGAACCAGCTTGACCCACGACCGCCCGTGGATCTGCTCCAGGGCCGGCGCGGCGCACAGTTCCAGGAGGCTGGGCGCGACGTCGACGGTCAGGACCTGCTCGTCGACGACCTTCGGCCGCCCGGCGGGCACCAGGCCGGGATAGCGCACGACCAGCGGGATGCGAATGCTGGGCTCGTGCATGGTCCGTTTGTCGACCATCCCGTGCTCGCCGTTCAGAATCCCGTTATCGCCCAGGAACACGAACACCGTGTTTTCCAGTTCACCGCGCTGCCGCAGCAGTTCGTACAAGCGCCCGACGCTGTCGTCCACCGACACGATCGTGCCCCAGTAGGCGCGGGTCATGTTCTCGAAGTCCTTGACCGCCTCCGGCCGATCGTCCGGGAATTTCTTCCGCCACTCAAACAGCGGGCCGTAGATGCCGTGCCAGGTATACAGCCGCTGGCGGATCCAGTCCGGTTTGTCGTCCAGCATGAACGCGGTTTCCGGATAAGGCACGCGGACGTCGTCGAACAGGTGCTCGTACTTCGGTTCCGGAAAATAGAAGCTGTGCGGCGCCTTGTGGCCGACCATCAGCAGCCATGGTTTGCCGTCGCGCGGCCGGCTCAGCCACTGCTCGGCCATGTCCGTCACGACGTGCGTGTAGTACCCCTTCACGATCTCGCGTCGCTGGCCGTTGATGTTGAACTCGGTGTCGAAGTATTTTCCTTGGCCTTTGTGAGTCACGAACCAGTTGAAGCCCGGCCGCGGCTCGTCGTTTTCCTCGCCCATGTGCCACTTGCCGATGTAGGCCGTGTCATAACCGGCCGCTTGCAGCACGATCGGGAAGCTCTTAAAGCCGGTCGGGTACTCAGTGAAGTTGTTCGTCACCCCGTGCGTATGGGCGTACAGACCGCTGAGGATCGACGCGCGGCTGGGCGAACACAGCGACGTCGTACAGAACATATTGCGAAAGTACACACCCTCCTTGCCCAGCCGGTCGATATTCGGGGTCTTCAGGTACTTGCTGCCGCCCAACCCAATCGCATCGGCACGCTGGTCGTCGGTCAAGACCACCAACACGTTCGGCCGCTGGGCGGCCCGAGAGGTGGAAAGGAAGAACCCCAGCATCACCACGCCGGCAACGCAAAACGACGGCAATAGCTTGGTACGCATGGTTGAAACCACCAACGAGAGGAAGAACTCACGAAACGCCTCAAGCCATTAGTCTAGGATAAGCGGCCCGGCTCGTCCACCATGCGGCAAGAGACGCGCGTGTACGAGTACCTGCAAGGTGACTCTGGCCGCGTTCGCTGCGGCCTTTGTGCTGCACATCTTGATCCCAGCGGGAAGGCACTCGTTTGCACAACGCACCCGGAGCCCGTTTCCTGCGGCGCGGGGCGTGCCGTTCTTCGGACTGTACGTCGGGCGCCCGGATGTCGACAAGCCGCACGAGCCGTCGGCCGAGGAATTGGCGATCATCCGCCAGCCCCGGCCACGCGTCTGGGCGTCATCGTCTACTGCCTGGGCCATCGAACCCAAGCCTTTCGAGAACAGCAGCCCAGTCGCGATTTGTCGGATCCTCTGGCCCTGGCCGAACCGGTGGCCGCCAGACACCGCGTGCGTTTGGCCGTCGAGAACCACAAGGACCAGCGAGTTCCCGAACGGATCGAACTGCTGCGGCGTCTGGGCAGTCCTTGGATCCGGGCCTGCGTGGACGTGGGCAACAGTTTTGCGCTGCTGGAAGACCCGCTGGCAGTCGTCGAGGCGTACGCGCCGTGGGCGGTTTCGGTGCATCTGAAAGACCAGGCCGTCCAGGAGTGCCAGGACGGCTTTCTGTTTGGCGATGCACCGCTGGGAAAAGGCTTCTTGGATTTGAAACGCATGGTGCAAATCCTCCGCCAGGCAAAGCCGGATGTCCGTTTTTCGCTGGAGGTCATCACGCGCGACCCGCTCCCGGTGCCCTGCCTGACGGAAAAATACTGGACGACCCTGCCGGACGTGCCGGGAAGCGATCTGGCCCGCACGCTGCGAGTCGTCCGCGTCCACGCCCAGGCAAGGCTCCCCGCCGTCTCCGGTCTGTCGCCGGCAGACCGGGCCGAATGAATTCCGCCCTACGAAATTGTTCCTGGACAGGTGCTAAGAACCGGGCGGAACCATGATCTCGATGTCCTTGAACTCCACGTGCATCTCGTTCCCGCCGTGCAGTTGGAGTCCGAAGTGGCCTTCGAGCCGGCCGGGGTCGTTTTTCAATTCGGCCGTGGTCACTCCGTTGAGTTTCACGGTGATGTCCCGGCCCTGCGCCGTGACGGTCATTTCATTCCAGTCCCCCGGCTTGAAGCAGCCTTTGACCAGTGCGGCGTCCGGCTGGACGACCCAGGCCCGGCCGCCGGTTTCGTACAGACCGCCCACGGGTCCGCTCGGCGCGATCTCGGCCTGGAAGCCGTGTACCGTCACCGGAGAATCGACCCGTTCGGCGCGGAAGTACAGTCCGCTGTTGCCCTTGAGCGATTTGAATTTCAGCTTCAGAACGAAGTCGCCGTACTTCTTGTCGGACAGCAGCATCCCGTGCCGGGGCTCACTCTGCGGGCTGGTGCCGACGATGACCCCGTCCTTCACTTCCCAATTCCCGCCAGGCGCGGTCTGCCAGCCCGCCAACGTCTTGCCGTCGAACAACGGCACGAACTCAGCAGCCGCGGCACTGGCCGCTGAGCCCAGAACAAGCGAACCGGCGATCAAACCGAGGTACATTGAGTTTCTCACGGTCACTCCTCCCAACGCGGCCTGCGGCCGCAACCAAAGTAGGATAGACAATCCTGCCCGCCAGCAACCGGACTGGCAGGAGTGCGCATCCTACGATAATGCGCGCAACTAAACAACAAATCGGGCAATCGTCATAGGGCAAGCGGCCCGGCTGGACGCAGCATAGTTGCGTTATTGGCGGGAGTGTGCGAAACTAAGAAATAGGCGCCCGACCGGATGTGGCCCGACGGAGCACTGATCGTGCCCGGCGTTTCTTGGCCCCCCGGACGGTGGTTGCTCAGAACCCATCCCTGTCAAGGAGATCTGGCCATGAGTGAGCGCAAAATCCTCTTCCCGACGGACTTCTCCCACACCGGCGACGCCGCTCTGGAAATGGCGTCAACGCTCGCCCGCGAACGCGGTGCGAAGCTGTTGATCGTGCATGTCGAAGAGCCGCCGGCGGCCTACGGGGCGGGCGAGATGTACTACGGGATGCCCGACCCTGTCACGGAGGACTTGAGGAAGATGCTCGAACAGGTCGTTCCGCCGGCCCCGGACGTCGCCTGCGAACGGCGGCTGATCACCGGCGACCCGGCCATGGCGATTGCCAAGTTGGCCCAAGAGGAGGGCGTGGAACTGATCGTCATGGGGACCCACGGCCGCACCGGCTTGATGCGGCTGTTGATGGGCAGTGTTGCGGAAGCGGTCGTCCGCCGCGCCCCCTGCCCGGTGTTGACGTTGCGGCAACCCTCCGCACCCGAACCCGCGCCGACGCCGATGCAGCCGGGCGAGGCCTGATGCGGCGTGCGGCGGCGATGCAGTCCGAGGCATCCTCTGTCGGTCATGTGAGGTCGTGATGGAAATCCACGAAAGTCTGACGGAAATTCTCCATTCCAAGGATGAATTTGGCCGGATGGTCTACGATTCTTTCTTGAAGACCTACCCGGAAATCCAGCACCATTTTGAACGCGCCGACATGAAACGGCAGGCGATCCTGTTGACGACCGCCTTGATGATCATCGAACGCTACTATTCCCAGCCCACGCCCGCCGTCGAGTTGTACCTGCGCTATCTCGGCACCAGGCACCGCAATCTGGGAGTGGAGACCGGCGACTTTCCCAAGTTCTGCGAATGCCTGTTTCAGACGCTCAGCCGTTTCCACGGCGAGAAGTGGGGCCCTGGTTTGGAGCGGCAGTGGCGAGAAGCGATCGAGCGGGCGAATGCGGTCATGCTCGAGGGCTACGCGGAGCACGTTTACGTGTAAAGATCAAATCCCGTACGACCGCAGCAGGTACTGCAACGTTCCTGCCGACGGCCCTTGCGGCTGGATGCAGTCGACCAGCGGGAAGCGATCGCCACCCGCGTGCAACTCGCCCAACTTGCCGCCGGCGCGCGGCAACTCGGCATTGATCAGCGCCCCGTAGGCCGAAGTCTTGTACCGCAGCGGCCCGCTACGGCCGCTGACCTTGACGCTGGCGCCGGGATCGAGCAACTGAATCCCCGCAAAAAACAGGCACTGGAAAAATGGCGATTGGCTGAGGCCGCCGGTCAACACGTACGTGTCGACGCTCGACACGCCCGCCGCGCGGACTTCGGCCAGCATGCGTTTGACGCGCAACAGCAGCTCCAGCGCGATCGACATTTGCGTGTCCGCCACCTTGACGCCCAGCGTGCAGTTGGCCCACGTCGGCGGAAACTCTTCGACGTGAGCCGCGTCGTCGTGCAGCACGCGGCGCAAGGCGGTCAAGTTGCTGGACAGGGCGAGCACGTTCAACTCGTTCATGGTCTGCTTCAGTTCGGGCGCAAACTGGTCCAGGAACCGGTTGTACCAGGCCCCGCAATCGGCCAGCATCAACAGCAGCAGCAGACTGTCCCCGTAGAACTCGAACTGCAGCGACGTGCCGCCGTCCGGCAGCTTGGTGGACTTGGGACACGACAGGTTGATCGTCCCGCTGGTCCCGCCGGAGACGACCAGCTTGCGATAATCGTCGGTCATGCCGCAGCCGACCGCCGAGGCGTGATTGTCGCCCAATCCGGCCACGAACTGCCAGCCGGCCAGCGTCTGGCGAAGCGGCTCCCACGGATCCTCGCCCTCCGAGCCGGCCGGTTGGACCGTGCCGACCACGGTCCCGCTTTGCGCGGCCTCCGGGAACCAAGCCACGTCGAATCCGGCTTTTTCGATGACCTTGTCGGCCCGCTTGCGGGTCTTCTGGTCCAAGAGGCCGTTGCTGAGCGCGTCGGACGTGCTCAGCGACCGCTGCCCGGTGAGCTGGCGGGCGATCCAATCACCGGTCATGCACACGGTGCCCAGTTTCTCTTTCAAGTCCGGCTGCCCCCTCAACACGCAGGCCAGCTTGGGCAGCACGAATCGCGGCTCGATCTTGCCGACCGATTTTTCGGCGTCTGCCTTTTGCAGAACCGCCACTTCTTCGGTCGCTGCGTGGCACTGCCAGCTGATGGCGGGCAGCAACGGCTGGCCTTCCTGGTCCAGCAGCACCATGTCGTGCTGGCGGCAGGCGACGGACAAGTAACCGGGCGCCGGCTCGCCGCTGCGGTCCAACCGCCAGCCGCGGGCCTGCAGCGCGCCGAACAGATCGCGGAGCATGCCGGGCACTTCCTGCAAGTCGAACGCGGGAAACGCCGGATCGTTCCGCCACGCCGTCGCTCCGCGCATCGGCAAGGCCGCGTAGTCCTCGTTGCCTTGATCGTCCCGCACCGCAACCGCAAACTCGGTGGTCGTCACGTCCAACGCCAACAGATCCGCCAGTCCCACTGCCATCGTTCGTGCCCCCCTGGTCAAGCCGATGTTCTCTGCGCCCGCCCTGTCTGCGGACCCCAATCCACGAGTCCAACAATGTGCCACAGAACGCGCCGGCTGCCAAGCGGCCGAATGTTAAAGCTTACGGGCTGGGATGACCTTGCTGCCGGTTTTTTAAGACAACCAGCTTTGGCAGGTACTTGACCGGCACCGCCCCCAGGTTCAAGACCGCCTCGTGATATCGGTCCAGGCGGAAATCGTCGCTCCAAGCGCGCTGGACCTGTTGCCGCAGACGGTACATGGCCATCCGGCCGACGAAATAGGTCGACAGCTGACACGAAGACTGCTTGGCGCGGACAATTTTCAGCCGAGCCTCGCCCTCCGATTGGAACGCGCCCTGGGTAAGCAGTCGCAGCGCCTCGTCGTCGGTCATTCCGCAGCAGTGCATCCGGTGGTCCAAAATCGCATTCGTCACGGCTCGGAGATAGAACTTCAACTGAGTCAACCGCAGCGCCAAATCGCCGTCGCCGTAGCCCTGGTCCAGCATCATCTGCTCGGTGTACACCGCCCAGCCCTCGATGTAGACGCCGGAGCCCAGCACGCGGCGGATCAGCGATGGCACGCGATTGGCGTATTCCAGCTGGACATAATGCCCCGGATAGGCTTCGTGAATGGTAAGGATCTGCAGCATGTGGCGGTTGTATTCTTCCAGCAGGCTCTTGACTCGCTGCGCGTCCCAGTCCTTGGGCGGCGGGCTGACGGCATAGACGCTGGGCGCGCCGGCATCCAGCGGCGGCGCGGCGTTCAGGTACGCCGTCGAATTGCCGCGCTGGAACTCGGGCATTTCGATCACCTGGCAGCGGTCCGGGTCCGGCAGCCGCAAGATGTGCCGCCGGCGGATGAAGTCCTGGATGCGCGCCACCGTGGCTCGCGCGTCTTGCGCCAACGTCTCCGGGGGGCCGTGTTCCTGACCCACCGCGCGCAGCACTCGCGCGACGGTCTCCCGGCGACCGGTTTCGTCGTCCGGCGGCAACGGCTCGCCGGCGCAGTAGCGGCTCCACAACTGGCGGGCGATCACGTACATGTCGCGCTCGACGCGGCGGAATTCCGACTCGGCTTCCGCCAGCACCTGATCGGCCGTCAAGCCCGCGTTAAGCTCCAGTTCGAGCTTCTGGGCGAACTTTTCGCGCCCCGGCCAGCCACAGGGCACGCGTCAGTTCGTGCTGCAGAATTTCAAAGTCGATCTTGCCGGCCGCGGACAGCTGCTCGTAATCCACCGTTCCAGGCAACTCGTCCAGCGTACGCCGATAATGCCCCCGCCACCGTTGGCGGGCTGCGGCCGACAGGTCGTCGAGTCGGTCGTCAAAGCGGTGATCGCCCAGCTGCGTCGCCTCCAGCGGGCGGAACTGAAAACACTCCTCCAAATACGGATCACGGCACGGCAGCATTCGTCCTTGGTGCGGGCCTGGTGCTTGACGCTCTGAGCAATGCGGAGCGTGTCGCCCGCCTTGACAGTGACCCGCCGGTCGCCGATCCGGTGTTCGCACGAGCCCTCCAGCACGTGCTGGTACTCCGCGCTGTTGGGGTGTACGTGCAGCGGATTCGAGGACCGGAACAAGAAAAAAAACGGCTCGTCACTCGAATGATGATGAGCCGTTTGAAGATCAATCCACGGTGTCAGCGCCGCGATCCGCTAGGTTTCGACCGTGATCGCGCCCGACGGGCAGCCGTCCGCGGCTTCCTGGGTCGCCTGCTCCAGATCGGCCGGAATCGGATTGACTTTGACCGTCGCGACGCCAGCGTCGTTCATGGCGAACACATCCGGGGCCACTTCTTCACAAACGCCGCATCCGGAGCACAGCGTTTCATCAACGGTAACCTTCACAAGCTCCTCCTTTCGAGAATCTGGACATCACGGGTTAAACCAAAAACAAGAAGATACACCAAAAGCTGGAGTTGTCCAGGGCGGTCCGCAGCCAAGTTCGCCGCCAGCCTGCTCGTGTGCAAGCCCGGCTTTTCCGACAAATCCGGGCCTCTTGCGCCGGGTACGATCTGCGTCCAAGCAACTAAAGGCCGAGTTTCTGGTGTAGAATGGTTCCCGGCAACGGTTACCCCCCTGAACCTGATGATTGTGGAAAGGAATGGCTCGGTGATGAATCTGCGACGAGTCTCATGCCACGATGCCTTTCGGTCGGCTTCCGATCACACGGTCCGGCAGCGTCTTGCCAGCCGGCTTTTCCTTGGCGTTATCCTCCTGCTGGCCTTGCAGGCCGGAGGACTGCGGGGTGCCGAACCCGGCGACGGTGCAGTGGCCGGCGGCGAGTTGTACGCCCGCGTCAAGCAGGCTTCGCTGGAAGTCCTGGTCGACGATCATCTGAACGGCAGCGGCAGTCTGGTCGATGCCAGCGGGCTGGCGATTACCGCGGCGCACGTGATCGGACGGCCGGGAAACCGCCTCGAGGTGCTATCGCCGGTCGCTGGCCGGCGGCGGGCGGAGGTCGCGGCGGTCGACATGGGTAATGACCTGGCGCTGCTCCGCCTGGAGCCGCGCGACGGCGGTTATCCTTTCTTGCCGCTGGCGGGGCCGTTGCCGCTGGCCGGCGCCGACGTCTTTCTGCTGGGCACGCCCGTGTTTCGTCACGCGGTCATGTTCCGGGGCATGGTGGCTCGAGACGAACCCACTTTCGAATACTTGAACGCCGGCTATGTGGTGGTTCTAGCCGTGGCGGCGAACGTCCCGTCCGGCACTTCCGGCGGTCCGTGGGTCGATCGCCAGGGGGCGCTGGTCGGGGTACAAAGCGGCATCATGTCGAACAACGGAACACCCGTCGGCGTCGCCTTTGCCGGCACGGCCGGTGCTGTTCGCCGACTGTTGGAAACGCGGCAGAGTGCCTCCACGCCAAACTTGGGAGCGGCCATCGAGGAGCCTTGGCAGCAAGGACGCGATTTCCTGGACCGCTTTCCGCCACGGACCGAAGGTTTGGTGGTCAAAGTCTTGCAGGCTGACGGCCCCGCAGCCCGCGCCGGGCTGAAGCAGTGGGATTTGATTGTGGAAGCCGAAGGCCAAGCCGTGCGTTTGCCCGACGAGCTGCTGCGGATCGTCCGGCAGAAAAAGCCCGGCGAAACGTTCGTCCTGACCGTGCTCGGCCCCGATGGCACCGGCAAACGGCAAGTCGCGGTAACGTTGGGCCGGCTGGAAGCCGCCTGGCCGGAGACCAGTTCTGCGGCCAAGACACCTTGACACCTGTCCAGAAACAATTTCGCAGGACGGATTTCAATCGGCACGAGCGGACAGAAGTCCGCTCTGGCAACGATGGCCGAAACAACTTCCCGAATCTCACACCTGTGGGGGTTGCAGTCCCTGCCGCAAAATCGGGGGTGTCAAAAATGGGGGAATGGCCTACAATCGGCCAAACTTGCTCATTTCCGACCACCCGGCGAAAGTCTACCCTCCCGCTTCCAATTTAAGGAACTCGCGTTCATGGCAATGGTTTCTCGCGCAGGATGCTCAAAACGTCTGTTAACGGGCCTCGGTTTTGCACTCACAGCTTGCTTCATGGCAGGCTGCGGCGGAAAGGAGGAAGGTCCGCTGACGGCTGCTAGCAGCAAGTACCAAGTCGCCGACGAGGCCTCCGCAACATCGCCCGCCGCCTCAGCGGTTTCGACCCCAGATGCGGACTCCGCGGGTCAGGTTTCCGCTGGCGATGCGGCTGCTGCGACCCCAACCACGCCTTCGGCTCCCGGCGACTCGGCCGTTCCAGCCACCGAAGTCCCCACGCCTCCCACGATGCCTCCGGTCGCTGCGCCGGGCGGGGGCGCCAACGGCTATCCAGTGCCTGAGGGCAAAGAAGCGTTACTGGCGTTCCTACAGCAACTGCAGCGTCAGCCACCAAGTGGCCAAAACGAACGGGAACGGCTGGACGACTACCGCCGTCTTCATTCG
>Ga0302242_1001643_pt1 | contig 15957 bp, 3 predicted proteins | sample AAG_UR_Lys_MG_FD_193510 | JGI IMG/M metagenome (GOLD analysis project Ga0302242, IMG submission 193510) | Enriched activated sludge microbial communities from anaerobic digester in WTTP, New Holstein, Wisconsin, United States - AAG_UR_Lys | ecosystem: Engineered > Bioreactor > Anaerobic >... | reverse complement strand
GTTGCCGAAATCAACAAGTATCCGGTCAAAGTCAGCAGCGCCGCCTCTGTGGCAGAAGCATACGACATGGCACGCCACGACATGCAGGAAGGCGACGTCTTGGTCTGTGGCGGCTCGCTCTTCACCGTGGGTGAGGTTTTGAACCACATTGCGGGAGAGTAATCAGCTTCCACTACTCTTTTTTTCACAAGCAAAAAGCCGGCCCGATAAGGAGCCGGCTTTTTCTTTATAGGGTTAGACTATTGCATCAGGATCATCTTGGTGGTTTTCTTGTATCCGGGCGCACTCATCTTCAGCATATAGACGCCGCTGGCGATAGAGCGTCCACGATCATCCTTGGCATTGAAGACCAGTTTGTAGTGGCCGGTTGCCTGTACTTCGTCCACCAAGGAGCGCACCAATTGGCCTTTGATGTTATACACCTCCAACTTCACTCTTCCGGCTTCCTTCAGGCTGTAACTGATGGTAGTTTCAGGGTTGAAGGGGTTGGGGTAGTTGCCGTTCAGAGCGGTGGCCAACACGGGGAGATAATCATCCTCGTTGGGGGTTTCCTTCAAGATGAAGTTTACGGTGGTAGCGAGGTTGTGATTGACTATCACGTCGTCCACGGTCAGGGAATCATACCCCACAGCAGAGGCGGTCACGGAATGATACCCGATGGGAACGGTAAGGGTGTAAGCTCCCATGGAGTTTGTGGTAGCAGAGACCGTTCCGTTGGTCACGGATGCACCGACAATCGGAGTGTTGTTGGTGCGTCTCACCGTGCCCACAATCATACCTGTCTGGAGGTATTTATTCAGGATGTTGGAGAAACTGGCTACGGAAGTGACGCCATTGGTATAGACAGCTTTGACAGCCCAGCGGTAGTCTCCATTGGCAAGAGTAGCCCAAGCGGGATCGGTAGTGGTGAGCTCAGTTACGGGCTCGTCTGTCACAGTTACCCACTGGGTTTCATTTTGTTCCTGCCCACTCTGCAGCCTGTAAACCATGTAACCGGTCAGCACTCTGGTAGATTTGCGAGTGTGGCGGACATCCTGAGGACGTGGCCATCTGGGCTCGCTGCGCATTCCGCCTTCTTCGATACGGCGAGACAAGGCTCTGAGCGGCATGGTTCCCATAAGCTGGCCTGCTGTGGGCTTGGCAGACAATCTGGAGAAGGCATCCGGACTGAACACCACTCTGGTGGTGCTGTTGCCGATATAGACATTGTCTATATACCAGGCATACCAGAGACCGGCGTTATCGGGTGGGTCTTCAGCGTGGAAGGCGAGCTTGATCTGGTTGCCGCTGTAGGCGCTGAGGTCGATGGTGATGGGTGAGGAATACTCGTTCCAGCCGGGGGTTTGAGCGGAGGCATCCCAGAGCACCGTCCAGGTGGCGCCGTTGTCTGTAGACACCTTCACGTAGTAGTGGTCTCCGTTTGTGGAGCCACAATACACATAGCCATCAAACCTGAGATAGGCACTGGGCGGGCAGTTGAAGGGCGGCGTGATCAGCCACTCATCCTGGTGAGCGTAATCCCAGAAGACTCCTGCTTGGAAGTTTCCATCTGTGGGAGCGATAACGTCTCCGGAGACGGTGAGAGTTCCTATTCTGCTCCAAGTGGGATAGACGCCCAAGGCATTGGGAGGGCCGGTGTTGGTGATGACTTGACTCCAATCTTCGGGCGGGAAGGTATCAGCTTCAAAGCTCTCGACGATTTCCAGAGCGGTAGGATCTGGGGCAAGCCAAGTTAGATTCACAGCGGTGTTGCCGTCATTTACCTCAGCAGTCACACCCACAGGAGCGTAAGCCACTTCGTTGAGGGTGATTGTGCCCATGTTGTGGTTTGTGGTTCCAATGACAACCTGGCCGTTATCTGAGGTGTAACCTTCGGCACTGATGTTGTAATCGTAGGTGTGGTCGGCAAAGACGTTCGGGATGGTGAAAACGCCTGCAGCGTTTGTGTTTGCGGTGTAGGGTTCATAGCCAGTGAGCTGGATCAATGCACCTGAGATTCCTGCACCGGTATCGCTGGCCAAAACGGTTCCCGTCACGTTCACTTGCGGCAAGAGCTGCAAGGTTACGTTGATGGTGAGCTCGTCATCTTCTTCCAGCATCACGGTCTGCGTGTGTTCATAGTAACCATGTGCGTTGAAGCTCATTGTATAGGTATCCGGTAAGACGTTGATCAATTGGTATTGTCCAGCAGTGTTGGTGGTAGTGGTGTAAGCGCCGTTGTTGAGGCTCACCGTCACGCCGCTGATCGGCTGGTTGCTTGCATTGGTCACGGTTCCGGAAATGTGTCCCACTCCGCCGGGGATGACCAGGAATGTGGTCATGGGGAATTCTGCCGTAGCAGTTCCAGTGGCTGGGTTTTCCGGTTCGAAGGCGGTGCTGTCCGATTGCAGTTTTCGAGCACGGTTGGGCACTCCAGTCTGGCCTTGGAAGCAATCGTTGGAGCTGTAGTATTGAGTGTCCATGGGACGATTGACCATCAACACCAAGTTGCCGCCTTCAAGGTACATAAATGGCTCGTTGAAGACGATGGTAACGCTCTCGCCGACTCCCGGGGTGAAATCCAAGGTGCCGTCAAACACCTGTGTGAGCTGGGTGGAGGGTATCCAGCCACCAGACAGGTCTGTCTGCGTGGTCGTGCCCAGCCACACCTTACACGCTTGATTTGTAAGAGCGGTCACTACGCTAGTATGAAACTTGATACCGGTGATCTGGCCGATGAATCCATTCAGCTCATCCTGGAAGTATAGGGTTTCATAGAGTGAGTTTTTGTAGAAGAAGTCCATGGGCACGCGCAGGGTCTGACTGCCATCACCCACGGTCACGGTAAACACTCCTGCGGGATTGATCATGAGACTGAGGGGTTGGGTTTGGTTGTTGACCTCAAATTCGTCTCCGGCCAATTCTAGTTTGCCGTAGATGCTATAGGCTCCGGGGGTGGTGGGTGTCCAAGGGATTTCCACGTCCACAGTTTGGAGACTGGCTACAGCAGGTCCAGCCACACTGACCAGTTCCACATTGTCGGGACCCATCAGTTTCACGGTGTAAGTGTTTTGAGCTTGGTTTCCGTTGTTGCGGATGCGGATGGTGTAGGGTGTAGCTACGCCTACGGTGGGGGTTCTGCTTCCGGTGATGGAGACAGCAGCAAGATCATTTTCGATCTCCTGAGAGGTGTAGAAGATAGTGACCTTGGGGAATTGATTGGTGAGAGTGCCAGCAGCGGGGTTGTTGGGATCATAGGTCGTGCTGTCTGACCTGAGGTAACGACCTCTATTGCTGCCGACAGTTTGACATTTAAAGTAGTTGCTTGAAGAGTAGTATTGGGTATCCATGGGACGCAGCACCATCATCACCAAGTTGCCCGGCGTATGCATGTAGGGCGTCTGGAAGGTGATGTTGATGGTGTTCGACCCTGTGGGGAAATCCACGTTTCCATCAAAGACCAAGCTGAGCTCAGTGGCTGGGATAAAGCCGTTGCTTAGGTCGGTCTGTTGTGTGGTTCCCAGGTAGATTTTGGTGGCTCCGTTGGTGGGAGCGACGGCAAACTGGTTGTAGAGGGCGATGCCTGTGATGGTACCGCTGGGGAAGATCAGTTCGTCTGCCAGGTAGATACATTCATAGAGCGAGGTCTTGTAGTAGAAGTCCATGGGATAACGGGCGTTTTCGTTTCCTTCGCCGATGGTGATAGCTTGCGTGCCTGCAGCTTGGACGTCAAGGTTCAAGGAGTTAGTTACGTCGTTTGCAGCTACAGAGTCACTGGGCAGGATCACTTTTCCGTAGATGGTCACTGCGCCTTGTGCAGCAGGAGTCCAGGAAGCGACAAAGCTGTGCGTTGCGCCAGGTGCGATGTCTACTCCGGGCAAGCTTGCCAATTCCACATCCACGCCGTCCGGGACAGACTGCATGAGCTTCACGGTGTAGGCTGTGCCCAATTGCGGGTCTGTGCCTACATTTTGCACCTCTATAGTGTATGGACTGGCGGTTCCGGCTGTGGGGGTATAGTTTCCACTCAGGGAAATTGCCGCAAGGTCATTTCTGAGGATGCGCAGTGTGTTTGAGAAACCGGCGACACTGGTTACATCGTTTGTATAGATCGCTTTCACCGCCCATCTGTATAGGCCATCTGGAAGAGTTCCCCAGGCGGTGTCTACATGGGTGGTATCGGTGATGGTATTTGTGGTGAGCAGCGTCCAGTTGTCCTCAAGCGCTTCATCACCAGCGAGGAGTCTCCACACTTTATAGCCCAAGCGGACACGGCTTGCCGTTCTGTCCACAGGTCTATTGAGGCTATATTTAGGCGCTCTCTGAGCTATCAGGCGGGCTTCTTCTTCCTCGCCTAAGCCAGAGCGGACCGGCTTTCTGGGAGCGTGGTTTGCAAAGCGGGTGTGACGACCGAGAGCTTGGCCCACATACACATCATCTATATACCAGCCGGCATAGGATACTGTGGTGGTGGCATACCATTCAAAGCTGATCTGCACTTCAGGGTTGTTGGCCCATTGGGTGAGGTCGATGGTGAGTTCCTGCCAAGGCATGAAAACGGCTGCGTTACTGGCGCCCCAGACGGGGGTATCGTTTACTTTGATGACGCCATAATCCCAAGTGTTGTAACCATTCATGTAGTGCCAGAAGCTGAGCACGGGCTGAGCTATGCCTGCGAGGCTGAAGGTCTTACGCAGATAAGACCAGGCGCCGCTGTTGCTGTAGCCACTGTGGATCTTGGTGCCCCACATTCCGGTGCCGCTGTGGGCTGTTTGGGGTGGTTGGTCTACGTAAGTATCGATGTCTACGTACTGGCTTACATCATATTGGTTTGTCCATTCCCAGTCTCCGTAACCGCTGGATTCCCAGCCGCCATCGTCAAACTCAAAGTCTTCGACCATTCCAGGACCACCCGCCGTTCCAGGTGTGATCCAGATGAGGTTGACTTGAGTGTTGTTGTCAGAAACTTGAGCTGTGACGCCACGGGGAGGATTGGTGGCCTCGGGAACGATCAGCGTGCCCATATTGTGGTTTGTAGAACCGATGAACACCGTTCCAACAAGAGGATCATAGCCATCGGCGGTGATGATGTAGCTATATTCGTTTCCACTCAGCACACCGGTGATACTGAAGTCACCTTGAGCATTGGTGACCCCGTTGAAGGTGAGAGGGCCTTGCAGGGTCACTTCTGCGCCTACCAAGCCAATGGTTGGTGTATCACTACCCACCACGTGTCCACTCACCGTAACGGTGGTGCTGGCTGGGAGGTTGAAATCCAGGTCTGTGCTCTGCCCTGCCACGATGGTTGTGGTAGCGGTTTGTGTTTCATAGCCGACCTTGGATGCAGTTACGGTGTAGGTTCCAGCATCGACATAGGGGAAAGCATATTCACCCAGAGGCGTTGTGATGGTGCTGTAGACCGTATCATTGATCACCACCAAAACACCGCCAAGGGGTTCTGTGCCAGAGGTCGTGTTTCCTTGCAAAGAGCCCATATTTGATGTGTTTTGGCCAAATCTGATGTTGGCACGATTGTAGCTTCGGGTTCCGTTTGAGGTGGAACTCTCGGCATCAGCAGTATTACTTTGGAATCTTAAGCTGGTGTAGTTTGTTGAAGTGGAAGTGTAATAGACACTTGCATTTTCAGTATAATCACCATCGATCAGCGTGGTGACGATATCCACCAAGATGTTTGAGGTTCCATCCCATATGAAGGGAGTATCAAATTCGTGGGTGTTCCAGCCTAAGGTAGGCATAAAGCTATCTTCAAAGAAGACCTGCTCATAATCACCAGTCTCAAAACTGGTGGTGACGCCACTCATACTGGTGTGCTTGAGCCTGATCTTGAAGTTTGGCATGGCTATGCAGTTGTTTAAATTCTGCACATTAAAAGCCACAGAGGTAATAGGCCCAGGCACTGCACCGCCATCAATAAGCTCTTGTCCAGTATAGAGATATTGCTGACGGAAGTTTTTATACCTCGTTCCATAAGGTGTGGGAACTCCCGTGGCGGTATTTGTGGATGAGCCGGTTCCGATGGCGATGATTATAGCACCCGGAGGCTGAACATCCAAGTATATCGTGCGGGTCTGGTTGTTGGTGGCAATCTCATCACTGGCCAAAACAACTTCGCCGTAAATGCCGATGGCGCCGACCGTTGTGGGCGTCCACATCAAGGGAACATCCATCACTTCCTGGCTTGCGATAGCAGGTCCGGCAACACTAAGCAGCTCCGTTCCATCAGTATCTTTCAGCTTCACTTGGTAGTTATTCTGGGGGTTAATACCGTTGTTTCTAATGGTAACAACATACTGGGTGGGTTGATCTTGGTTGGGGGTCAGACTTCCGTTTATCGCAGTGGCGCCGAGGTCATTATTGATGGCCTGGCCTGAGTAAACGATAGTGATTTGGGGAAACTGGACAGTCGCAGTCCCAGATGGCGGGTTATCGGGATCGTACGTAGTGGAGTCACTACGCAGATAGAGAGCACGACCCGCATCACCACTCTGACACTGGAAGTAGTTTGTCGAAGAGTAGTATTGGGTGTCCATGGGACGCTGGGCGTAGAGCACCAGGTTACCCGGAGTGTGCATGTAGGGCGTCTGTAAGTCGAAGGTAATGGTGTTTGACCCCGTGGGGAAAGTCATCACTCCATCATACACCAAGGTAAGCTGGGACGCAGGAATAAAGCCATCGTTGAGGTTTTCCAGTTGGGTGGTTCCCAACCATATCTTGACGGGTTTATCCACAAGGTCCGCAGTTGAGAAGTTGTTGTAAAACTTGAGTTGCGTGATTGTGCCGCTGGTAAACCCCAATTCATCTGGAAAATACAAGCACTGATAGAGTGAGTTTTTCCAGTAGAAATCAAAGGGATAGCGAGCAGTTTGATCTCCGCTGCCAATGGTTACTTCTGTGGCATGTAGCCCAGAAACGACTGGCAACAACATGGCTAAGGCCATTACTAACAGAAAGATTCGGCGCATAAGAAATCTCCTTTTTGCTGTAAATCTAAATGCTTGTCGGAACAAGTATCCGACCTTGAATTGCTCAGGTTGCTTGAAGGGAACGACCATGCATCACCAACCTAAACATGATGGCACAGCCGAAAATCAACTTTGCCCAGTTTATTATCTTAGTCTATCGTGTCAAGAACTTTTCAGCTTTCGTTCCCTTTTCTTTTTCAGCAGCTTGGGAGATAGCGATACAACATGATGCTAATCAGGCAGTTACAGACAAGATCGAGTGATTTGGAAGGGAGCACCTTGCCTGTAAGAAAGGATATAAACCCAGATAATGCAATAAGCTCTTTCTCCAAGGTTGAGTTTTTCTACCCGCCACCCACTTCGCCCTTGCTTACCCGCAGGGCGATGCCGTGGAGATACTCGGGTTTTTCCCGAGTATCTCCGAGTAATCACCGGGCGGCTAAGCAAGGAAGACGGAGGGACGGTTACACAGGGGATACTGCTTTATTTGGGTTTAACACCATTGACATCATTAGGATAATTGAGTTATGAAAGAATTCATCCCCACCTTCTTTATAGTGCCAGTAAAGTGGAGATCAAACTACCAAACATGGTTGAGCTTTAACAAGTAAAAAGTCTCCCACATTGTGTGGAGGAAAAAGCCAGCCCGAACCGAGCTGGCTTAGATGACAGTCTATCATGCCAACCATAGCGACCATAACGGCATGCCAAAGTCAGCGCTTACCTATTGCATCAGGATCATCTTAATTGTTTTCCGATAGCCGGGTGCAACCATCTTCAGCATATAGACACCGCTGGCAATGGCTCGTCCTTTGTTATCTTTGGCATTGAAGACCAGCTTATAATGGCCGGTAGTCTGTTCTTCATCTACCAAGGTTTTCACCAATTGGCCTTTGATGTTATAGACTTCCAGCTTCACCCTTCCGGTTTCCTTCAAGCTGTAACTGATAGTGGTTTCAGGGTTGAAGGGGTTGGGATAGTTGCCATTCAGAGCGGTGGCAAACACAGGAAGATAATCATCCTCGTTGGAGGTTTCCTTCAAGATAAAGTTCACGGTGGTAGCGAGGTTGTGATTGACTACCACGTCGTCCACGGTCAGGGAATCATACCCCACAGCAGATGCGGTCACGGAGTGGTAGCCGATGGGAACGGTAAGAGTGTAAGCTCCCATGGAGTTTGTGGTAGCGGACACCGTTCCGTTGGTCACAGTTGCACCCTGAATAGGAGTGTTGTTGGTGCGTCTCACCGTGCCCACAATCATACCTGTCTGGACGTATTTATTCAGAACGTTGGAGAAACTGGCTAAGGAGGTGACACCGTTGGTATAGACAGCTTTTACAGCCCAACGGTAGTCTCCATTGGGAAGAGTTGCCCAGCCGGGATCGCTAACGTTTAATTCTGTGGTTGGATCGTCTGTCACGGCTATCCAAGCTGTTTCCTGATGTTCTTGTCCCGCCCTCAGTCTGTAAACCATGTAACCTGTAAGCACTCTTGTGGATTTACGTGTGAGGGAGGTATCCTGTGGACATGGTAATCTGGGCTCACAGCTCGTTTTGCCTTCTTCCATATCGCGAGACCTTGCTCTGAGGGGCATGGTGCCGCCAATCTGACGTTGAGCGGGCTCAGCGGATATAGCGGTAAAGTCGCTGAGGTCAAATCGCACAGCATCGGTGCTATTTCCGATGTAGACATTGTCTATAAACCAATTGTACTTAATACCAGTGTTGTCGAATGGGTCCTCAGCGTGGAATGCTATCTTCAACTGGTTCCCGCTGTAAGCGCTGAGATCCACAGTGATGGGTGATGAATATTCATTCCAACCACCTGTTTGAGTGGAGGCATCCCAGAGCACAGTCCAGTAGGTACCATTGTCTGTGGATACCTTTACGTAGTAGTGGTCACCGTATTCAGAACCGAGGAACACATATCCATCAAACCTGAGATACGCATTGGGCGGGCAGTTGAAGGACGGCGTGATCAGCCATTCATCTTGATGGCTGTAATCCCAATGCAGGCCAGTTTGGTGGAGTCCATCAGTTGGACTAATAATGTTTCCGGTAATGGTGACAACACCCACTCTGCACCAAGTGGGGTAGATTCCCAGAGTATTGGCCGGACCGTTGTTGGTGATGATTTGAGTCCAGTCCTCGGGCGGGAATTCTGCATCTTCAAAGCTTTCGACCACTTCCAGAGCAGTTGGGTCGGGAGCCAGCCAAGTAATATCCACAGTGTTGGTTGCATCATTGGGCTCAGCGACTACATCTATTGGCGCGTAAGCAACCTCGTGGAGGGTGATTTCGCCCATGTTGTAGTTTGTGGAACCCACGATAATCTGGCCGTTTTCTGAAGAATAGCCATCAGCGCGGATGTTGTAAGCGTAGGTATGATCAGTAAAGACGTTCGGGATGGTGAAAACGCCTGCCGCATTTGTGTTTGCGCTGTAGGGCTCATAACCACTGAGTAGTATCAATGCACCAGAGATTCCTGAACCGGTATCACTGGCCAGGATGGTTCCAGAAACGCTAACTTGAGGCAAGAGCTGTAAGGTCACATCTATAGTGAGCTCATCGTCTTCTTCCACCACGACGGTCTGAATGTGCTCATGGTAGCCATGTGCGTTGCAAGCCATAGTGTAGGTATCCGGTAAGACGTTGATCAGATGGTATTGTCCGTCAGCGTTTGTGGTAGCTTGGTAGGCGTTGTTGTTGAGGCTCACCGTTACACCGCTGATAGGCTGGTTGTTTGCGTCAGTCACTGTCCCAGAGATTTGTCCCACTCCACCTGGAATCACCAGGAAGTTGGTCTGGGGAAAGCTTGTTGTTGTGGTGCTTCCTGTGGGTGGATTATCCGGATCGTAGATGGTTGTATCATGATAGGCGTTCCGAGCCCGGTTGACAACCCCAGTTTGACCCAAGAAGCGATCTGCAGAGTTATAATAGTCAGTATCCATGGGACGATTGACCATCATCACCAGGTTTTGTCCATCCAGATACAGGTATGGTTCGTTGAAGATGATGGTGACAGATTGTCCGGGTCCCGCATTGAAATCCAGTGTGCCATCAAACACTTGGGTAAGCTGAGTGGCAGGGATCCAACCGCCGCTCAGATCAGCTTGCGTGGTGGTGCCAAGCCACACTTTACATTCTTTATCCACAAGTGTACTCAAAAAGTTGGTGTTGAATTTAATGCCGGTAATCTGGCCCCTAAATCCACCCATTTCATCCGGGTAGTATAGCGTTTCATAGAGTGAGTTATTGTAATAGAAGTCCATGGGCATACGCATTCCCTGGTCTCCATCACCGACCAACACGGTAAATTCGCCTGCAGGATTAACCACCAGGTTGAGGGTTTGAGTGCGGTTGTTGACATCAAATTCATCGCCAACCATTTCCACTCTGCCATAGATGGAGAAGTTTCCTGCTGTAGCGGGTACCCAGGGGATATCCACTTCCAGGACTTGCTGGCTGGTTATGGTTGGTCCGGCCATGCTGACCAATTCCTCATCATTGGGCCCCATCAGCTTCACGGTGTAAGTGTCCTGGGTTTCAGTGCCGTTGTTTTTGACGCGGACAGTGTAGACGGAAGTTATTCCCACGGTGGGAGATCTGCTTCCGCTAATGGACAGGGCGCCCAGGTCGTTTTCTATCAGAGCAGGGGTGTAGAGGAGGGTAGTTTTGGGGAACTGGCCGGTGAGGGTACCGGGGGCGGTGGGGTTGTTTGGGTCATAGGTTATGTAGTCTGCCATGACGTAGCGAGCTCTGGAGTTGCCAATAGTCTGACACTTGAAAAAGTTGGAGGCAGAATAGTATTGATCCTCCATGGGACGGTACACCATCATCACCAAGTTTCCCGGCGTATGTTCAAAAGGTGTCTGGAAAGAGATATTGATGACGTTTTCACCGACGGGATAGGTCACGGTTCCATTAAAGACCAAGGTGAGCTCAGTTGCAGGGATCCAGCCACCGCTTAAATCTGACTGGTTTGTGCTTCCCATGTAGATCTTTGTGTCTCCATTGGTAGGTTGGGTACTGAAGTTGTTGTAAAGGACTATACCGGAGATGGTTCCGCTTACAAAATCCAGTTCGTCTGTCATGTAAAGGCACTCATAGAGAGAGTTTTTGTAGTGAAAATCAATTGGGAAACGGGCGTTTTGGTCTCCAGTGCCGATGGTAACACTCTGAGTGCCCTCGGGAAAGACACTGATATTCATGGGAGTAGTTGCATCGTTATCAGCTACAGAGTCGGTAGACAAGACCACTTTACCAAAGATGGTCATTGGTCCCGATTCAGCAGGTGTCCAGGAAATGTTGAAGCTTTGCGTTGTGCCGGGTGCGATGTCCGCCCCAGGTACACTTGCCAATTCCTGGTCTCCGCGCATCAGTTTCACTGTGTAGGCTGTGCCCGATTGAGGATCTGTGCCCATGTTTTCCACCACTATTGTGTAAACGTAGGCAGACCCTTGTGTGGGTGCAAGTTCCCCGGTTATGGAGGTAGCAGCGAGGTCATTTCTCAGGACGCGCAGGTCGTTTGAGAAAGCAGTGGAGCTGTGTATATTGTTTGTGTAGACTGCTTTCACCGCCCACTTGTAAAATTCATCAGGCAACGTTGCCCAAGCGGGGTCTACAAAAGTGGTGTCTGTAATGGTATCTGTGGTAAGCAAAGTCCAGTTGTTCTCATTTGCTTCTTCACCTACGATAAGCCTCCATACTTTATAGCCCAGATGTGCTCGGTTACCCATCCTATCCGCAGGTCTATTGAGGCTGTATGTTGGTGTTTTCAAAGACTTCAGGCAGGCTTCTTCTTCCTCAGGCAAACCAGAATGGATTATTTTTCTGGGAGCATGGTTAGCAAAACTGGTGTGACGATCGAGGGCTTGACCTACATATACATCATCTATATACCAGCCTGCATATGATATGGTTGCAGTGGCAAACCATTCAAAGCTGATTTCCACTTCGGGGTTGTTTGCCCATTGGGAGAGATCAATTGTGAGCTCTTGCCAGGGCATGAAGACGGCTGCGTTGCTCGCTCCCCAGACGTGGGTTCCGTTTACTTTGATGATTCCATAGTCCCAGGTATTGAAACCATCCATGTAGTGCCAGAAGCTGAGCACAGGCTGCTGGATACCGGCGAAATTGAAGGTCTTACGCAGATAAGACCATGCACTGCTGTTGCTGTAACCACTATGGATCTTCGTGCCCCACATCCCGGTGCCGCTGTGAGCTGTTTGGGGTGGCTCGTCCGGGGAGGTGTCGATGTCTACATATTGGCTCACGTCATACTCATTTGTCCATTCCCAGTCGCCGTAACCACTTGATTCCCAACCTCCATCGTCCGATTCAAAGTCTTCTACAACCGTAATTCCTCCATGTAAGCTTGGAGGAAACCAGATGAGGTTAACTTGGGTGTCATCGGTAGATACCTGTGCGATCACGTTACGTGGAGGATTGGTAGTTTCCGGCATGATCAGAGTGCCCATACTGTAGTCAGTAGATCCAAGATGAACCGTTCCGTAGAGCGGATTATAGCCATCCAAGGTGATAGTGTAAAAGTAATCATCCCCACTCAGCACTTCTGCAATGCTAAAGTCGCCTTGGGCATCAGTCAACGCACTATAAGTGAGAGGACCATTCAAGGTCACTTCTGCACCTTCCAAGCCGATAGTTGTATCGTCACTGCCTACCACATGGCCGCTTACCGTGACGGTAACACTTTGTGTGAGGTTGAAATCCAAGACAGTGTTCTGACCTGCCACTATGGTTGCGGTGGCAGTTTGCGTTTCATAGCCAAACTTGGAGGCGGTTACTGTGTAGGTTCCAGCGTCGACATAGGGAAAAGCATATTCTCCCAGAGGCGTTGTGATCGTATTATAGACGGTATCATTGACCACTAACAAAACACCATCCAAAGGTTCTGTGCCACAGGTGACGGTTCCCTCCAAAGAGCCCGTATTAGAGACGTTTTGGCCAAATCTTGTGTTGGCACGGTTTCTGCTCCGGGCTGCGGTTGCAGTTGAGGTCTCGGCATTAACAGTGTCACTTTGGAATCTTAAGCAGGTGAAAGCTTCCGGAGTGACCGTGTAATAGACACAAGCGTTTTGGGTGTGAGCTTCAGAGATCATGGTGGTAACGATATCCACCAAAACATTTGATACTCCATCCCACACGAATGGAGTATCAAAATGGTGTGTGTTCCATCCTACCACTGGCCAATAGCCATCTTGGAAGAATACCTGAGTATAGTCGCCAATCTCAAAATTAGTGCTGAGCGTAGTCAGGCTTGTATGCTTGAGCCTGATCTTATAGTTTGGCATGGGTAAGCAGTTGTTCACGGACTGCACGTTAAATGCCACCGAGCTGATTGCACCCGGCACTGCTCCAGCATCAGAAAGCTCTTGTGCGGTGTAGAGGTATTGCTGACGAAAGTTCTTGTACCTTGTTCCGTAGGGAGTATCACCTCCCGTGGTAGTATTGGTCAAGGTGCCAGTTCCGATGGCGACAATTATCATACCAGATTCCTGAACCTCGACATATAGCGTGCCGGTCTGGTTGTTGCCGGCAATCTCATCGCCGTCCAAAACTACCTCACCATGGATACCAATGGTGCCAAGCTCAGCAGGCGTCCACGTCAAGGCAACATCCACGACCTCCAAGCTTTCGATGGCAGGTCCAGCAACACTAACCAGCTCCGTTCCATCAGAGTCTTTCAGTTTCACTTGGTAGTTGGTTTGAGTGTTAACACCATTGTTTCTAATGGTTACCAAGTATTGAGTGGGTGAATCCTGATTGGGGAGCACATTCCCGTTTATAGCAATAGCGCCAAGGTCATTGTAGATAGGCTGGTCTGAGTAAGTGATAGTGACTTGGGGAAATTGGCCGGTCAGAGTCCCAGCAGCCGGGTTATTCGGATCATATGTGGTGGAGTCGCTGCGCAGATAGCGAGCGCGCCCCGGATCAAGGGTCTGGCATTTGAAGTAGTTGGTTGAAGCATAGTACTGCGTGTCCATGGGACGGTTTGCCATGAGCACCAAGTTGCCCTGTGAGTATAAATAGGGCGCCTGTAAAGTGAAGGTAATTTCGTTGGTACCCATGGGGAAAGACATCACTCCATCGTACACCAGGGTAAGTTGGGTAGCCGGAATAAACCCGTCATCGAGATTGCCTTGTTGCGTGGTTCCCAGCCATATTTTGACGGGTTTATTCACAATGTCCGCGGATGTAAAGTTGTTGTAAAACGTCAACTGGGTGATTGTGCCGCTGGCGAATCCCAATTCATCCTGAAAATACAAGCACTGATAAAGTGAGTTCTTAACCCAGAAATCCAAGGGATAGCGGGCGTTTTGGTCTCCAGTGCCAATGGTCACTTCTGTGGCACGAAGCCCAGTTACAACTGGCAACAGTATGGCTAAGGCCATAATTAATAAAAGGATTCGGCGCATGGGAAATCTCCTTTTTGCTGTAATCAAAGTGTTGGCCGGAAGATAAAAACCGACCTCAATTGCTCAGGTTGCTTGAAGACAAGGGCAATGCATCACCAACCCAAATGTGATGGCATAGTTGAAGCGAACTATTTCACACTTATAATTCAACTCCATCGTGTCAAGAACTTTTAGACCTTAACTCCATTTTCTTTTAAGGCAGCCTTGGTGATGACGAGGTAATATGCCGATAATCAAGTAGTTATCTCAAATAACGCAGTAGCCTCAACGTGCCCTTTCCTACCTCTTCCTTGCTTAGCCGCCCGGCGATTACTCGGAGCCTCTCGGGATTTTCCCGAGTATCACCACGGCATCGCCCTGCGGGTAAGTAAGGTAGGGGGAGTCGCAGAACCGCCCAAACAGTTGTGCGTTACGGAGAAAAAGCTCAACTTGGGGAAGGGTTCCACTGCATTGTTAGGTATAAAAAGTGGGGACAATGCCGCCTGAATAGCTTTCGGCAGCGTGCCCTAACCCTCAATTTTTGCAGTATGTTACTAAAATTCCAGGCTTATGGTCACCGGCCCGTCGTTGACCAATTCCACCTGCATATCGGCGGCAAAGATACCGCTCTCGGTGTGCACACCTTTCTCTCTCAGCTTGGCTTTGAAGAGCTCAAAGAGGTGCGCCGCCTTGTCCGGATGCGCAGCATGGGTAAAATCCGGCCTGCGTCCACGGGTGCAATTTGCATAGAGCGTGAACTGCGAGATGGCTAAGATGGAGTATTTTTGATCCAAAAGCGAGAGATTGAGCTTGCCATTTTCATCCGAGAAGATGCGCAGATTGAGGATTTTATCCACGGCGGTATCCAGCACATCCTCTTCATCTTCACGTCCAAAGCCAACAAAAAGCAGGAGCCCATCTTTGATAGCTCCCACGGTCTTGCCTTCCACGCTCACGGAAGCACGCAAGACCCTTTGCATGATCACGCGCATCAATCTATCCTGAAGTGGTGCACCTTCCAGCAGCCAACGTCATCTATCCACACGGAACCGTCTTTAAATGGAGATATCATGATTGCTACACGGCCAAAGCTTACGCCAGGCTTGATAAAGCCCGCACTGATGGTACTCTTAGTCCAATCTTCCGTAGCACGAATCCTGCTTTTGATGCGGTTGTAGACCTTACCGTTTTCTTTGAAGCTGATAAACCTGAGCACGATGTCTGGATTGTCTGTGGAATTTGTGCGCACATTGGCTTTGATGAAGTAACCACCATAACGCACCACATCAAACGAATCCGAGATGATGATGGTAGCGTGTTTGGAGGCGTCAATACGCAGGCTGGTTTTACCCTCTGAGGCAACGTTTGTATCTATCACCACGTTGCTTTCTTTGATATCTGCCGGATCATGGTCTACCATCCAGCCTTTGAGTGCAGTAGCTGGGTCCAAAGAGTAGGGGTTGAAACCTGGGTTGAAGATAAGATTGGGCAGACCTTCGGTCTGAGATTCTTTAAAAACCAAGCTGGGGCTCACCACGCAGGAGCCCATCAGCAGCGTCATCACAACTACGGCGGCCA
>Ga0302242_1001633_pt1 | contig 16035 bp, 14 predicted proteins | sample AAG_UR_Lys_MG_FD_193510 | JGI IMG/M metagenome (GOLD analysis project Ga0302242, IMG submission 193510) | Enriched activated sludge microbial communities from anaerobic digester in WTTP, New Holstein, Wisconsin, United States - AAG_UR_Lys | ecosystem: Engineered > Bioreactor > Anaerobic >... | reverse complement strand
AATTGCTGTTGAACAGTTTGCCTCTTGTAAAAGGCAAAGAGTGCATCACCGCTGCAGAACTGATGCTCTGAAGATATTGATAGAGCACGACGGCGGTGATTACAGGTACGAGAAGATGGGCCGCCATATAAAATGGTTGTTCATTTCTCAGAGACATGCCGATATAGCTGGCAATGTCGTTGATTTTGTCGTAGGTCATCAGGATCGGGAATACTCCGGAAAGGAAGTAGACCAGAAACGAAATGACAGGAATCGCCCAGAACCGTCTGAGGTTTTCCTTGATCAAAGGCAGGGAGATGCTAAAATAAGATGCCTTGGATTTCACTGTCACCACCTCCTAATTCATAAATAAAGATTTCTTCTAAAGATAAGGGCAGCAGGTCAAATACCAGCGGATGGTGTTTCATGATCTGTTCCTCTACAAATTCTTTTTTGTTTTTTACGATGAGCAATTCCACTGTTCCCCGGCTTTCCCTATGCAGGACATTGAGGCCTTCGTAGGCGGCTTCGTCGGTTTCCTTAAAGGCCACCTGGATCTTGTGGATATCTGACTTCAACTCGTCCAGATCTCGTTCGATCATCATTCGTCCCTGATTCAGGATACCGATGGAATCGCAGATGCCTTCCATTTCCCGAAGGTTGTGGGAAGATACCAGGACGGTCATTTCCCGCTCTGCCACGTCTTCCACCACGTATTTCCACACCAGTTTTCGGATGATGGGATCCAACCCGTCGATGGGTTCGTCAAGCACCAGATAATCCGGCATGGTGGACATAGTCAGGATAAAGGCGGCTTGCTTTTGCATGCCCTTTGAGAATTTGGAAAGCTTGCGCTTTTCGTCCAGAGAAAATTGGCGGACCATGGTTTGAAAGCGTTCTTCGTTCCAGGTAGGGTAGATGTTCTTGTAAAATTTGGAGGATTCCCGGATGTTATACGGCGCAAAGAAGTACAGATCATCGGGAATGTATCCCATGCGAACCTTCACATCCAGATTTTCATAAACCGGGGCATCCGCGACGGTGATACAGCCACTGTCGGGGCGCAAAATCCCGGTGACATGTTTGATCAAAGTGGTTTTTCCGGCTCCGTTGGTTCCCACAAGACCGTATATGGAGCCCTTCTTAATGTTGACATTCAAGTTGTTCAGTGCCTGAAAACCGTCAAATGACTTGTTCAGGTCGGCGACTTTAAGCATTGTTTTCCCCTCTTTCTTCCAGTATTTCCTCTAACAAAGCCTTGATTTGGGTCTTTGTCATTCCCAAAAACTGCAGTTCCCGGATGGCCCGGGCGATGGTCTCCCGAAGCTCATGGGCTTTCTTGTCGTCCATGACGGAAGGTGCCGGCGCAGTCACAAATGTCCCAAGGCCGGAAACCGTGTAGATGAACCCCTGATATTCCAACTCACGATATGCCTTTTGAACGGTATTGGGATTGACCGTAAGCGTCTTTGACAGCTCACGAACCGAAGGAAGCTTATCCTCTGTCTGTAGAACCCCTGCCATGATCAGCTCCTTTATGTTGTCAACGACTTGTTCATAGATGGATTTTCTGCTTTTAAGATCTAATTGAAACATATATTTGATACCCCTTTCTCTAATAGTCTCTCCGGGAAACAGAAGGCCTCGCTTTTCGGATGACATTCCTGCCTCACGGAGGTTTCCCCTGCACCAAGTGTACTATATGCCATAGTACACTGTCAACACTGTTTTTTTAAATTTGCACTAATCCAAAGCTTCCGAAGCCGTGCGGGGGTTTGGGCAGGTTTTGCGACGGCCGGGTTTGGGGTTGTGCCGTCGCAGGATTTGAAGGATTATCCTACCCCGGACTTTTTGGGCGAAGCGAAACAAATGGATTTTGGGGACTTTTTCAAATTTAAACAACCCCGGGTGGCAGCAGTGGCGGCGAGGCAAATGGATTTTCCGGAGATTTTGCCATTTATCCTACTCCGAGGCCGTTCCGCGGTCCTAAGAACCCTTTTGAGAATCGGTAGGAGTAGGTATTTCGAAAGGTTTTGTCAAAAATCCACTTCAGATTTTTGGCGCCGGCGGAGCGGGGTGGGGTCGCCGGCGTGATTTGTCGGAGAATCCCACTCCGGGCTTTTTTGCCGAAGCGAAACAAATGGATCCTGCGAGAATTTTTGCGGTTGCACTACTCCCAGTCTCTTCGCAGGCCTTGACAGACCTTGCGGCAGCGTGGAGGAGTAGGTTTTCCGGCAGGTTTTTGCAAAAAACAGCGGCAGGATCAACCTGCCGCCATTTCAAAAAACAAACCTTTTAGTTTATTTGAGCTCCGCCGCACCATTTCACTTAACGAAAGCCTTAAAATGTTTGGGAGCTGAATGCGCTATTTATCCAGAGCCTCGCAAACATAGCTGATGGGAAACGCCATATCATCGCGGATCAGAGAAAGCACCGCATCGGTGTCGCTTTGGGGAAGCTGGGGACGTGGAACTGTGCTGAAAAGTCTTCCCATGAAGGAATCGTCTGTGTAGTACATGTCATAGATCTCTACATCTTCCAATCCATTTTCTTTTCCAAACTCGGTGATGGCTTCGTCATAGGTGCAGACACGATCTATCAGGCCCAGCTTCAAAGCCTGCTGTGCGGTATAGATCCTGCCGTCGGCGATGGTCTTTACTTTGGCAATGTCCATGCCCCGGCCCTCCGCCACGATGCTCACAAACTGCTCGTAGGATTCATCCACCAGAGACTGGAAAATGGCCTGCTGCTCCGGGGTAAGAGGATCCACCATGCTGCCCATGGCTTTGTTTTTTCCGGAGGTGATGGTCACGGTGTTGATACCGTAGCGGTCCAAAAGCTCCGAAACATCGTAAAGTGTCCCGATGGTCACGCCGATGGAGCCGGTCCAGCAGTTGCGATTGGCAAAAATGCTGTCTGCAGGAGCCGAAATATAATACCCTCCGGAGGCCGCCATGGAAGCCATGTAGGAGAGAACCGGCCTGTTTGTGATCTCCTGATATTCTTTGATCTTCAGGTAAAGCTCGTCGCTTTCGTAGACACCGCCTCCCGGCGTGTCAACATAAAGGATCAAGCCCATGTTGTCCGGGTCATCGATGAGTTCGTCGATGGAATCCAGAGTAAACTGGTGCTGGTACCCGTAGGGAACGCCCCAGGTATCCACGTTGGAAGAAGAGATGGTCCCTTCTACGTAAAGCTCAGCAATATAAGGGCCCAAAGGTTTGCTGGCGCTTTCATCTTTGCCGTCCCCCAGGCCTGCGGCCCAAAGAATTGCGGTCAGTATGCCTATCCCCACCAGGATCAAAAGCCATATCATCCAGCCTTTCATTCGGCGGCGGGGTTTCTGTCTGTGGATATTGTCAAATTCATAGATCCCCTGAGTTTGTTGTGTTTCTTGCTCCATAATAGATATTCCCCTTTCGTTGGACTTTCGTCCCCTCTATTTTCCCCTTTTTGAAAGACGCTGTAAAGCATTATTTGCGGAATGATTTGATGGATGGGGGGAATTCTGCTATGATATATAGAAATGAATGCAAAGAAAGAGGAAGAAAGAATGAGTAAACCCATCGTAGCAGTGGTCGGCCGCCCCAATGTGGGCAAATCCACCCTGTTCAATAAAATAGTAGGAAAGCGGATCTCCATTGTGGAGGATACTCCCGGTGTGACAAGAGACCGTATTTATGCAGAGGCGGAGTGGAACAGTATTCCTTTCCTTCTCATCGACACGGGGGGCATCGAACCCGATTCAGAGGATGTGATCCTTTCCCAGATGCGTAACCAGGCCGAGATCGCCATGGAAACCGCAGATGTGATCATTTTCATGGTGGACGGAAGAGCGGGAATCACTTCCTCTGACAGAGAAGTGGCCCAGATGCTCATGCGTACCGGAAAAGAAGTGATCCTGGCCGTCAATAAGGTGGATACCGCAACACTCCCGGAAGATTTTTATGATTTTTATGAACTGGGGCTGGGAGAACCCATCGCCATTTCCGCATCCAACATGCTGGGACTGGGAGATCTTTTGGATGCGGTCTTCAGCAAGCTGGAGGGGAATCTGGGTGAGCTGGAAGAGGATGAACGCACAAGGATCGCCATTATCGGCAAACCCAATGCAGGGAAATCTTCTCTTGTAAATGCCCTGGTGGGCGAGGATCGGGTCATCGTCAGTGACATCGCCGGAACCACAAGAGACTCCATCGACACCCCCTTCGTCTGGGAGGGCGAAGAATTTGTCCTCATCGATACCGCCGGGATCCGCCGCAAAAGCAAAGTCACCGGGGACATAGAGCATTACAGCGTCATCAGGGCTCTCACGGCCATTGAAAGAAGCGATGTGTGCGTCCTCATGATCGATGCGGTGGAAGGCGTCACGGAGCAGGACAAAAAAATTGTGGGGATAGCCCATGAAGCAGGAAAAGGAATCGTAATAGCTGTAAATAAATGGGACCTCGTCGAAAAAGAGACCAACACCATGGTAAAGTATGAAAAAACCATGCGCCAGGAGCTGCCGTTCATTTCTTATGCCCCCATCATTTTTATTTCGGTGGTGGAGAAGAAACGTCTGCAAAAGGTCATGGAGATGGCAAAGCTGGTGGCGGAAAAACGGGCCATGCGTGTCTCCACAGGCCAGCTCAACAGCCTCATCGCCGACGCTCTTATGATGAAGCAGCCCCCGTCAGACAAAGGAAAGGCCCTTAAGATCTATTATGTCACCCAGGTGGGAGTAAAACCCCCCTTGTTCTCCTTTAAGATCAACGACAGGGAGCTGGTGCATTTTTCCTACTCCAGATACCTGGAAAATCGCATCCGGGACAGCTTTGGCTTTGAAGGAACTTCCATAAAATTTGTATTTCGTGAAAAAGGAGACAATGAGAATGCTTGATTTTTCCACGCTGACACCGGGAGAGGCTGCGCTGTATGTTCTTGCCTTGCTCCTTGCTTATTTTATCGGTAACATTTCACCGGCGACCCTCATCGCCAAGGCGGCAGGACTGGATATCCGCAAAGAAGGAAGCGGCAATCCGGGGACAACAAATGTGTTGCGGGTCCTGGGAAAAAAAGCCGCTGTAGGGACTCTGGCCATTGATATTCTCAAAGGGGTCGCGGCGGTATGGCTGGGACGCCTTATAGGAGGAGAAGCTCTGGCTGTATTCTGTGGTTTCTTTGCATTTATCGGTCATGTCTGGCCGGTGGTGTTTCACTTTAAAGGGGGAAAAGGCATCGCTACGGCTTTTGGGGTTTTGCTGGCCGTGGATCCACGGGTGGGGCTTTTGTGCTTTGCCGTTGCAGCATTGGGAGTGGCGGTTTCACGTCGCATGTCCATTGGCAGCGTGGGAGGCGGCATCGCACTGCCTTTCCTGATTTTTTACTTTGATCCGGAGTTTACCGTGATCTTTGCGGTGATGGCTTTTATCGTGGTGTTTCGCCACCGTTCCAATTTGAAACGCATCATCAGGGGTGAAGAGCCAAAACTCAATTTTAAAAAATAGTGAAACGTAAAAGTAGTAAGGGATAGGGAAAAGAGGAGGAATATCATGGAGCAGAAGATTGCTGTATTAGGCGCGGGAAGTTGGGGGACCGCCCTTGCCGTTACACTGTCCGGAAAAGGACACAGTGTCAGGGTTTGGGATATTGATGAAGCCCATTTGCAGGCCTTGGCCCAGGATCGTGAGAATAAAAAATTTCTGCCGGAAGTCACTTTCCCCGAAAACATGGATTTTGATGCAGACCTGGAAAAAGTGATCACGGGAACGGATGTGGTGCTTTTTTCGGCGCCTGCCCAGCATTTTCGCAGTGCCCTTTTAGCGGCAAAACCGTATTTGCGGGAAGAGATGGTGCTGGTCAATGTGGCCAAGGGCATTGAGCAAAAAAGTCTTCTTCGTCTTTCGGAAATCGCTTTTTCAGAATTGCCCGCTGCAAAGTATGTGGTCCTTTCCGGTCCCTCCCATGCGGAGGAAGTGGGAAGAGCCATGCCCACCACCGTGGTGGCAGCTTCTCCTGACCAAAAGCTGGCAGAGTATGTCCAGGACACCTTTATGACGGGCCGTTTTCGCGTGTATACCAATTCGGATATTCCGGGAGTGGAGCTGGGAGGCGCCCTGAAAAATATCATTGCTCTGGGTGCCGGGATCTCTGACGGAATGGGTTTTGGAGACAATGCCAAGGCTGCCCTGATGACCAGAGGCATCACCGAAATGACCCGCCTGGGAGTCAAACTGGGAGGCAGAGCCCAGACCTTTTCCGGTCTTACCGGGGTAGGAGATCTCATCGTAACTTGTACCAGTATGCACAGCCGGAACCGCCGCTGCGGCATTATGATCGGAGAAGGGGTCAATCCCCAGGAAGCCACCGCCCGGGTGGGCATGGTGGTGGAAGGAATGTATACCACCGAGGCAGCCTATGAACTGGCTCAAAAAGTAGGGGTAGAGATGCCCATCACCGAACAGATCTATCAGGTGATAAAAGAAAAGACCGATCCCAAAGAAGCGGTATCGGCCTTGATGACGAGACAGAAGAAGCATGAAATCGAAGAGCTGCTCTAATAGACTCGGGTAACTGTGAAGTTGTGGTCTTCCAAAGTGGAAAGAATCTCCTTGATGTGCTCATGGCCGTTGGTTTCCACGGTGACTTCCAGTGCCACCTTGTCGGAGTAACGGTCAATGGCCTTGAACTGGTTGTGTTCCAGCTCGATGACATTGGCACCGCATTCCGCAAGAAGCTGGGCAACCTTTAACAGCTGTCCCGGTTTGTCCGGAAGCTCTACGGAGAAGCACATGATACGGCCACGGGAGATCAGACCCTGGTTGATGATGGAGGAGATGGTGACTACGTCGATGTTGCCTCCGCTCATGATGCACACGATTTTTTTACCCGGGGCAGAGCGTTTGCGAAGACCTGCAAGGGGAATCGCCCCTGCGGTTTCGGCCACCAGCTTGTGTTTTTCCATGGTGAGGAGAACCGCCTCCATAATGTCTCTTTCCGAGACGGTGATGATCTCATCCACATACTTTTGCGCAAAGGCAAAGGTGAGATCTCCGGGCTGTTTTACGGCTACGCCTTCTGCTACGGTCTTTACTGCCGCAAGCCGGGTCACCTGTCCTTCTTCCAAAGAAATCTTCATGGACATGGCTCCCACGGGAACTACCCCAATGATTTTTACAGATGGTTTTTTGGCCTTAGCCGCTACTGCGATGCCTGCGATGAGGCCGCCTCCGCCAATAGGGACAAGGATCTCATCCACATCAGAAAGCTCATCCAGAATTTCGGCGCCGATGGTGCCCTGTCCGCACAATACATCATAATCATCAAAGGGATGCACAAAGGTGTATCCTTCTTTTTCGGAAAGCTCCAGAGCATGACGGTAAGCTTCGTCATAGACATCTCCATGAAGGACCACCTTGGCCCCCAGTGCCTTTGTGGCCTCCACCTTCAGCAGGGGAGTGATGTTGGGCATGACGATGGTGGCGTGGATGCCTTTCTCCTTTGCGGCATAAGCTACTCCCTGGGCATGGTTGCCCGCAGAAGAGCAGATGACCCCGCAATTCTTTTCGGCTTCTGTGAGATTGCAGATCTTGTTATAAGCGCCACGGATTTTAAAAGAACCTGTGCGCTGCAGATTCTCAGGTTTCAAATAGATATGGCAGCCATATTCACTGCTGAAAAAATCGCTGTAAATAAGAGGTGTCTTGATCAGGGCCGGAATCAGATTTTTTCTGGCTCTTTCTATGTTTTCTTCGTGATTCAGCGATAAATATTCTTTGATCTGTTCCGGATTCATCGTTACCTCCTATTTTTTTGGTTCATTTTTGAATAAAATATAAAGACAGTGTATAGCTTTTCTTTGAAATCGTCAAGGAATAATGATAGAATGCCTTAGTGCAAAGCAGGAAACCGGAGCTTTGCCTTATGTTTAAAAATATGGAGATGAAAAATGGAAAAAACTTACTATATAACCACCCTGGGCTGCCAGATGAATGAGCACGACTCGGAGATCATGGCCGGGATGCTGGGAGAAATGGGCTACACAGAAAGCAGTGTCCGCAATGCCGCCGATGTGATCCTCATCAATACCTGCAGTGTGCGGGACAATGCGGACAAGCGTTTTTTCGGAATTCTGGGACAGCTGAAAAAAATCAAAATGGAAAATCCCCATAAAGTGGTAGGGGTCTGCGGCTGTATGATGCAGCAGCAGCATGTCATTGACAGCTTGAAGGCCAAATATCCCTGGGTAGATCTGGTGTTCGGCACCCACAACATTCACGAATTGCCGGAGCTTTTGGAGAAGATCCTTTCGGAACGGGAAAAACTGGTGGCAGTATGGGAAGGCTCGGAAACCATCGTGGAAGGCCTTCCTGCCAACCGGAAATACAAGCATACGGCCTACGTCACCATTATGTATGGATGCAATAATTTTTGCACCTACTGCATTGTTCCCTATACCAGAGGAAGGGAGCGGAGCCGCAAGCCGGAAGCCATCCTGGAAGAGGTGAGGAATCTGGTAAAAGACGGGGTGTTAGAAATCACCCTGCTTGGTCAAAATGTAAACTCTTATCAGGGCATTGGGAGTGATGGAAACATGACGGATTTTTCTGCTTTGGTTCGTGCCCTGAACGACATCGAGGGCCTTGCCCGTATCCGCTTCATGACCTCTCATCCCAAGGACCTTTCAGAGGAACTGATCCGGGCTTACGCAGAGTGCGAAAAACTCTGTCCCCATATCCATTTGCCGGTGCAGTCGGGAAGCAGCCGGATCCTGGAAAAAATGAACCGCAAATATACCAGGGAGGAGTACCTGTTGTTGGTGGAAAAGCTGAAAAAAGCAGTGCCGGATATCGCCATCACCACGGACATCATTGTGGGCTTTCCAGGAGAGACGGAAGAGGATTTTGCCGAGACCCTTTCTTTAGTGGAGGAAGTGGGGTATGACTCGGCCTTCACTTTCCTGTACTCCATCCGCAAGGGGACTCCGGCGGAGAAATACGAAGACCAGATTCCCGAAGACATCAAGCATGAACGTTTTGACCGCCTGGTGGAGCTGGTAAACTGCATTTCCGCCGAAAAGAACCAGAAAGAGACCGGTAAGGTCCGTGAAGTTCTGGTGGAAGGGGGGTCCAAAACCAATAAAAATGCCCTGTCCGGAAGAACCGGTGGGCATAAGTTGGTGAATTTTACAGGAGACAGCAGTTTGATCGGTCACATCGTGGACGTAAGGATCACAGAGAGCAACACCTTCAGCCTCATCGGCGAGATCGAAGAATAGCATATCTCCCAGTCATATACGGAGCTCGGGTCTTTAGACCTTGAGCTCCGTTTCGATGTTATTGGCATTTTGCGCATCGGCAAGAACGGTTTCCTTGAGCCAGTCCACATACTCCTGGGTCTGCTGGGGAGCGCGGCCCACAAATTTTGCGGGATCCAAAATCGCAGAAAGAGCCTCTTCGGAAAGACCGAAAGCCTTGTCCTGAGCAATACGGGAAAGAAGATCGTTTTCTTTCCCTTCTTCTTTTACACCTCTGGCCGCCGCCATGGAATGGACACGGATCCTTTCGTGGAGTTCCTGTCTGTCGCCGCCACGTTTGACCGCATCCATCATAATGTTTTCCGTGGCCATGAAGGGGAGCTCTTTCAGGATATGCGCGTTGATAACCTTGGGATAGACCACCAGATCCTTTGCCACATTGGCATAAAGGGTCAGGATGGAGTCCACTGCAAGGAAGGCTTCGGGAACGCTGATCCTTTTGTTGGCCGAATCGTCCAGAGTACGCTCAAACCACTGCTCGGAGGCTGTCAATGCCGGGTTGAGGCTGTTGACGGTGACATAGCGGGCCAGGGAGGCCATACGTTCTGTCCGCATGGGATTCCTTTTATAGGCCATGGCAGAGGATCCGATTTGGGTGGATTCGAAGGGTTCTTCGATTTCTTTCAAATGCTGAAGCAGGCGAATGTCGTTGCTGAATTTATGAGCGGACTGGGCAATGCCGGAAAGGACGTTGAGGATCTGGCTGTCCAGTTTTCTCGGATAAGTCTGCCCGGATACCGGGAATACGCCGGGGAAGCCCATTTTTTCAGCAATCAGCTGATCCAGTTTTTTTACCTTTTCGTGATCGCCGTCAAAAAGCTCCAGAAAACTGGCCTGGGTGCCGGTGGTTCCTTTGGAACCCAAGAGACAGCGCTTTTCCATCTGCAGATCCAGATCCGTAAGATCCATCAGAAGATCCTGCATCCAGAGGGTGGCGCGTTTGCCTACTGTTGTGAGCTGGGCGGGCTGAAAATGGGTGAAGCCCAGAGTGGGCAGGTCTTTATAGCGGAGGGCAAAATCGCCAAGCAGGGAAAGACAGCGGATCAGTTTTGCACGGATCATGGAAAGACCCTCATGCATCAGAATGATATCCGTATTATCACCTACGTAGCAGGAGGTGGCACCCAGATGAATGATGGGCATGGCTGTGGGGCACTGCTCCCCGAAGGCATGGACATGAGCCATGACATCGTGGCGGACTTCCTTTTCTTTGGCTTCCGCCACAGCATAGTTGATATCTTCTATATGTGCCTTCATTTCTGCGATCTGCTGGTCGGTGACGGGAAGACCAAGCTCCTTTTCACTTTCGGCCAGAGCAATCCAAAGAAGTCTCCAGGTGGAAAACTTTTTGTCCGCAGAAAAGAGAAACTGCATTTCTTTGCTTGCATAACGTGCGTTAAACGGACTTTCATAACGGTGGTGCATGGGTGGGCTCCTTTTCTAAATAGTAGAAAACTAAAACTTTCGTAATGGACAATTCAGTATACAACAAGCTCCGCCGGGTAGGCAAGAGCGGGCTTTTACAGAAGATCGGAAAGAAGACGGAAACAGGACTCTTTGATCTTCATTTTCAGAGGTCTTCTTGCGTATTCTTCTTCCGTCCATTCCTTGCAATTTACCATATCTTCTTCAAAGATGGCTTCCAGCTTGTAGACTTCTTCTGCGTCATAGATAAAGGCGTTGGCTTCAAAATTCAGGTAAAAGCTTCGCATATCAAAATTGGCGGACCCTACTGAGGCCACTTCTCCGTCCACGCAGATGTTTTTCGCATGCAAAAAGCCGTTTTCGTAGATAAAGATCCGGGCTCCGGCCTTCAACAGGTCTCCGACATAATAGCAGGTAGCCCAGTACACAAAAAAGTGATCCGGCTTGTCGGGAATCATAATGCGCACATCTACTCCGGAATAAATGGCATTCTTCAGGGATTCGATGATGCTGGCATCCGGGACAAAGTAGGGGGTTTGGATAAAAATGTTCTTCTTTGCAGAAGAAATCATCTTCAGGTAGCCTCGTTTGATTTCGGGATTCCTGGAGTCCGGGCCGCTGGAGACGACTTGGATCCCTGTATTGCCCATGTCAGGCAGGGTACCAAGATAGGCGGATTCCAGATGCAGATCTTCTTTGCTGGCAAAGCGCCAGTCCAGAATAAAGCGAGCGTTCATGTCCTGAACGCAGTTTCCCATGAGGCGAAGGTGAGTATCGCGCCAATAACCGAATTTTTTCTTTTCTCCAAGGTATTCTCTGCCGATGTTGAAGCCTCCCAGATAACCGATTTCGCCGTCGATGATGACCAGCTTGCGGTGATTCCGGTAATTGAGTTTCATGTTAAGGAGTTTTAGCATAGGAGGGAAGAAGTAGGAATACTTTCCTCCGGCTTCATGAAATTCTTTCAGGTGCCAGGTTCGGATCTGCCGGGAACCCATGGCATCCATCAGAAGACGCACCTGGACTCCCTCTCTAGCCTTTTCAGTGAGGGCGGCGAGAAGCGCTTGGCCCACATGGTCATTCTTGATGATAAAGTACATGACATTGATGCTTGTTTTGGCCCCCTTGATGTCGTCCAGAAGGCTGCGGAACTTGTGATGACCGTCCGTCAGCAGGAAGATCCGGTTGTTTTGGGTCAAAAAGGCCTTGGAATAGGTTTGATGCAGCAGGATCATATCCTGCCACTTTTTTTCCTGACTGTTGACGAAGTGAAAATCTTTTCTGCGGATGGCTTCCACCTGTTCTTCCAGATTCTGATTCAGGACGTGGTGTTCGTAATCGGTGAGGTGGAAGATCTTTTGCCTGGAGATGTGCTGGGACAAAAGGGCATAAAAGAGAATCCCAAAGCCGGGCAGCATGAACAATACCATGATCCATGCCAGCGAGGCCGAGGGATTCTTTCGTTCCAGAAATATGATCACAAAGGCAATCAGAAAATTCGCAGAGTATATGATTACGGCCAACATCGATAACTCGAGAGGGTTGATAAGGGTCATGCCGATACTCCTGTCTTACTCTGTTGTTTTTCTGCTACAGCAATGCTTCCAGCTTTTGTTCCAGCATGACCTGGGGCAGAGCTCCGGTGATGCGTTCTTTGAGTTCTCCGTCCTTGAAGAAAAACAGGGTGGGAATGCTCATGACTTTATAGTTCAAAGCCAGCTTTCTCTGTTCGTCGATGTTGAGCTTGCAGATCTTTGCCTTTCCGGCATATTTATCGGAAAGAGAATCGATGACAGGGACAAGCGCCTGGCACGGGCCGCACCAGTCGGCATAAAAATCCACCAGAACGGGGACATTGGATTTCAATACTTCTTCTTCAAAGGTGTCAACTGTCAAATATACTGTGTTTGCAGACATCTTTTCCTCCTTACCGCCATGCTGTCAGGAAGCAGGGCTTCTATGCGCGCTTGATTATTTTGGCCGTGTACTTCGGCCGGTACCTACTTTGAAATACAAAGGCAACGATCAATGAAACAATGAGCAGGACAAAACCAAGCAATACAGCCTGCCAGCCTCCTTCGTCCTCCGGAAAGAAAAGTACGCCCAATCCAAGACCGCCGAAAAACATCACCAAGGGAAGGATATACTTGATAATGATCGGCTTGAAAGAAAAGTGTTTGTGAAGCTCCACGGCAACCATATCACCTTCTCCCGCATTCACAGGGTTTTCGGCGATGATGACGGAGCCGGGGTGGACATTTTTGTTGCATGTGCCGCAACCAGAACACTTTTCATGTTTGTAAAGAGCGACATTTGCTGTCCCGTCTGCGTTGCAGGAAAGGACTTCTGCCATTTTTTTCATAGTGCCTCCAAAGTATTTATTGGTTTATTATACCACAGATGGGTGACTTTAAAATCCGTTTTTTCATTCTTCTTGGGAGATGTTCTTCTCTGAAGGGTGGGTAAGGGTGTTACCGGAGGCGGATTCGTAAAAAAGCATTGAATATTTATGTACCTTGTACTATAGTATTAACAATATGTACACATTGTGTACGCAATCGTGGGGCAGGACGCACCGACGGTAGTTCATTATTTTGCAGTGAAAAAAGAAGAGGATAGGCGTAACATGAATTATTTCAATTTGGAAAAAACAGATCCGGTACTCAGTGCCATGATGAACAGAGAAATTCAGCGGCAGGAACATAACATCGAGCTCATTGCTTCCGAAAATTTCACTTCTGAAGCTGTGATGGAAGCCTGTGGAAGCCCGCTGACCAATAAGTATGCAGAGGGATATCCCGGCAAGCGTTATTATGGTGGATGCGAATTTGTGGATGAAGTAGAGACTCTGGCAATCGAAAGAGCAAAGGAACTGTTCCATGCGGAATATGCCAATGTGCAGCCTCACTCCGGCTCTTCAGCCAACATGGCCGCTTATGCGGCGGTGCTGCAGCACGGAGACAAGATCCTGGGCATGGATCTTTACAATGGCGGACATCTGACTCATGGAAGCCCGGTGAATTTTTCCGGACTCAACTATGATTTTGTTTCCTATAAATTAAATGTCGAAACCGAACAGATCGACTTTGACGAAATCCGAAAGCTGGCCAAAGAGCATAAGCCCAAGATGATCGTGGCAGGAGCCAGCGCATACCCCCGGATCATCGATGCTAAAATTTTCCGTGAGATCGCCGACGAAGTAGGGGCCCTCCTTATGGTGGATATGGCTCATTTTGCCGGACTTGTGGCAGCGGGCCTTCATCCCAATCCGGTGGAGCATGCCCACATCGTTACCACTACCACCCACAAGACTCTGCGCGGTCCCAGAGGTGGTATGATCCTTGCGAAAGAAGAATTCGGAAAGCATATCAACAAGGCCATTTTCCCGGGTCATCAGGGTGGCCCCCTGATGCACATCATTGCCGGAAAAGCAGTTTGTTTCAAAGAAGCCATGACGCCGGAATTCAATGAATACCAGAAAAATGTGATTGAAAACTGCAAGTTCCTTGCGGACGAATTGATGGCCAGGGGATTCCGTCTGGTTTCCGGCGGCACCGACAACCATCTGATGCTGGTCAACCTGATCAACAAGAATATCACCGGCAAAGAAGCAGAGAAGCTTCTGGATGCCTGCGGCATCACCACCAACAAGAACACCGTACCCGGAGATCCCAACGGTCCCATGGTCACGGCGGGGATCCGTATCGGTACTGCGGCCTGCACCACCAGAGGCTTCATGAAGCCCGAGTTTACCAAAGTCGCCGAAGCCATTGCCATGGTTTTGGATCACCCGGGAGACGAAAGCTATCGCCAGCAGGCGGCCGGCATCGTAAAAGAGCTTTGCCTGGCGCATCCCCTTTATAAAAAATAGGATGATCCCTTTTCGGCCCGGAGTGATCTTCGGGCCGAATTTACGACTAAGAGTAAAAGACTGTTATTGTTATAGAAAAGAGAGATAACCTTGAGAAGACTGTTTCAAAACCCTATCATGCTGATCCTCATCGCCGTAATGGTATATCAGTCCATTACCAGCGGCCGGTATTCCAGCCCCATGGACTGGTTGGCGGACACAGCATTGCTGATCCCTGCCATTGTCATCGCCATATCCTTTCATGAATTTGCCCACGCCATTGTGGCGTACCGCTGCGGCGACGACACCCCCCTTCATCAGGGACGGGTGACCATCAATCCTGCGGCTCATGTGGATCCTGTAGGACTCATCGCCCTTCTTTTCATCGGTTTTGGCTGGGGCCGCCCCGTTATGGTAAACCCCAATAACTTCAAGAAAAGAAGGCTGTATGAATTGCTGGTGGATCTGGCCGGCGTCACCATGAATCTGCTGTTGGCCTTCCTTTTTATGGGCCTGCTCAAGCTGCTTTATGTGGTAAACGGGCCCTTCATGATGACCCAAATGGGAGAAATGCTGTCCCAGATCATCATGCAGATCGTAGTGATCAATCTGGTTCTGCTGGTTTTCAATCTCCTGCCTATCCCGCCTCTGGACGGCTTCGGCATTGTGACCCAGCTGTTTCATCTGGAAAACACCCGGTTCTATTATGAGGTATACAACAAAGGGTTTTTGATCCTGATGGTTTTGATCCTGTTCAATATCACAGGGAAAATTTTGTCCCCGGCAGTGAACTTCCTATATGGGGGTCTTTTGCATATTTTCTTCTATTAAAATAGCTTTATATTAAATGCTGTGATAGATCTCACGTGAAATTAAGATGTCTTTCAAGCTGGCGATGGGAATCCTGTCGCCGGTTTTGGTATTTTCTAGGCTAATTTCGAAGGAGGCATCCTGATTGTAACTGAACTACCCGAATATCCATCTCCGTCGCCGCAGTCTTCGGGGAACGGGGTAGTGCAAAATTGAAAATGTTCGTAAAATCCATTTGTCTCGCTTTGGCAAAAAAGTCCGGAGTAGCTATTTTCGACAAACGACGCCGGCGACCCTACCCCGCTTCATCGGGGTCGAAAATCTGAAATGGATTTTTGCCAAAATCTGTCGAAAAGCCTACTCCGATCGGTCCTTGAAAGGTTATCTTTGGCCGCCGGACAGCTTCGGAGTAGGCTAAACGGCTAAATCTTCGCAGAATCCATTTGTCCATCCATCACTGTCGCGACCCGGAGTAGCGCAAGTTTGAAAATGTCCGTAAAATCCATTTGTTCCGCTTTGGCAAAAAAGTCTGGGGTAGCTATTTTCGACAAATTACGCTGGCGCACAACCCCGCTGCCGCCCAAAGAGGTGTGAAGCTCCCCTAGTGAGTATTGCAGCGCCACGCGCCTGACTACTATTAGAAAATCTGCCTACAATATTGCTGTTTTCGATG
>Ga0302242_1001622_pt1 | contig 16133 bp, 14 predicted proteins | sample AAG_UR_Lys_MG_FD_193510 | JGI IMG/M metagenome (GOLD analysis project Ga0302242, IMG submission 193510) | Enriched activated sludge microbial communities from anaerobic digester in WTTP, New Holstein, Wisconsin, United States - AAG_UR_Lys | ecosystem: Engineered > Bioreactor > Anaerobic >... | reverse complement strand
CTCGTCGTTTCCTTAGTCATCCTGTACGCCAATCCGCTCCTTAAGTTTGCGGGCATCGGCGGATAACAGACATTCATATCTTTATCGTTATTTTCGAAAAGGGAAAAGGGGCACTAAAAACAGACTCCTTTTCCCTTTTCTATTTCTTCAAAGCCACTTCCCTTCCATCCCTCCCCCGGGAACTCCACATCCGGACCGCCAGCCAGCCGTAGATCCCGCCGTTGATTACAAGGACCGCCAGCCCAAGTAAGACCTGCTCGTTGCGGGTCAGTGCCTCCGGGTAGATCAGGGAGACGATGTATCGCTCGACGAAATCGGAGCCGTAAGCCGGCCCTCCGCCCAGGCGGCGCAGCCGGTTTTCCAGGGGGGTCAGGGGGCATATCCAGCCGGTCCATTCCATTAGCACGCCCCAGACGGCGGCGGGGACATGGAGACAGGTCCACCTTACGTTCCTCAGGGCCAGAAATCCGCCCGCAACGACAAAGAGGATGAAAAGGAAATGAACGACGACGACAAAATCGGCGAGGAGTGCAAAGGCCATGATCCTTCAACACTTTATTTCTTTGGATAGCCTACCGTTTGGGCAAGGATGATGCGCTGGTCTGGACGGAGCATCATGGCCTGACCGAGGGCTGCTCGGTCCATGGTTCCCCGCGCCACCGTCGCCAGACCTTCGGAGGCGCTGTAAAGATAGACATTCTGGCTTATGAAGCCCGTATCGATGGCCGCATAGAGGTCCTTTACCTCGGGGGCGGCGTTTCCCATCCGCGCATAATCCGCCACATAGATCAGATCGATGGGGGCATCTTTGACATAGGACTGCGAGCCCGTCAGGGCACGAATGTCCCGATCCAGAACGGGATGCAGGCGATGGCGGCGGGCATCATAAACGTACAATCCCTTTGCCGTTGCCACATAGACGTCGATTTCCTGCCAGTTTCCTGCCGAAGGAACGGTCCGCTTTCCCGATTCCGGGCGATTGACGCCGCAGGCGCTCCAGAGGAGGTTGGAGATGACCCGGATGGGGAGTTTACGGTTGCTGAATTCCCGGGATGAACGGCGGTCCTTCAGGACATGCATGAGGAGCCGGCCGCTGTCCATCTGAGGCTTGACCAGAGGGATTTCCTTGAACTCCTGGGTTGCGGCCGGGAGTGGGAAAAAGAAAAGAATCAGCAAAACTGAGATCATCAATACGTTTCGCTTCTGCATGACGCCCTCCTTTGCCGCTCCTTATACTCCAGCCGCGCCGATTAAGGCAAACGTTATTTGCCGGATGGGGAGTAATGAAGGTTTTCCGTCTCCGGGAGCCCGGAAATAAGGTTTACTGTTGACGAGGAGCACCGTTTACCTGATATAAGACAGGATCGTGATCAGGTTGAAGCGGGAACACTCCCATATGTCCAACGCGTCGCAGAACCTTTCGGGCGATCGAAATACAAATTCGGAGTATTGTTGCCCATGAAAAGTCCGGATGATAACTATTGGGGTCGCTACGCCCGGACGTATGACGGGGATACGGATTACGTCGTCGGGAGAGGACTGCGGCATGCCCTTTACGGCCGCTTGCACCGGGAAACGGAACTGGGGGTCCTCCTCGAATGTGGTTGCGGGACGGGATATTATACCCGGGCGGTCGCCCCGCGATCGGAGCGTATCGTGGCCATGGATCTTTCCAGGGAGATGCTGGCCGTGGCAAAAACACGACTCGCAGTAAGGCCTCATGTCTCCTTCATTAGGGGTGATTGCCGGCAACTGGCCTTTCTGCCGACAAGTTTCGATACCGTTTTGATGGCCAATATCCTCAATAACCTGTCGGAACCGCTTCCCGCCCTTTGCGAGGCCCACCGGGTCTTGAAATACGGTGGCACCCTGATCGCCATTACCTACACGGATTATCACGCGGATGCCCTGGATAAGATTGAAATCGGAAAGAGATATTTCGAAAGATTTGGCTTGCCGCCCACAGGAGGGCTGAGCAACTATTCTCCCCGACAGTTGGCCTCCCTCATAAGGAAGGCCGGTTTCATGAACGTCGATATGGAGGTCCTGGGCGGCAAGGTCAAAGCCCTCTATGCACGTTCAGTCAAAAGCTACGTTACGGATGATTTTCCCATCGACAAATCATTAGTTCCCCGTTATTTGAAATAAGGCGCATCAACAACCGGGATGTCCTCCCCAGTGGGGATGATCTGTTGGGTTGCGGTTACCCTTCCGGGGGCTCCGGGGATTCGCAAGCCTAATCAGAGGACAAGACGGGTTCATCCCGGTTGGAGAAGTTGAAAGCCCGTAGGGGGCTCAGGGCGGCGAACGGCTTTGGCATTTAGGAGTTCAAAGAGGATAACCTCCATGACCCGCCAGACCTTGATGCCGCTCCTTATGCAACCGGTGATGGTTTCCTCCCCGCGGCCGCAGGCCATGTGCATATGGAGGAGGGGTGCCCCCTGTTCATCGGGGAAGATGGTCCCGGTCCCCGTCGCTTCGTGGGCGTTGGCAAGGATATGGGTAAGGGGGACGACAGGGAGGATACGATCTTCATGGGGGCCGACGACGAGGGTGCTGCCGGCGTCGGCGCCACCGAGGATCAGCAGGGCCGCCGAGCTGATCTGGTGGTTCCGGGCGAATTCTTCAATGACTTCATGAACAATTTCGCCATCTTCTATGCGGATGACGAATACACGGCCCAATCTTGCTTCTGTGTATTTCATGGTGTCTTCAGTGACTCTAAGTCCTGCTTCCGTCCCGACCTGTCCGACCCCGTGTTTCTCTTGAGCTGGGTATGGAGAGGCAGCGGATCTTTTCCACTTTACTCCCGGTAGATTCCGTCGATAATGTTGCGGTACTTCTCATTGATGACCTTGCGCTTGAGCTTCATTGTCGGGGTCATTTCCCCGTCCTCCTGGGTGAACGGCTTGGCCATCAACTTGAATTTCTTTATTTTTTCGAACCCCGCCAAATCCTTCTGATTCGTTTCGATCCGTTCGTGATAGAACTGCACGATCTCGGGATGACCGATCAGTTCCTCGTGAGAAGCAAAATCGATGTTGCGGCTCCGGGCGTAATCCTCCAGGGGCGCGAAGGCGGGGACGATGAGGGCGGAGACGTATTTACGCTCGTCGCCGATGATGGATATCTGTTCGATGAAATGGTCCTTGCCGACGGTCGTCTCGATTAACTGCGGGGCGATGTATTTTCCGCCCGAGGTCTTCATGAGGTCCTTGATCCGGTCGGTAATGGTTAGGTAGCCGTCTTCCAGGACCCCGGCATCGCCCGTCCGGAACCAGTTGTCCGTAAACACCTCCGCCGTGGCCTCCGGTTTCTTGTAGTAGCCCTTAGTGACCGTTTCCCCCCGGACGAGGATCTCACCGTCCGGGGCGATCTTCACGTCCACGCCGTAAATCGGCTTCCCCACCGTGCCGGGACGGTAGTGATACTCCTCATGGCAGGTGACCGTCGCCGTTGTCTCCGTCAGACCGTAGCCGTACTTGATGGGTATGCCCACGGAGTGGAAAAACTCCTCGATATGCCTGGAAAGGGGGGCGCCGGCGCAGGGGAAAAAGCGGATCCTGCCCCCGACAATGTTGCGGAGCTTCTCCAGCACCAGTTTTTCGGCGATGCGGTATTTGAGCTTCAGATCCCAGGGGATGGACTGCCTTTCCTTGGTGCGGAGATAAACCTTTTCCCCCAGTTCCACCGCCCACAGAAAGAGATTTTTTCTTGATGCCGGGGCCTTTTCCAGTTTTTCGAAGATCGCCCCGTAGATCTTTTCGTAAAACCGCGGCACCGCGCACATGATCGTCGGCTGCACCTCCTGGAGGTACTCCACGATCTTGGCTGTATCGTCACAATAATTGACTACCATGCCCGAACCCAGGGCGAAATAGGTCCAGGCCCGCTCGAAGACGTGGCTCAAGGGGAGGAAGCACATGGAGACGTCCTGATCGCTGACGGGCAGACGTTTGTTATGGGCCTGGAAGGAAAAGTAGAAGTTGGAATGATGGAGCATGACCCCCTTGGGCTCCCCGGTGGTTCCGGATGTGTAGATCAGGGTGGCCAGGTCGTTCATGTCGGCCTTTTTCAGCCTTGACTCCAATTCCTGTTCCTGCGCCGCTTGGCGGCCCGATACCAGGAAATCCTGGAAGTACACGTCCCGGCCGCCGCCGGGGTCCACAAGGGGGATGCTGCTGTCGAAAACTATAATTTTCTTTAGAAATTTGGATGTGGCGCTGACGGAAACCGCTTTTTTGTACTGATCGGGTCCCCCCACAAAGAGCACTGCGATTTCCGCCTCATTAACGATGTACTCGGCCTGCTTCGCCGTGTTGGTGGCGTATATGGGTACGGAAACGCCGCGGACGCTGAGGATGGCGAAATCGGCGATGGTCCATTCCGGGCAATTCTGGGCGAAGATCCCAACCATTCCTCCTTCGGGAATGCCCATCTCCAGAAGACCATTGGCGGCGCTACGGACCCGGTCTTCCACCTCCCGCCAGGAAATGTCCCGCCAGGCGCAATGTTCGCGATAGCGCAGGGCGGTTCGGCCTCCGTATTTCTTTGCCTGTTTGGGGACCATCAGGGCCAGGTGCTTTTCGGGCATATCAACACTCCTTTCTCTGCCGCCTTTGAAATCAGGCCGCACTGGGGTCGGGGTTTTAAATTCTCCTGTTTTTCTTGGCAATATAAACGGCAAAGACGGAGAAGTCAAAAGCAATTTTATTGATAATACTGAATATTATTTGACGCCGTACAGTTTTTCCCCTATAATCGCCGCCGTTTTACCTGTGGGGGGAGAAGTAGCCGTTGTGCTGATGGATTTTGACACCACGAGAATCGCCATCATCGGACCCGGGCGTCTGGGGACGTCATTCGCCTACAAGTTCGGCCGGGACAACAAGCGGGTCACGATCTACTACCATGACGCCGATGTCTGCCGGGCCATCAACCGGGACCATCTCAATCCCAAACATCTGACGGAAGACCTGGCCAGACGTCTGGGAGGCATGGATCAGGTGCCCCGCCTGGCCCCGAAGGTCTATGCCACCAACAATCTGGAGCGGGTCGTCGAGGACAACGACATCATCGTCCTGTGCCTCACCATGAACAAGTTGCCGGAATTCCTCAATTACCTGAAGCCATTGATAGAAAGGAAATCCGGGGAGACCTGCCTCGTCTCTCCCATCAAGGGGCTGACCTCGGATGAAATCACCAAGGAACTCATCACCCCCTCGCAGTTGATCAACAGCAATCTCGGGGGTCTCGACTACAAGTATGAAATCGTCTGCATCGGCGGGCCGTTCTTCGATGTCGATATCGCCCTGGGGAACCCCGTCTGCGTCACCGTGGCGGGAAAAAGAGGGCCGGCGAACCTCATCCGGGAGGAATTGATCCGACACAACCGCCGGGAACTGACGTCATATTATAATTTCGACATCGTCGGCGTCGAGGCCTGCGGTTCCCTGAAAAACGTCGTGGCCAACATCAAGGGCGTCACCGATTCCCTGGAACTCGGCGATTCGATCCCCGGGACGATTTTCGCCCGCGCGGGGGTCGAAATACGCTCCCTGTCAATGCTTTTGGGAGGCAGCTTCCAGGCCTTTCAAAGTCAGGCCGGGGTGGGAGACATGTACGTCACCGTGTCATCCATGGCCAGTAAGAACTACCGCTATGGTAAGTATTTCTATGAACTCTACAGCGGCAATCCCATCGAAACGAACCTGAAGGTGCTGGCGCGGATCGACGGGACGCCGGAGGGCCCCAATACCATTCGCAATGTCCATCGCTATCTGGAAAAGAAAAACATGTACAGCCCCCTTTTCCATTGTGCCTACAAGATCTTCAACGAAGGGGGGACCAGACGGGATATCAAGGAGATGATCATTCAGGCCTGTCAGTTCGACAAGCGTGTGAAGGAATTCATCGGCCCCTTATCACGATTTTTCTACCGGGTAATTCCCAATTTCTGGTATCGCCGCCACAAGGGGATGATGTCCAACTGGGATGTTTGAGTGTGGCGTGCCGCCTTTTCTTCGCTACCGGGGCGGCGGCGGTGGGGACGAGCAGCGGTTCCGTCATGTTTTTTCTTGACTTTTTTTGGCCACGCGTGATAAATGGGAAAAAATTCAAAGGGAAAAATGAAGTGGCGATGATGAAGACGGAAAGGATCGGCAGGAATCTTTGCTGGTGGTGGCAGACTGATAAAGTCTGCCCGGACTGAGCCGTTTATCGAGGTCGTGGGCAGGGAAGGAACTTCCCATGACGAAGCCGGAAATAAAAGCCATGGGAATAACTCATGGCTTTTTTATTTGCCCCGCGGGGCCGGTGAGTCGCGGTGGGGTTTTAAACAGACAATCATTTGCAAAGGAGAAAGCAGCTTATGGAACCCATCAAGGTGTTGCTGGAAGATCAAGAGATTCCGCGGCAGTGGTACAACATTCAGGCGGACTTGCCGACCCCGATGCGGCCGCCCCTCCATCCGGCCACGGGAAAGCCCGTCAGTCCCGAGGACCTGGCGCCGATCTTTCCCATGAACCTCATCGAACAGGAGGCCACCACCCAGCGCTGGATCGACATCCCGGAAGAAGTCCTGGAGAAATATCTCCTCTGGCGTCCCTCACCCCTGTGCCGGGCACGGAATTTCGAGAAACTTCTCGACGCCCCGGTGAAGATCTTCTACAAAAACGAAGGTGTAAGCCCGGCGGGTTCCCACAAGCCCAACACCGCCGTCCCCCAAGCATATTACAACAAGGCCTTCGGGATCAATCGCCTCTCCACGGAGACCGGCGCGGGACAGTGGGGAAGCGCCCTGTCCATGGCCTGCCAGATGTTCGGCCTGGAATGCCGGGTATTCATGGTCCGGGTCAGTTATGAGCAGAAGCCTTACCGGCGGATGATGATGAATGTCTGGGGGGCGGAGTGCATCCCCAGTCCCAGCGACATCACCGAGGCCGGTCGGAATGTTTTGGCCGCGCACCCCGATTCCCCGGGGAGCCTGGGCATCGCCATCAGCGAGGCCATTGAAGACGCGGTGTCCCATCCCGGCTCCCGTTATTCCTTGGGCAGCGTTCTGAATCACGTCCTTCTTCACCAGACAATCGTGGGTCTGGAGTCCCAGAAACAGTTCGCCAAAATCGGTCTTTATCCCGATGTGGTCATGGGCTGCGCCGGCGGCGGCAGCAATTTCGCGGGTATATCGCTGCCATATGTGCGTGACCGGATACATGGGAAAGATGTGAGGATCGTCGGCGCCGAACCCACCGCCTGTCCCACCCTGACCCGGGGTCCCTTCGCCTACGACTTCGGTGATCTGGCCAAAAAGACTCCGCTTCTGCCCATGTACACCCTGGGTCACGACTACGTGCCGGCCCCCATCCATGCCGGCGGCCTCCGTTACCACGGCATGGCCCCCATCGTGAGCCACCTGCTCAAAGAGAATCTTATCGAGGCTAAGGCCTATCATCAACTCGACACCTTCCAGGCCGGTGTCATGTGGGCCCGAAGCGAGGGATTCATCCCCGCTCCGGAGACCAACCATGTCATTGCCGCCGTGGTTGATGAGGCCCGTCGCGCCAAGGAGGAGGGAAAGGAAAAGGTTATCCTCTTTAACTGGAGCGGTCATGGGATGGTGGATCTGGCCTCCTACGAGGCCTATCTGACGGGCAAACTCATCCCCCATGAACTGCCGGATGAGGAGATCGACCGGGCCTTGCGGGCTATCGAGGGGTTCCCGAAACCATAACCATTGCCTTCCGGAACCTCATTTCGCTACGGGATAGAGAAGCAGCGGGGGACGGACGATCGTCTGTCCCCCGCTTTTTATTTCCGCATCCCGACGGCAATGATTTTTACAGACAGCGGATCATTTATGAGGTAATGATGGTTTCAGAAGATGCGCGGGGAAGATAGGACATGAGTGATATAAAACGATATGACGACAGGGAAATCCGCTGCCCCAAGCTCGGGCATGAGCTTACCTTTGCCTACTGCCGCCGGGAAGGGGGGGAACTGCCCTGCGTCCGGGCGATCCGTTGCTGGGAGGGTTTCTTCCCCGTGGAGAGCTTTCTCCGGGAGATCCTTTCTCCGGATGCCCGGGAGTCTTTCCTCCGTCAGACCCCGCCGGACAAGCTTACCAGTCTCCTTGATCTGATTGCCAAGGCACAGAAGCGACGGGAAGGGTAGGGGCCGGGACGACAGGGAAAGCTGGGTAAATGTGGCGCTCCGGCCGGGGCGTAAGGTCCGGTAACAAAATAAGGTCCTGTCATGAAAAAGGGGCAGCAAAATGGCGCCCGGATTTGACGGTCTCGTAAAAATCCTCATGCCCCGTGGGGCACCACGAAGCATGAATATGGCATTTTCATGGTCGGTCATTTTATTCCTCTGCCTTCAAGGGGAGAAGGATTATTAATTAATTAAATCAATAATATAGGAAAATATTATCAGATGAAAAAAAGGGAATTCCAGCCCCTGGCGGACCGGATGCGGCCCCGTCGTCTGGCAGAATATGTAGGCCAGGCGCAGCTTCTGGGCAGGGACGGTCTCCTGCGCCGGGCCATCGAGGAGGACCGCCTGTTTTCCATGATCTTCTGGGGGCCGCCGGGGTCGGGGAAGACAACCCTGGCACGGGTCATCGCTCAGGAGACGTCATCGCATTTCTCCAGCTTTTCCGCCGTGTTGTCCGGAGTCAAGGAGATCCGTGCCGTCGTCGAAGCTGCCGTCGCCTGGAGGGATGAGCAGGGGGAAAAGACCATCCTGTTCGTGGATGAGATCCATCGTTTCAACAAGGCTCAGCAGGACGCCTTCCTTCCCCACGTGGAGAGCGGCCTGATCACCCTCATCGGCGCCACCACGGAAAACCCCTCCTTTGAAGTTATCGCCCCGCTCCTGTCCCGTTCCCGGGTCATGGTCCTCAAGCCCTTTACCGAGGAAGAACTAACTCTGATGATCGACAGCGCCCTGCAGGACGAGGAGCGGGGTCTGGGGGGACTCCATCTAATCCTGGCCCCGGCGGCCCGGGAGCTGATTGTCAGGTCCGCCGACGGCGACGCCCGGACGCTGCTGAACAACCTGGAGGCCGCCGCCTCCCTGGTCATGGATCTGGAAACGGACCAACGGATCATTACCGGGGAAATCGTTTTCGCCGCCATCCAGAAGAAGGCGCTGCAATACGACAAGGACGGCGAGGAACATTACAACCTGATCTCCGCCTTTCATAAAAGTCTTCGGGGAAGCGATCCCGACGCCGCCCTCTACTGGCTGGCCCGGATGCTGCTGGCCGGGGAAGATCCCCTATTTATAGCCCGCCGCATGGTCCGCTTCGCCTCGGAGGATGTGGGCAACGCCGACCCCCGGGCCCTGACGGTGGCCATGGATGCCATGCAGGCCTTTCATTTTATCGGCCTGCCCGAGGGAGAATTGGCCCTGGCCCAGGCCGCTGTTTATCTGGCCACGGCCCCCAAAAGCAATGCCCTGTATGTTGCCTGGGGACGGGTGCGGGAAACGATACGGCAAACCGGATCCCTTCCCGTGCCCCTGCACATCCGGAACGCCCCGACCAAGTTGATGAAAGAACTGGAATACGGACGGGATTACAAGTACGCCCACGACTACCGGGATGCCTACATAGCCCAGGATTATTTTCCCGTGGAGCTGATGAAGGCGGAGCCCCGCTTCTACATCCCTACCGACCGGGGTTACGAGAAGACCATCGGGGAGCGGTTGGAATACTGGCGCCGATTACGGGGTCAGAGAACCAAAAAAACCTGAGATCCTATTCGCTTTGAGTATTTGCCGCCCCTCCGAATATTTCCGGCCCCGGAAATAGATGCGGTTCGAATGGGATATCAGTCCCAATTTTTGCCCTTACCTCCCCCTTTGCCGCCTTTACCCTTTCCTCCTCGCTCGCCCGGACCGGGAGCCTGAGCCCCGCCGGGACCGTACAGGTCCTGCCCCCTCTTCAGGGCATGAAACTCCGCCGAACCGGGTTTAATCCCCAGACTTTTCGCCAGGGCTCCCCAGCCCTGCTTCTTGCCGGTTTTGTATCGCTTCATTACGTATTCCGGCGGTTGGCGCGACATTTCTCCCAGGCGAAAGATGATGTAGGCGTCCGCGGGTTTGGTGGCATTGCCGATTATGGCGTCGATGCGGGCGTCACCGATCTGAAAGCGGCCGGCCATTCTGGCCCGGAAACCCGTGGGATCGCCCTGGGCCTGAAGATTGAAATCGCGGACCCAGTCGAAATCCCCGGCCTCGGAAACGGCCGGGACGAGTAAAAGGATTGCCATCGTTGCGAAGATAATCCGAAATGATTTCATGCTGCCTCCTTATCGAATAAGATGATGATCGTTTTGGTTGCCTCTCCGAGTCCTGCCTGTGGATGTAAATACACTAAGTGTATTTTCAACTCCATCGGGAAGTCAAACAATCCTGCCCTCTGATCCTGTCCTGCCTCTGGCGCAACCGGTTCCATTTTGTGATTACAGGCGGATGAAGAATAAAAAAATGGGGAGACATATTGTCTCCCCGCGTCCAGGAGGATTATGGGTTTTACTGTCGGCTGACCATGCCCGTTTGTTCAACCGAGTAAATTATCTTCTTGTCAATAATACTTAGCACATAACGTGCCACCCTTTGCCATTGGTTGTTAAGTGTTGGAAACAAATGCAAATATATTGTTGATAATCCCTTTTGGCAGAGTGAATCCGCACCTTGCCGGCGGCAACGATTGTCGGTTTACCGGGGCGATTCTTTAAAAAAGATCATACAATACAGGGTCTTGTATTGATGACGTCTTTGTTTTGAAAATCGACAAAAATGTCGGGTCATAATTTATGATTGACTTTCCCAATGAATCGCCTATGATGCAACGCGATGAAGATTATGGATAAAATCGCCGGGATAAGAAAACGGTGACCCCTCCGGATAAAATTGTCTGGCAGGACCGGGCGGGCAAGGAAACCAGGCCCTTCCTCCAGCCCATAGCGGTGGCCATTGTCTGCGCCGTCTTTCTCATCCTTATCCTCATTATGGGGATAATGGATATGCGGCGCCTGGACCAAACCCTGGTGGGCATTATGGAAAACCGCGCCCAGGGCATCGTGGAGGTGGTGCAGCGCCTGGCCCAGGAAAACCTCACCAATCTGGTGCAGGCCTCCCATCATCGTGAAGATGCGGATCGCCCTTTCGCCCCCATCGAAGCGGAGGCATATTCACCCCAGAAGCTCCTGATCAACGCCTTGGTGAAATTGGGCCAGGAGGTCGATATCCACTGGAAGAAGGACCAACTCAGCGCTGCCTATCTTCGCAAGTTTGCCGACGAGCAGGAGATATGGATGATCACGGTGATGGACAGGAAGGGTCAGGCGGTATTTCAGAGCCGCCCCATCCCGGAAGACTTCGTGGAGGGCAATTCCTCGCCAAAGATTTCCATCGATTTGTTGAACCAACTGGGTCGGGAAAAGAAGGTCGGTTTTATCGCCCTGCGCCGGAAGGATGGGAGCGGGACGGTCATAATCGCCCTTGACCCCGACGGACTGCGCTTCTGGGGTACCAAGGTTTCGGTGGAGAAGGCCCTGCAGGAACTGGGAGGCGGTCAGAGTCAGGGTCTGACCTACTTTATGATTAACGACCTCAAGGGTAAGACCCTGGCCAGCGCGGGCGTATTGCCCGAAAATTGGCAACCGGGCGACATGCCCGTGGCGGAACTGACAGCGGGCGCCCGTGCCGTCGCCAGCCGCAAGGTTGCCTATCTGGGCAAACCGCTTCTGGATATCGCCATGCCGGTTCATCTGAACAACCAGGTCGTGGGGATTGCCAGGATGGGCCTGGAACGGGAGAGCATGGAGCGGATCCTCAGGGAGAACGGAAAGAATATCTTTATTTTTATGGTCCTCACGGCGCTGATCGCCTTTTTATCCATGTGGGTCCTCTATATGAACCAGAACCGCCATTTGGCGGGCATAGTGACCATGGAGCGGCGTCTGGAAAAGGCGGAACGTCTCTCCGCCCTGGGGCAGCTCGCCGCCGGGGTGGCTCATGAAATTCGCAATCCCCTCAACGCCATCAGCATGGCGAGCCAGCGGCTCAAAAGAGATTTTATTCCGGCGGATGAAAGAAAAGAAAAGGATTTCCAAACCATTACCGGGGTTATTCGGGATGAGATCCGCCGGCTCAACGGGATCATCGAAGAGTTCCTAACCTTTTCCCGAAGCCGCCGTCTTGAACTGCGGGAATATCCAGTGACGGAGGTCCTCCAGAAGATCGTCAATCTCCTCCGGGAGGAAACAGCCGGAAAGGGAATCGTCCTGGAGACGAAATGGTCCGAACCGTCGCCGGTTATCCCCATGGACATGGACAAGCTCCAGCAGGCACTCCTTAACTTCATCAAAAATGCCGTCGAATCGATTTCCGATGGGGGGCGGGTCACCATAACCGTGACGCCGGAGCGGAAGGACTGGATCAAGATCGCCATCGCGGATACCGGCTGCGGGATGACGGAGGAGGAGATCGAGCGGATCTTCAGTCCGGAATATACCACCAAGGAAAAAGGTCTGGGTCTGGGACTGCCTCTGTCTCATGAGATCATCCGGGGACATGGCGGGGAAATCCGGGTTACGAGTCAGAAGGATGAGGGAACTACCTTCGAGATTATCCTGCCCGTGGAGAAAACGGCGGGAAGAGCGTGACGATCCGGTCGTGAGCACGGGCCAAAGCGGGTTGCGGATGCGAGCACATAAGTACATCAAGCTTGACGATCTCATAAACAACCTCATGCCCCGTGGGGCGACACGAAGCATGAAAATGGCATTTTCATGGTAAGTAATGATTAAGACGGTCTTGTCGAGCTTTGCTTGCCGGAAGGATCCTGAGGGAGTGGAGATATGAAGGCGCTGAACATCCTGATTGTGGAAGACGGGCAGTCTCAGCGGGAGATGCTGCGGGATTTTCTGATCCAGGAGGGTCATAACGTCCAGGAGGCTGAAAACGGGGAAAAGGGGGTGGATTGGGTCCGCAACGGACATTTCGACCTGCTCCTTCTCGACTACAAGATGCCGGGCATGGACGGCATGCAGGTCCTGACGGCGGTCAAGGATATCAATCCCGAGATCGACGTCGTCATCATCACCGCCTACGGCACCATCGAGACGGCCGTGGAGGCCATGAAGGCCGGGGCCATAGATTACATCACAAAGCCCATAGAATTCGACGAACTCCTCCTCCTGGTGGAACGGGTAGCGGAGCGCCGGATCCTGATCAAGGAAAACGAAATCCTGAAGCAGGAACTCCGGGAAAAGGGGGTGACGGCGGAGCAGATCGTTTACCGGAGCCCAAAGATGGAAGCCCTGATCAACATGGCGGGCCGGGTGGCGCCCAGCCGGGCCACGATCCTCATCCAGGGGGAGAGCGGGACGGGCAAGGAACTCCTGGCCCGGCTTATCCATCAGTTGAGCCCCCGGTCCGGCCGGGCGATGTTGGCGGTTAACTGCGGCGCCCTCCATGAAAATCTCCTGGAAAGCGAACTTTTCGGTCATGAGAAGGGGGCCTTCACCGGAGCGTCCGCCCGGCGTATCGGCCGTTTCGAGGAGGCGGACGGGAGCACCCTCTTTCTTGACGAGATCGGGGAGCTGTCCGCCGCCGTCCAGGTCAAGCTCCTGAGATTTCTCCAGGAGCGGGAGTTCCAGCGCCTCGGCGGCAATTCGACCCTCCGGGCCGATGTGCGGATCATCAGCGCCACCAATCGGGATCTGGATGCCCGGGTGAAGGCGGGGGCTTTCCGGGAGGATCTCTATTACCGCCTGAAGGTGGTAACCATCGATCTCCCGCCCCTGCGGGAGCGCAAGGAGGACATCCCCCCCCTTATCGACCATTTCCTCCACAAGTATGCCGCGGAAAACGGCAAGGTAATCAAGGGGATCAGCAGCGAGGCCCGGGATCTCCTCATCAAGTACGACTATCCGGGAAATGTGCGGGAGTTGGAAAACATCCTGGAACGGGCCGTGGTCATCGGCCGGGACGAAATCATCTCCGTGGAGGATCTTCCCTTCCTGGAAGATTCCCTGACGGCGGCGGAGGAGGGGAAAAAAGCCGAGGGGCTGCTCCGGGGGACCATGGAGGAGATGGAGCGCAAGATGATCGTCGAGGCCATGGAAAAGGCGGGGGACCACCAGACCCGGGCGGCGGAGATCCTCGGCATCAGCGAGCGGATGCTCCGCTACAAGCTGAAGAAATACGGCCTGAAGACCCATTGAGGATGCCTGCGCCCCCGGCTTTGTAGGGGGTGAAATGCCGCCAACCCATTTCTGTTCCCCGCTTCATCCCGTCTTCACCAGGAACTATCCGCCTGCCGTGGCTTTTCCGATCCTGTTTCCGTCGCGGATATGCCGCCTTCAGGCGATATCGGTCTTTCCTTGGCAACCGAAATGCCTTGACGGATATATGGTTTTTTCCTTATAAAATCTCCATAACAATACACATAGGGTGAGTGATTATGAGCAAGGCGATGCTGCGGGCCGTTTTGATGTTTCTCATCTTGGCTGCCGCTCCGGCGGGGGCGGAAAAGGGAACCCTGAAGATCGGCGTCTTTCCCGAGCCCCCCAGCCTCGCGGCGACGGTGAAGTTTGTCGAGCCGTCAGGGAACAACATCCTTGACGGCGGGGAGGCGGGAAAGTTGATCGTCGCCGTCCGGAACGACGGCTGGGGCGAGGCCTTCGACGTCCGGGGCGAGATAACCGCCCAGGGGGCGGCGACACAACTGGAATTTCCCCCCCAGGCAGCTTTCGGGAACATCGCCCCCGAAGGGACGGCGACCCGAGAGATAGCCCTCCGGGCCGGCGAGGACGTCCGGGGCGGGGACGCAAACTTCGCCGTTAGGGTGAAGGAAGGGAACGGCTTCGACGCCGAGCCCCTGCGCCTTGCCTTTGCCGTCTGTCCCTTCGCGCCGCCCGCCTTGTTCTGGCCGATCTGGGCATCGAGGATCAAAGCGGGAACAGCCGGGTGGAGCCTCTGGAGAACGTCGAGGTCACGGCCCGGATCCAGAACGCCCGTCCCGCTCCGGCGCCGGGCCGGACAAAGAGCGGGGAACCGCTGCCTCCGGTAGGCCGCCTTTCCCGGCGGTTCCAAGGCGGCGGCGGTTTCAGCCCATGGGAAGAAAGTTTTGTGTTCCCGGATAGGAAATGGATTTTCTAGACAATGACACCATAATATGGAGTGAAGCCATGATGAATGTGATGGAGATCGACGGCATCAAGGCGGTGATCGCCTATGATGGGGATATCAACATGTTTCGCGGCGAGTTTGTGGGACTGAGCGGCGGGGCGGATTTCTATGCAAAGGATATTGATGGCTTGCGCCGAAAAGGGGAGACTTCGCTCAAGGTCTTTCTGGAAATGTGCGCGGAAGAAGGCGTCTCACCTTACCGGAAGAGCACGGGCAGGTTTAATCTGCGTCTATCAGAGGAACTGTACAACAAAGCGGCGGTTATGGCCAGGGCCCCGGGCAAGAGCATCAACGCCCTGATTGCCGATTTGATCGGTCAGGCCGATAATGCCGCTGCTTAAATTCGGAAAATTAGTTTCTCTCGGGAAATGATCCAAGGACGTGGTTTTGCTGATCACAACGGCGAGACAGCCGTTATACCTTTAGGATCGCCCGGGCCTCGGCGGGTGAGGCGATTTCCCGACCGTACTCCCGGCAGATGCTCACGACCCGCTCCACCAGCTCGGCGTTTGTTTTCGCCAGGACCCCCCGGCGCAGATAGATATTGTCCTCCATGCCGACGCGGATGTGGCCACCCATGATGAGGGCCATCATTGCCATGGGGAGATGACCGGCTCCGATGCCGATGTTGGACCAGGTGGCATCCGGAGGCAGGTAATCATGGAGGTGGAGGAAGGCCTTGGGAGTAGCCGGGGCGCCCCAGGGAGTGCCGAGGACGAACTGAAAATGGAGTGGATCCTCAAGTTTCCCTTCTTGGCGCATCCGCAGGGTGGTGATCATCATCCCCAGATCGAAGATCTCGATCTCCGGCTTTACACCTCCCTCACGCATCATTACGGCCGCCTGATCGAGAAACTCCGGGGTATTGATGAACGCATGGCCACCGAGATTGATGGAACCGGCGTCGAAGGAAGCCAACTCCGGCCTAA
>Ga0302242_1001603_pt1 | contig 16296 bp, 17 predicted proteins | sample AAG_UR_Lys_MG_FD_193510 | JGI IMG/M metagenome (GOLD analysis project Ga0302242, IMG submission 193510) | Enriched activated sludge microbial communities from anaerobic digester in WTTP, New Holstein, Wisconsin, United States - AAG_UR_Lys | ecosystem: Engineered > Bioreactor > Anaerobic >... | reverse complement strand
GGCGTTATGAACTAAATAATCGACCTTTTCCGGAAGAAAAACTCCGCCAATTAAACCAAAAACAGTCCCCTAAAAAAGGGACTGAGGAAATCCTACTGCATTATTTGGGATAAACTATTTCTCTATACACTGTCACATTTCATGCCACTATCGGATTCTTCTATCATACCCACAAACCGCATCATTACTCATTTATTGCATCCTCTTCTATATTCATCCGTGTTAATCCGTGTGTATCCGTGGACTCTTTTCTTGTTCATTCGTATTAATTCGTGTAATTCGTGAACTTAATTCACTTCCCATTTGTGGTTACCGAATGCTGACAAATGCCAAGTCTCATCTACCAAGAAAAACAGGCAACTTTTACTTGACAATAAACCCCCCTCCGCAATCATGGCCTTCACTATGGAAAGCGTTACTTTGAGACTAGATACATGTGACAAGCTCTTGCTTTGCATCGGGAACCTATGTGCCAAGATGCTAAGATAATGGCCCATTTCTGAGTATGTTTCAGCTCAGGGATGGGCGTTTTCTGTGCCTAATGCAAAGCAAGGTTCTGCCAATTATTAGCTCATTTTAATGTTCAGTGTATAGTGTAATTTTAGTCGTAATCCCCAAGCGACGGGGCGAAGCTGTATCTGGGTGCTTTTATCAAAACTCCGACCCGAAACATCAATTTGCAATTGGCCAACTGCCAGCGAAGCTGGGCGCTTCCTCCCACCCTCTTGCTTACTCACCCGCCCGGTGATTACTCGGAGCCTCTCGGGAAAAACCCGAGTATCAGCACGGCATCACCCCGCTGCTAAGCAAGCAAGAAGCAATGACTGAAATAAATATAAGCACGACTAAAGAAATGCCTTGACAGAATTCCTGCTGCTGGATTTATGGTCTCCGTAATATCAAAAATGTGGAGGCTTTTATGAAAGCGAAGATCAAAATGCTGTTGCCAGGCTTCACCGGCAACATGGACGATGTAGTGATTTACTACAATTCCAAGCTGAATTGTTATGTAACACGCAGGAAAGTAACACCAAAGAAGAGTGTCTCTACCAAGAGAACTTCGGAGATTTACAAGTTTGCCGAGCGCATCAATCTTAACCAAGCTTGGAAAGATGATTGTAATGCTTATATCCGGGCTTACAATGCCTATTATCGCAAGCAAGGTAGGGCGATGACTTCTTGGCCCTCTGTCTGGATGAAAATGATGTCTGCTCAGTTGAAGGCAGGTCCTCAGTTGAATATCACTCAACTTACCCGGGAAGAAGTATTGGAGCAGAATCTTCCCTGTAGATCTATTAGCACTGCTATAGAGGCAGCGTTTTTGGATAATGTAAAAGAAGGTGATAGGTTTACACAACTTATCTAATTGATTTGACAACGAGTGCTGAGGTTGATCATGAGATCGACCTCAGTGCTCCTAATTGTAAGCTTTTTAAAAAAGAGATAAATGAGTCACCCCAAACATACGTAACTGATAATATATCAAGGGTGTATAAAAGCCTATAAGTAAGCTTTATAATTTGATTCAAGGAACATCCATCATATTATTTGATCATCATTATGGAGTGAATGCTATATGATAATCAGCAGCTATCTACCAGAACAGAAATTAGACAACGTGGAGTTATCTGAGCTGTTCCCTGAGTGGACTCCCAAGAAAATAGAGAAGAAGCTTGGAGTTAAGGTTCGGCACATTGCTGCCTCTGATGAGACAGCACTCGACATGGCTGTCAAGGCTTGCGAGAAGTTGTTTCAGTCTGTAGACAGGAGCATTATTGACTATGTGCTGTTATGCACTCAGAGCCCGGACTATTTCCTGCCCACTTCTGCATGTATTTTGCAAGATCGCTTAGGCCTGAGGACAGAGGTCGGAGCCTTGGATTTCAATCTCGGGTGTTCGGGATTTGTGTATGGGCTGTCCTTAGCAAAGGGATTGCTTGCGGCAGGTATAGCCGACAATGTGCTTTTAGTCGTGTCAGAGACATACTCAAAGCATATCCATCCCAGAGATAAGGGCAATCGAAGCATTTTTGGTGATGCTGCATCGGCAATGCTTGTTGATAGATCGATGCTTCCAAAGATCCATGAATTTGCTTTGGGGACTGATGGAAGAGGGTGGAACAACCTCATCATACCGAACAGTGGCATGCGAAACCGCCCCAATTCCCCGGCGGAAGATTGGACTGATGAAAATGGTTCTCTGCGGAATGATGATAATCTTTACATGAACGGGCCGGAAATCTTCAATTTCACCATTGATGCGGTACCGAAACTGGTCAATCAGGTGCTTGATAAAAACAAGATGAGCTTGGATGATATCGGTTACGTAATCTTTCATCAGGCAAACCAATACATGTTGCATTATCTTAGGGATATTGTCGGTATTCCTGAAGAAAAGTTCTATATCGGTATGATGGAAACAGGCAATACGGTATCAGCCACAATACCTTTGGCTCTTGAGAAATGCATCCAGGATGGAACTGTTAAGCAAGGTGATAAAGTTTTGATTGCCGGGTTTGGAGTAGGGTACTCATACGGTGCAACGATATTATCCATATAGGAGTGAAATAATGACTATCAGTGAATTCTTAGTGCAGTTGGCAGACTTGATCGAGGTCGAGGATGAGCTTACTTTGGATACCAACTTGAAAGACTATGAAGAGTTTGACTCAATGGCGATAATGTCCTTGGTGGCTTTCATCCACAAGAATTTTGGCAAGCAGTTTAACGCCCGTCAGTTGAATCAGATAGACGCGGTCGAATCACTTGTTGAACTTATTGGTGAGGACAGCTTCAGCGAATAATGAATTGGTCTGATTCCATTCTCAAAGACAAGAGAATACTCATTACAGGGGCATCCTCCGGAATTGGCAGGAACTGTGCCGTCCTGTGCAGTATGCTGGGAGCCAAGATAATCGCCTGTGGCAGAAACCAAGAACGTTTGTCTCAGACGCTGGACGCACTATCCGGAGAAGGACATATCAGCTTGGTTTTCGAGATGACTGACGAACAACAGATTGAGGATAAGCTGTCTGACTTGAAGGGAAGTAAGCCCATTTCGGGGTTCATCCATTGTGCAGGAATCGAAAGGACAAATCCTTTGAAGACAATCTACATGGATGACTTCTCTGAGATGTTCAAGATCAACGTTGCTTCAGCAGTATTGATAAGTAAGCTTATAACCAAACCCGGAATGTATGATAAAAAAGGCTTGAGTCTCGTGCTGATAACGTCTGTGAGCGGAGTAATGGGTGAGAAAGGGAAGATTGAGTACAGCGGTACCAAGTCGGCTCTTTTGGGGATAACAAAGTCACTTGCTCTTGAGCTGGCAGTTAAAGGTGTACGAGTTAATAATATCTGTCCTGCCATGGTAAAGTCTGAGATGCTGGAAAGAATGTTTCAAAGCCTTCCTGATGAGTCGGTAGATAAGATCAAGAGTAGGCATTTATTGGGCATTCCTGACGCTGAGGATGTGGCTAACATGGCAGCATTTCTAATCTCTGACCTATCGTGCCATATCACCGGCACAAGCATCACAATTGATAGTGGATACACATTAAGTTAGTATGCAGTTTACTTCCATACCGTTTTTCATATTCCTCTTTGTTGTCGTAGTTGCTTACTACATTTTGCCTAATAGGTATCGTAATTATCTCTTGCTGGTTGCCAGCTATTATTTTTATTTTAGCATCCAACCTGAGTATTTAGTCCTTCTGATTCTTTCCACTTTGGTAAATTACTTGTTGGGCAGAGGCTTAGAAGCCTACCCGAAAAGGAAAAAGATGCTTCTGGGTGTTGGGTTGCTTTTCAATCTGGGAATTCTGTTTTTCTTCAAGTACTTCAATTTCTTTGGCGAGCAGCTTAACGCCATCTTTTCATCGTTTAGCCTGAATCTCAAAATTCCGCAGCACAGTTTGATCCTGCCCATCGGAATTTCATTCTATACGTTCATGGCGTTAGGGTATATTCTGGACGTTTATTGGGGAGATATCAAGTCCCAACGCAACCTGCTCACGTTTTCAGTATATCTTGCCTTCTTTCCTCAAATCCTTTGCGGACCTATCGGAAGGGCTAAGAACCTATTTAAACAGTTTTCCAGTGAACATCCTCTGCTCTACGACAACTTCGCAAACGGCTTCCGTCTTGTATTGTGGGGACTGTTCAAGAAAATGGTTGTTGCCGATAATATCGGAGCCTATGTAGATGCTGTTTACAACAACATTCCCATGCACTCTACCTTGACCTTGATCGTAACCACTCTGCTGTATCCATTGCAGCTATACGCTGATTTTGGTGGATATTCTGATATCGCAAGAGGTGTAGCTAAGCTACTGGGCTTTGATCTAATGGTAAACTTTCGTACTCCCTATGTAAACTCCACATCAGTAACAGATTACTGGAAGAGAAACCATATTTCTCTAACATCTTGGCTAAGGGACTATGTCTTTTTCCCTTTCATGGGTACCAGTTCCTCCAAAGGGAAAGTATATTTGGGCATAGTTATTATGTTCCTGGCAAGTGGCATCTGGCACGGCGTTGGCTGGATGTTTATCATTTGGGGTGCTATACAAGCTCTATATTTGATTGTAGAAGACTTAGCGGGATGGGATAAGAAGTTTGTCGGAAACAAGATATCAATATCGTTCAAGAAGACATTTACATACATCGTGATAGCCATAGGCCTTGTTTTCTTCAGATTGCCTTCGATAAAAGAGTTAGGGCATATGCTCAATTCATTGCTAAGTAGTAACTGGACATTATTTATGGGTGGCAGTAGTAACTCTGCTTTCATTGCCATTGGGGTTGTGATATTGTTAGTGCTTGAAATGATGCTTGATAAGAAACAGATGGATCAATGGATTGCAGAGAAGCATCTTGTACTAAGGTGGGGAACATATTTATCATTGATGACTGTAACACTACTCATCGGAGTTCTTGATGGCCAGGACTTTATCTATTTCCAATTCTGATATTAAGAAAGTGGTTGTGAAGGCTATTGCCTTTCTGACTCTGTCATGGATCATCAGTAGTGGTTTGTATTATGGACTTGATTATGTGTACATGAGATCATATGGAGGGAATTCGGGGGCTTACGTGAATCATGTAATCAGAACAAAATATGATGCCTATATATTCGGAGCATCAAGAGCAGTGCATCATTATGATCCATCAATAATCGAAGAAAAACTGGGCTTAAGCTGCTATAATGCCGGAGATGATGCTAAGAATCCAGCATATCAGCTTGGTCTTCTCAAAATGCTGCTTGCCAATCACACACCCAAACTTGTAATCTACGAAATCGGTGACTTATCACCAAAATTAGGTAAGGGTATTATGGGCCTGCACCCGTACTATTATCACAACGATGATATAAAAGAAATCATTGAAACGGGAGACAAATGGGCTAAAGTGAAATTTGCTTACCCCCTGTATGCTTATAATAGAAAGTTTGTGGCAATATTGATAGGGTTTTTGAGGTCATACCCGCCTTCTGAAACAGGATTTAGGCCCTTAGCGGGGGAAATGCACCCAGGTGAAATCGCCAGAATAAATGAGTCCTCAAAACAACCGGGTTCAGTTGGCAACTTTGATCCTAATGCTGTTGTTAGTTTGCGTTTGTTTGCTCATGAATGCCGAGAAAAGGGGATTGGGCTAATATTCAGCTTTTCACCTTCCTATGTTCCCCGTGAGCCTGCTTGGATGGATGTTATCCGGCAGATTGCCGTTGACAATGACATACCTCTTGTTCTTTATGGGGAAAACCTCCAGTTTATCTACAACCCAAAACTGTTTAAAGATACTTTGCATCTGAATGCAAACGGGACAAGATTCTTTACACAATTGTTTGCTGATTCATTAGCTGTCATTCTTGAACGTGAAGGATGATTGGATACGTAAGCGAAATCATAAGCACTTGGGATGAGTACCCAAGGCAAACTGGTTTCGCAATGTCGGTGTTTTATAGCTTTTAGTTATGTCATTTTCAGGTTGGTGGTGGCTTGGGTAAAGGCTCTATCATCACGCTTAGCATCATCAAGCTTAATCAGAGCCACCACATTAGGGTATTAGATAAACAAGGAGGTAACGAGGTTTAATTATGCAAGGAATTAGTTATTCTTGTCATAGTGTGGTCATAGGAAGTGGAATCTATGGTTTGTATGCTGCTTCCCAGCTTGCTAAAACTGGACAGCCAATATTGGTCATAGAGATGGATGACGGTCCCTTTACCCGGGGCAGTTTCGTCAACCAGGCTCGGGTTCATAATGGTTACCACTATCCCCGCAGCGTATCTACGGCTGTCAAGTCAGCCTCCTATTTTCGCAGGTTTTCTGATGACTATGCCCCCGCTATTATCGACAACTTTCGCAAAGTTTACGCTCTATCCAGCAACTTCTCTTTTACAAATGGGGTGCAATTTCAAAGGTTTTGTGAATATGCAAATGTCAAGTGTAACACCATTGATCCTGGCGAATACTTCAAGCCGGGGATGATTGATGCTGCCTTTGAAACCGAAGAGTATGCCTTCGATGCCAAGATATTGAGCAACCTCCTGCTGCAAAACGCTGAAAAGCATGATAACGTCAAGATCCAATACAATACTCGCATCGTGGAGCAGAAGGTGCAGGATGACAAGTATAAACTCACCCTAAGCAATGGAGATGAGATACTCTGTGATCAGGTGCTAAATTCCACCTATGCCAGTGTGAATCAGCTCCTGCATCTCTTTGGATTTGAGAAGTTCAGGATCAAGTATGAGATCTGTGAGATCGCCCTGTGCATGCCGAATGAAAACTTGAAAGGCGTGGGACTTACGATCATGGATGGCCCCTTCTTCTCGGTGATGCCGTTTAATTCCGAAGGTGTGTTTTCACTCACTTCTGTCACTTTTACACCCCACAAAACTTGCTATGAAAGACTGCCTGATTTTGATTGCCAGAAGATAAACACCGATTGCACCCCGGAGCAATTTCAAAACTGTAACACCTGCAAGGCAAGGCCCGAGAGTGCTTGGAACTATATGTATCAACTGGCGCGGAAGTATCTCAAGGATGAGATTGATTTTACCCACAAGGAATCATTGTTTGCGATCAAGCCGATACTCCTGGCCTCCGAACTGGACGACTCAAGGCCCACGGTGATCCGCGAATTCAGGACTAACCCGAGTTTTATCTCAGTTCTCTCTGGGAAGATTAACACAATTTATGATATGGACGAGGTTTTAACACAATGAAAGAAAAGACTTTTGTTTCTGCAGTAGTTTATGTTTACAATGCTGAAAAGGTAATCCGTGATTATTTACTTAAGTTGCATGCTGCACTTCAGGATAAGTTTGAGCTTTTTGAGATCATTTTGGTCAATGACTGCAGCAGGGATGCAAGTTCTGAAGTGATCAAGGAAGCAGTTAAGCAACTGGGTGGCAATATTACCCTGCTGAGCCTGGCTTGGAGACACAAAAAGGAATTGGCAATGCTGGCAGGCACGGATTTGGCTGTGGGCGACTTTGTCTACGAGATTGAGACTACCGATCCAGACTTCACCTGGGATATCATTGCCAAGCTATATGACAAGTCTGTGACTGGTTACGATGTGGTGGCGGCCTATCCCAGAAAGGGCACCCAGTTCAAGTCTCGAATGTTTTACACTTTTCTAAACAAGATTTCCCACCTCAAAGTGGTCCCCCACAGCGAGACCATCAGGATTATATCTAGGAAGGCTCTGAACCGCACCCTTATCGATAGGGGTAAGGTTCGCTATCGCAAGGTGCTCTATAAACACTGTGGCTTCCCCACAACCTCGATAGAATATGAGCCCACCCATCGGCACAAGAGGGCTGAGGAACTCAGTTTTTGGCAGAAGACTTCTCTGGCCTCAGACGTATTTATCGTCTTTTCCAATATCGGAGTCCATGTCGCTGTCATGTTTTCTATTCTGTTTCTTGCTTTATCCGTATTGATAGGAGTGTACGCCCTCGTTACCTATTTTACGGGTGATGTCATCAGTGGCTGGACAACTACTATGCTGTTCCTGTCTCTCGGTTTTTCCGGCGTTTTTATCGTTACTGCCATCATAGCCAAGTACATCAGTGTAATCCTACAAGAGCAAAAAGCGGGCAATATTTACACTGTAGAGTCACTTCAAAAGCTTAATTGAGTGATATGATTCGAGGTTCCGCTTTGTGTGGGTACTAAAAAACAAAACCAAGATTAAACACATCATTTGCAGGTAATTATGAATAAGTTCAAATTCAATTCATTCCGCCCCTCATTCAATAAGGTAGCAATAGCAACTCTCATATTGACCTCATTGCTTATCATGCTCTTGTTATCTGGCTGCGGTGGCACATCCTCTAAAACAGGTTCCTTAACCGGTTCCATTACCTTAGTTAACGATAGCGGTGATCCAAGTCATGATCCGGTGGATTATTCTGGAATCAAGGTTGCTGTATATGAATCCGCAGTACTCGATACAGTAATTGTAAGAATAAATCGAGAATATCCCACAATCGGACTGTTAGCAAACCAGGAAACTGAGTTTGACCACCGTTTGCAAAAACCTGTGGCATCTACTCAAACCAATGGTGTTGGCAAGTTTACCTTTCCCAAGCTAAAGGTTGGAAGATATAACCTCATTTACTACAAAGAGGGCTGGGGACTTAGGTATGTCTTCAATGTAGATGTAGATAAGGGTGAAAACTCAGTTACAACTGGTAACTCTAAGCCAAGTGACTCACTTATCCTGTATCCACAGTACAATTTGCCCTCAACGATCTTAGACGCGTTTATCTGCAAAGAAAACCATACTTATACCGCAGCGGAAGACGTCTTGTTTTTAAACAATCTGACCATAGAAAGTGGAGCTAATATCTTATTAGACCGAGGACGCAAACTATCTGTCTCTGGTTCACTATACACGGCTGCAACCGGGCCAAAATGGAGAATAACATCCTTAAGTGGCTTTATTGGGAATGTGTTTACTGAGCCAGTAGCTGGCGATAGATTTGGCCGGCTTGCCTTGTTGGAAGGTCACGGGACACAGATTCAAAATGGTATCATAACCAATATGCAGGATGGGCTCATGATTAATGGGAATGATTGTCAGATAGATGACATGCTCTTTCGCAATTGTGGTAGCGCCGTCTTGTTGTTTGGAAACGGTTTAACTTATGTTAACAGTATTATTATCAATTGTGATGATAGGGCCAACTATCTGGTGGGCTCTGCTAGCATTCAAGGCAATATCATTGCAGGAAATCATGACGCCTTCGTTTTGCAAGAAAGTAGCGTTGATTTTAGCAATAACTACCTAATAGACAATTGGATTGGTATCAGACCCGTCTACGGAAACACACATATTCATCACAACACATTTCACCGTAATAAGTATGGTATTTCTCCCATGGCATCAGATCCCCTAATTGATTACAACAACTTTTATGGTAGCACCAGATACTGTATCCAAATCCAGGGAAATTATGTTCAAGCTTATTTCGACTACTCAAACCCTGTAGTCAATTACAACAATTTTTACGCCCAAAACCAAATCGTCCTTAGCCTACAACCAGACTCGCATCCTGGTTATTATGCTTCCAATACTCCTGGCATTCAGAATGATATAGACGCCAAGAATAACTATTGGAAGGCTGCAAATGTTCCCGATGTCCTACTTGATTCTGAAGATACCGATAAAGTAAGATTCAAGATTATCTATCTTCCCAAGCGTGGAGTACCGGTATCCGGTGCGGGTATTCAAAACTAAAAAACCAATTAAATAAACGAGGAGAACAAACCATGGAACAATTTACAGCATTATTCGCAGAGGCTTTAGAAAGAGAAGCCAGTGTAGTCGCTGAAGACAAATTCAGGGAATATGAGGAATGGGATTCCTTGGCGGTGTTATCTATTATTGCTCTGATCAAGCAAAACTACGATATCACCATTCCCAGAAAGGAATTCGATGAACTGCAGACAATTGAGGAACTCTACAATTACATTATTTCTCAAGCATAAAGATTCTAGGTGAACTAAATGGGTGCTAAGATAGCACAAATCGAATACTACTTACCGGAAAAGGTGTTGACCAATGAAGAGTTGACTGCCTTGAATCCTGGCTGGAGTGCAGCCAAGATTGAAACAAAAGTTGGCATTAGAAACAGGCACATTGCTGCCTCTGATGAGAGCTCAATGGATATGGCAATCAAGGCAGCTAAGAAGCTGCTCAAGTACCACGCCGCCGATGCTATGGATTTCCTGATCTTTTGCACCCAAAGCCCTGAATACCTGCTGCCCACCTCAGCATGTATCATTCAAGATAGATTGGGTTTGAGGACTGACGTGGGTGCCTTTGATTTCAATCTGGGATGCTCAGGCTATATTTATGGCTTAGCTATGGCCAAGGCTTTGATAGAATCAAGGATTGCCTCCAATGTCTTGCTATTGACAGGCGAGACCTATTCCAAATTCATCATCGATTCGGATATCTCCAATAAAAGCATTTTCGGAGACTCCGCTACTGCTACTTTGGTCACCTATTCAGAACAAGAGCAAATTGGTGAATTTGTTTTTGGCACTAATGGTGCCGGAGCCGAAAACCTGATTGTGAACAACATCGGAGCAAAGAACTACTATACCTGTCCTAAGGGCATGAGTCCGGAACTGTACATGGATGGCCCTGAAATATTCAATTTTACCATAGAGACCATACCCAAGCTGGTGCAAGATGTCTGCAGCAAAAACAAACTCGGCTTGAGCGATGTATCCTATACAATACTGCATCAAGCCAATAAGTATATCTTGGAGTTCTTAACTCAAACCATTGGCATAGAGCCAGATAAAGTTCATATTGATCTATGGGAATATGGCAATACGGTTTCAAATACGATCCCCATTGCCCTCAAAGATTGTCTAGACAGAAGAATTGTTAAGCTTCAAGACAGGGTCCTGCTTGCAGGTTTTGGGGTGGGATACTCATGGGGTGCTGTGGTCTTAAACCTGTGATAAAGATAGAGCCATTATGCTTGAAATAAAGAAGATTAGGGTAGCTGGCATCAGTTGTTGTGTGCCTCAGGAAATTGCCTACAACAAGGATGTCCAAGGCTACGATCAAGAACGCATAGAGAAGATCATTGCAACCACCGGGGTCAGCAAAAAAAGAATTGCTCCTTCAGCATGTTGCTCTTCAGACCTTTGCTTTGCTGCCGTAGAAGACTTGCTTGAAAGAATGAGCATCAAGAAGGAAGATATAGGTGCTCTGATTTTTGTTTCTCAAACCCCAGATTACCGTCTGCCCGCAACTGCTTGCGTCCTCCAAGAGAGATTGGGCTTACCTACTGACACAATAGCGTTTGATGTCAATTTGGGTTGCAGTGGCTACGTGTATGGCTTATATTTACTTTCCTGCATTCTCGGTACCTCACCAAAGAAATATGGACTACTACTGGTTGGCGATACTACTGCAGATTACTGTTCTGATAAGGATGCATCTACGTTTTTCCTTTTTGGAGATGCCGGTACTGCCACATTACTTGAGTCTGATGATTCCGCAGCCAATATGCATTTTTCCTTGGGCACAGATGGTCGTGGTTATGCTAATCTGATAATACCTGCAGGCGCATCTCGCCAGCCCTGCGATGAGAACACCAAGAAGATGATCGAGGATGATACCGGAAACATTCGCAGCGCAGAGCATCTTTACATGGATGGTATGGAGATTTTCAATTTTGCCATTTCAACCGTCGTACCCCACGTAGCAGAGGTGATAGCAGCATATCCAGACTACACTGCGGTTGTTTTTCATCAAGCCAATAAGTACATGCTTGAGTTTATGAGAAAATCCTTAAAGATCGATAAATCAAAGTTTCTTTACTCCTTAGCTGAGTATGGCAACACGAGCTCGGCGTCCATCCCCGTCACACTATGCAACAATAAGAGCAATATCCAAGACCTATCCAGGGTGATACTAACAGGGTTTGGTGTCGGCTACTCTTGGGGAACTGCTGTGCTGGACCTGAGCAAAACTCTTATAAATGACGTTGTCCAATGGGGTGTGCAATGAACCTAATAGACAAGCATATCTTGATCACCGGTGCCTCATCAGGAATAGGTAAAGCTATTGCCTTTAAGTGCGCTGAATTGGGAGCCAATGTGAGATTGATAGCGAGAAATAAAGATGCACTGGAGCAAATTGTAAATGATATCGGGCACGATAGGGCAAGCTACCACCTCTTGGATATGCGCGATCCGGAAGCATACGAAACCGTGGTCAACCAGATAGTGTCTGAGCATGGTAAGCTAAATGGTTTTATCCATGCTGCAGGCATGCAGATAACTCTGCCTATTCAAAATATGTCCATTTCTCAATACCAGGATCTGTTTTTAGTTAATACCTTCTCCGCTTTTGATATTAGCAGGATACTGTCGCTTAAAAAGAACCGTGATCCCCGAGGCTTCAGTATTGTGTTTATTGCCTCAATCATGAGTGAAGTGGCCAATCCTGCCTTGGTAGCATACTGTGCCTCCAAAGCTGCCTTGGTTGGGGGAGCGAGATCAATGGCTCTGGAGCTTGCACCCAAAGGGATAAGGGTTAATTGTGTCTCGCCTGGATACATTGAGGATACACCCATGATGACCAATCTGATTGACTCTATATCTGAAAATGAGCTGGATAATCTTAAGCAAGGTTACCCGCTTGGTCTGGGTAGATCAACCGATGTGTCGAACCTATGTGCTTTTTTGTTGTCAGATAAATCAAGGTGGATCACAGGGCAGAATCTAATAGCCGATGGCGGGTTCGTACTTAGGTAACAAGACAAGAGGTTTGAAAAACATGAAACCGTACCAGGGAACTACTGTTTATTTTAGGTTGGTGGAGCTGAGTGATGCTGAGTTTATCTTGAATCTTAGGTTGGATCCCAAAAACAGTGTAACTCTTTCTCCTACCGATAGTAGCTTGGATAAACAAATATCCTGGATGCGAGAATATAAAACCCGGGAGGCCAAGGGGCGGGAATTCTATTACATCATCCATAGAAGAGATAATGACCTACCTATTGGAACCATCAGAATCTACGATTTTGATATCAGAAAGAGTTCCTTCTGCTGGGGTAGCTGGATCCTCAATAAGGATAAAACTATCTCGGCAGCACTTGAAAGCTGCATTTTCATCTTCGATAAGGGCTTTTACGAGCTTGGTTTCTACCACAATCACGGTAATATAGTCAAAACTAACACCAAAGTTATCCGCTTTCACAAGAAGCTGGGTATAGCTATCGTTGACGAGGATGAGAGGTTGGTCTATAATAGCTATCCCAAACAGGTTTATGAGCAAAACCGAGGCAGCCTTTTAGAGCTCGTCCAGCTTTCAGCAGAGATAGGATGGTCAGAAAAATACAATTCAAGAGAATCAGATTTGACAATCTGAGGAAGTGGCGAGTGTATATTGTTTCTGTTGGAGTGTAGGTCGGATTGGACCATCGGCCAAACTATCGTTATTAATGGTGGTTTTGTCTTCAGATGACAAGGCACGAGGTTTGAAAACGTGAGATTATATCAGGGTACCACAGTTTATTTCAGATTGGTGGAGCTGAGCGATGCTGAGTTTATTTTGAATCTTAGGTTGGATCCTAAGGTTAGCAGATTTCTCTCACCCACAGACAGCAGTTTGGATAAACAAGTTGCCTGGTTGCAAGGGTATAAAGAACGAGAAGCCAAGGGGCAGGAGTTCTATTATATCGTCCACAGGAGAGACAACGATCTGCCTATTGGTACCATCAGAATCTACGATTTTGATATTAGAAAGAGCTCTTTCTGTTGGGGCAGTTGGATTGTTAACTCAGATAAAACTGTCTCTGCTGCGCTTGAGAGCAGTATTTTTATTTCAGACAAGGGTTTTTTCGGGTTGGGGTTCAATCACTGTCACATCGATGTAGTTAAGGTAAAGATGAGAGCAAAGTTGTTGCCGTCAGCACCGTTGGGGTTCAATCACTGTCACATCGATGTAGTTAAGACCAATGCTAAGGTTCTTCGTATCTACAATAAAATGGGTTATAAGATTGTAGATGAAGATGAGAGGCTGGTCTACCACAGTTACCCCAAACAGGTATATGAGCAAAACCGAAGTATAGTATTAGAGCTTATCCAGCGATTGTGCGAGATAGGATAAACAGCGCCAATAATAAGCAATAGAGAATCATAAATGAAAATCAAGTTTTTAGACATCCCCGCGATCAACCGGCCCTATCATGATGAATTCCATGCTGCTTTGCAGGTTGCGTTGGATAAGGGCAGCTTTATCTTGGGAGAAGAAGTGAGGGCCTTTGAAAAAGAATATGCCAGCTTCATAGGCGTTGATTACTGCGTTGGTGTGGCAAACGGACTGGATGCTCTCAGGTTAATCTTCAAGGCTTATATCCAACTTGGTGTCATGGCTCCTGGTGACGTAGTGATCGTTCCTGCAAATACCTATATTGCCTCGATGTTAGCCATCTCGGAAAATGGCTTGATCCCTATTTTTGTTGAACCCAACATCAACAGCTACAACATAGACCCTGAGCACGTTGCCCAGGCTATCACAGCCAAGACCAAGGCGATCATGATCGTCCACCTCTATGGGCAAAATGCCATGAATCAGGAGCTATATGACATTGCTAGGCAGCACAATCTTCTCATTGTTGAAGACAATGCCCAAGCTCATGGGACTGAGTATCAGGGTAGAAAGACAGGATCCTTAGGTGATGCCGCAGGTCATAGTTTTTACCCAGGCAAGCTTTTGGGTGCTTTAGGTGATGGCGGAGCTGTTACTACCAATGATCACCGACTCGCAAAAATGATCCAAGCCATAGGCAACTATGGCTCCGAGGTAAAATATGTGCACAATTATAAAGGTCTTAATTCACGTCTTGACGAGATCCAAGCTGCTTTCTTGAGGATCAAGCTGCCCCATCTGGAAAAAGAGAATAATGTCCGCAGAGAAATAGCAGCTTACTTCGCAGAACACATTGATCATGATAAGTTTATCCTTCCTAAGCTTACAGATACAAGCCAAGATATCCTCTCCAATAAAACCCACTCCTGGCACCTCTACGTGATTCGCCATCCCGAGCGTTACCGTTTGCAAAAGTACTTGTTTGAAAACGGTATAGAGACCATCATTCACTACCCCACGCCTCCTCACAAACAAAAGGCTTATCAGGAGCATGCCCACCTTTCTTTGCCCATCACTGAAAGGATACACAAAGAGGTGTTATCCTTGCCCATCAGCCCGGTACAAAGCCTTGAACAGACACAAACGATCGTGGAAATATTAAATAGATTCGAGTAAGATGAGCTTGAAGAGAGTGCTTCAATTCTTAGTGAACAAAATAAAGGAGCTGTTCAAATTTTCCCTGGTGGGAATAATTGTAACGTTCCTTTCCCTTGTTCTCTCCTACCTGTTCTTGGAGCTGCTAAAAACTCCCCTTGTCCCCACCTATGTTTTGCTGTACATAAGCACCATTTTCTTGTCTTACAAACTTAATGCTGCCTTCACGTTTAAGGCTAAACAGGACATTTCTGGGCTTATTAAGTTCTACGGAGTCTATATCATCGGCCTGGCAATAGGAAGTGTGTTAGTTGTCTTGTTTCGCAAATGGTTCCCCTTTACAAACTGGGTTATCTCTATCATGGTGCTCCCCTTTACCACCCTCTCCAATTTTATCCTCTCTACCCTGATTTTCAAAAATAAAAGGATGAACACACAATGAATAAAAGTAAATGCTTAGTTGGAATCGGCTCCTACAATGATGGAGATAGATTGAAAAAGACCCTGGCTACCAGGCCACAAGATTTCCCTTACGATATTCTACTGATTGATGACGGCAGCACCGATGGCTCCTTTGATGATATAGATAAAACTGCCTATACGGTTATCAGAAATGAAGTAAATTCAGGCATTGGCGTAAACATCAGGAAGGCATGTAAATATGCCAAAGATAATGGTTACGAAGTTATCGCGGTTGTGCCCGGTAACAACAAGAATACTTTGGCTGAAGTTGACCGCTTGGTGGAGCCCATACTCAATAATAAGGCAGATTATGTGCAGGGTTCTCGCTATTTGCCTGGTAGCAGACGTGACCATACACCTCTGTTTAGATTGGTCATGGTCAAGGTTTTGGCAGCCATCCTCAGCATTTTGACCGGCAGGAAGATCACCGACTCCATGGAAGGCTTTAGAGCGTTCAGGCTTTCCATCTTGGATGATCCTGATATTGACATCTATCAAGATTGGTTAGACCGCTATGGCTTGGAGATCTATCTCTTTTTT
>Ga0302242_1001590_pt1 | contig 16438 bp, 13 predicted proteins | sample AAG_UR_Lys_MG_FD_193510 | JGI IMG/M metagenome (GOLD analysis project Ga0302242, IMG submission 193510) | Enriched activated sludge microbial communities from anaerobic digester in WTTP, New Holstein, Wisconsin, United States - AAG_UR_Lys | ecosystem: Engineered > Bioreactor > Anaerobic >... | reverse complement strand
TCTATGAAAATAGTCTGAGCTATAGGTGAAACCACTAATCCACAGCGTCTGTGTACATTATAGTCTGTCAACAGAAATTGACAAAGAAAGGAAAATGTATAATGCAACTGCATTATACAAGGTAAAATAATGCCAAGAAGAGATGGAACAGGCCCTATGGGAATGGGTCCTATGAGCGGACGTGGAGCAGGATTTTGTAATGCCAATGGGGTGCCGAACGATATGCACCAGCCTTGTTTCGGCAGAGGTTTGGGATGTGGATCCCGCAAGGCTTTCTCAGGAAGCAGAAACCAAGCTACGTATTTGGACAATCAACTGCAGCTACTTAAAAAAAGGCTTTCCGAGTTGGAAGCAAAATCTTAGGAAATACCAAAAGTATGATTGTTCTCCTTGTTTCAAAATGTAGAAAATATAACAAAAAACCCTTCGAGAAATTCGAAGGGTTTTTTCATGTAAACTTGTTGACAAATAATATTATACGGCGTATAGTAATAATATAAAAATAATATTGCGCAATATTATATATCAAAAAACTCAAAAGGAGGTTGTCAAATGGGGTTTCAGGTGGGATCGACACTGCTTGATGCGTGTGTGCTGGCTGTGCTGGCACGAGGGGATACGTATGGATACATGTTGACTCAGACAATGAGGGACAAGATGGATATTTCGGAGTCAACACTGTACCCGGTGCTCAGAAGACTTCAAAAGGACGGGTATCTGACGACGTATGATCAGCCGTTTCAGGGGAGAAACAGGAGATACTACGCCATTACAGACGAGGGGAAAATGAAGTTTGAAGAATACCAAAGGGATTGGAATAAGTACAAGACCCAGGTAGAAAAAATGTTATGTGGAGGGGAAGACAAATGAATAGGGCAGAGTTTTTTAAATCGTTGGAGCAGGGGCTTTCCCGGGTTCCGCAAGAAGAGGCCCGGGAGGCCCTGGATTACTACAAGGAATACTTTGATGAAGCCGGGGAAGAAAATGAAGAAAAAATCATAGAGGAGCTCGGATCGCCTTTGCAGATCGCTGCAAGGATCAAAGCGGATTCAGCGGTCCGGGAATTGAATGAAAGCCCGGCGCCTTCGATGAAAAAGGGTATCTCGGCGATTTGGTTCATCCTGCTGGCGATCCTTTCCGCACCTGTTGCGCTTCCGCTGGCCATTGCGGCAGCCGCCGTGGTCCTTGCTCTCGTCATTGCGGCAATCTGTATAGTGATGGGACTTCTGGTAAGCGTGGTGGCGTTTTTCTTTGCGGGGATCGTTATGCTTGTCGCAGGGATCGCCGTAGCGGCGGCCAGCCTGCCTTCAGCAATCTTTACCATCGGCGTTGCCTTCGCCATGCTTGGGGCCACTATCATAATCGGTGTTCTGGCAATGCTTGCCGCCAGGGGGATCTTCAGCGGCATTGCAAAACTTATGAATCGGAAACTACGCAGCAACTCAAAAGGGGGTCAAATAAATGAATAAGAGGATCAAAAAAGTTCTTGTGGTAGCTGTGGCGCTTATTGCCCTTGGGATCGTACTTGCAGGCATCGGATTTATGATAGGGGGGAACAACCCCATTCGGTTTGGCCCGGAGGGGTTCGAAGTGGGAAAGCATGGCGGAAATGTGGAATCTTTCAGCGAAGAACTGGAATCATTCAACAGCATCGATGCGACAATGGACTTCTCCGATATGGAACTTCTTCCGGGTGATCAATATGCTGTCGAAGGCAGTTTTGATACGGCGGTGGGCAAACCTGAGATCAAGGTGGAAAATGGCGTACTGCACCTTCAGGATAAAGGAAAACACAATTATTTCAACCTGAATATAAATTTTGGGAAGAAAAATCCGGAGGCTGGAAAAATCAAGATCTATTATCCCAAAGACGCAGCTTTCAAGGATGTAACTCTTGTCTTGGATTTTGGAAAGCTAACAGTAAGCGGCATCAATGCGGAGCAGATGAAAATAAACATGGACAGCGGTGATTTTACGCTGAAAGATAGTACAGTGGCCCAGGGAAAGGTTTCGTTGGAATTTGGAAAGCTCACCACAAAGAATCTTGATGCAAAGGGGTTTGAGGTTTCTTCCAGTGCGGGAGATGTGGCACTTTCCGGGAGTTTCGCCGGGTTGACAAAGGTTCGCTGTGATATGGGGCAGGTGGCCATTGATACTGCTATTGCAAAAGATCAGTACAATTTTGACCTTGCTTCGGACCTGGGGCAGGTGTCAATCGGCACAGAAGAGAGTTCCTCTTCTTCGGTAAAGGAACAGACAGGGGGAGAAAACAGCCTGGACGTGAAAACGGATATGGGGGACATCCGTGTGAATTTCGAATAATCAAACTGCTTCATACTTTGCGGTGAAATAAGGAAAAAGGGAATAAGGCCTTAATTATTCCCTTTTTTTTTGATATACTTGTCAGGAGTAATCATTTATTGAAAAGGACCACTAATTATGGACACGATACAGCAAAAACGGAAGGCCATGCTCTACATGGCCTTGTGCGCCATTCTCTGGAGCATTGCCGGGATTTTTATCAAATGGATCTCATGGAACCCACTGCTCATTGCCGGGTTTCGGAGCCTCATCGCCGCCGGGGTGCTGTGGCTTTTTATGAAAACAAAGGGTATCGGCATCAAATGTAACAGATATTCGGTGACAGCATCCTTCAGCCTTTCTGCCACCTGTATTTTTTTTGTGGTGGCCAACAAACTTACCACTGCAGCAAATGCCATCATTTTGCAATACACAGCGCCGATTTTTATTCTTCTGATTTCTGTCTTTGTACTTAAGAAAAAGATAAAGAAAAGTGATGCTCTGGTTGTTCTGGCAACGATGGCAGGAATCGTCTTCTTTTTCTTTGATGAGCTGTCTCCCGGAAATGTCCTGGGAAATGTCATTGCCATAGGCGCAGGCCTGACTCTGGCTATCATGCTGGTTTCTGTGGGACAGGCGGCGGATGACGATTCCGTGAGAATGACAGGAATTCTGTTTGCCCATCTTCTGACAGCTCTGGTAGGTGGCATCGCCCTGTTTTTCGTTGATTTTCAAACAACACCGCTGGAATTGCTGTACGTTGTGATTTTAGGGGTGTTTCAACTGGGCCTTGCTTATGTGCTTTACTGCCTTGCTTCCAAACACTGTTCTCCCTTGGCCTGTTCCCTTATTGGGACCCTGGAGCCCCTGCTCAATCCGTTATGGGTATTCCTTTTCATCGGGGAAACTCCCGGTTTTTATGCCCTGACCGGTGGAGCCATTGTTATTGCAGCAGTTACGGGATGGTGTATCGCCCAAAACAGGAAAACAAAGCCATGATCTATTTAAAAAGCTTTCATTTGCCGGATATTTCCGAAGAAGAATTCCAAAATGAACGGCCACGGGAATATCCCTACGGCATTTTTTCTTTCAAAAAATTGGAAGATGTTGATTTCCAGCCTGTTACATTGTTTTACGGGAACAATGGATCGGGAAAATCCACCCTCCTTAATCTTATTGGAGAAGCTTTGAGGCTTCCCAGAAGAACCGTTTTTCGGGGAGGACAGCGATTTCCGGAGTATCTGGAAAAATGCCATTACGTGATGGAAACGGATGAAGAAGGTCTGGAACGGCCCCTGCAAGGCGGGAGCCGGAATATCTCAAGCGAAGAGATCTTTGACCACATCTTGTCTATTCGCCGGGAGAACCTGAAGATAGATAAGAGAAAAGAACTTCAGGAAAGTGACTATCTGGAGGCGAAATACGGTTCCGTTCAGGTTCGATCCCTGGAGGATTATGAACGTCTGAAATCGCAGAATGCGGCACGTAGGCTTTCCATGAGCGAGTTTGTGACCAGAAGGGCGGGGAAAAACCTTTCCCAGTACTCCAACGGGGAGACGGCGCTTTCTTATTTCAATGAGCAGTTTATTCCCGGCGGTTTATACCTGTTGGATGAACCGGAAAACAGTTTGTCTCCGGTCTTTCAATTAAAGCTTGCGGACATGATCCTGGAGTGTGCCCGCTATTGTGACTGTCAGTTTATTATTGCCAGCCATTCGCCATTTCTCCTTTCCATGGAGGATGCCAGAGTATATGATTTGGATTCCGTGCCGGTTACGGTGCGGCAATGGTATGAGTTGGAAAATATGAGGGTCAGCTTTGACCTGTTTCAACGTTATAAAGCTTGTTTTTTACAGGAATAGAGAAAAGGACTCTGATTATGGACATTTTCTTAGCGGAGGCCGGGCAGCGGGTCACGGACCTTTTTTCCGGCTGGCTTATTCTTTTTCCTCCTGCTGAAATTTATACCCTGTTCCTTCGCTGGGCCTTTCCGGCATTGGCTGTGGTCATCGTATTCCGCTCGGTGGTCTCTTTGCTTTCTCATCGAAAGCAAAGCCGGATCTGGGCCTACCTTTGTGTAGATCAAAGCGAACGCATTCCTCTGATGCACTGGGAAAATTCCATTGGCCGAAGCAAGCTTTCCGATGTGGTGCTCAGCCTTCCCTTTATTTCCAGAAGTCATGCAGTACTTTCTTATGGAAAGGGGAGATGGAGTATCTCTGATTTGGGCTCCAAAGGAGGCGTGGAGGTAAATGGCGTGAAGGTCCGCAAGTCAGAGGTAAAGATGGGGGATCGTCTTTCTCTTGCCGGAGCGGAATTTGTCCTCCTTCCGGGAGAAGGACAAAAGGAGCCGGAAATCTTTTCCCAACCTTACTCCTTTCGGGGCACCTTCTTTATCCTGTTACTGTTTCAATTTCTGGGAGGATTGCAGCTGCTTTTTTCCCTGGGAGCAGAAAGGGATGAAAAAAGTGTTTTGGCCTATCTGCTTTTTCTGGCCATGGAAACAGCGTATTTTCTCCTGGCCTCAAAGATAAGCCGGCGTCATCTGGAGTTGTTGTTATTGGCCTTTTTTCTCTGCGGCATGGATCTGCTTCTGGTGGCTTCTGCCGCACCCGGCTTTATGTACAAGCAAATGCTGGCCATCTTTATGGGGCTTTGCGCTTTCACGGTGCTGGATCTGATCCTTCGCAATCTGGAACTGGTACAAAAGCTACGATATTTTCTGATAGGATCTTCCCTGGTCCTGATGTTGCTGAATCTTATTCTGGGGCAGGCTCGTAACGGTGCAAAAAATTGGATCGATCTTGGGCCCATCACCTTTCAGCCTATGGAATTTGTAAAAATCGCCTTTGTCCTTGCGGGAGCTGCGACTTTGGATCGTTTGCTGACCACCCGAAGTCTGACAGCGTTCATTGCCTTTTCAGGAACCTGTGTAGGGGCACTGGTGCTGATGCGGGATCTGGGAACGGCGGTGATTTTTTTCGGGGCCTTTCTTGTGATTGCCTTTATGCGCTCCGGGGATGTGCGTACCATCGCATTGATCTGTGCAGGAGCGGTTTTGGGGGCCATTGCGGTTATTTCTTTTCGGCCCTACATTGCCGCACGGTTTGCGGTTTATCGGCACGTGTGGGAATTTGCCGATGCCGGTGGTTATCAGCAGACACGAACCATGACGGCGGCGGCAAGCGGCGGCCTTCTGGGAGTAGGAGGCGGCAACGGGTTTCTCATTAATGTTCCGGCCTCGGATACAGATCTGGTTTTCGGTGTGCTTTGCGAGGAATGGGGCCTGCTTATCGCTCTTTTGGCGGTAGGGATCATCTTGTTTTTTGCCCTTTTTCCTATTTTGATGATGAGTCGATGCCGATCTTCGTTTTATGCCATTTCCGCCTGTGGGGCGGCGGCAATTTATTTGATCCAGTCTTCCCTCAATGTCTTCGGATCTTTCGATCTGCTTCCTCTGACAGGGGTCACACTTCCCTTTGTTTCGGACGGCGGTTCTTCCATGGTGGTGTGCTGGGGGCTTCTTGCCTTTATCCGATCGGTGGATGAACGGCTTCGCCCGGATCCGAACCGTCAGGAGGACGAAGAGGAAGACGAATTTGAGGAATGGGAAGAAGAATCCTTCGATGAGAAAGGCTTTTTTAAAGAAAACGGGTGGGATATATGAAGCTGCTGACTCGCCGGGCGGGGGCCCTTTTGTTTCTTGCTTTGGCCATGGTTTTCGGAATTGTTGTTTTTACAACGGAATATGTAAGGGAAGGCCCTTCCTGGGTGCAGCATTCCCACAACAAGCACCTGTATGAGCAGGGAAAGACAGCGGTCTCCGGTACCATTTATGACCGGAACGGAGAAATCTTGTTTTCCTTACAGGACGGCAGGGAATCCTATCACCAGGAAAAATCCGTTCGAACAGCCATGCTTCACACGGTGGGAGACGGCTGGGGGAATATTTCCACCAGCGTACAGGTGCAGTTCCGACAGAGCCTTTCAGGATGGGATTTTGTCAATGGAGCCTATCGCTTTAAAAAGAGTTCTCCGGGAATGGGCAGCGATCTTACTCTCAGTCTGGATGCGGAACTGTGCAAAACGGCCTATGAGGCTCTTCGCGGCCGCAAGGGCACCGTGGGGGTTTATAACTATAAGACCGGGGAGATCCTCTGCATGGTAAGCTCTCCCTCTTTTGATCCGACAAATCGTCCCGACCTGGAGGGAGATTCGGAAAGATATGAAGGGGTATATATGAACCGCTTTCTTTCCGCCACCTACACCCCCGGTTCGGTTTTCAAACTGGTGACAGCGGCAGCGGCGTTGGAGAAAGTAGAGGGCATAGAATCACAGCGTTTTTCCTGTGATGGAAAGAAGGAGATCGGGGGAGTTTTGGTGACCTGTCAGGAAGCCCACGGGGATATGGACTTGAAGGGAGCTCTTGCGGTTTCCTGCAACATCGCTTTTGCGGAGATCACAGAACAGGTGGGAGCAAAGAACCTTCAAAAATACGCAGACAAAACAGGGATGAATGAAGCTCTTTCCGTCAGCGGCATCCCTACCGCTGCGGGAAGCGTGGATGTAAGAAAGGCAGAAGGGGCCGACCTGGCCTGGGCAGGCATCGGGCAATACACCGATATGGTGAACCCCCTTAATTTTATGGCATATATGGGGGCCATCGCCAACGAAGGCGTTCGGGTTTCTCCCCGGATCTTCAAAGTCCCCGATGAAGGGGTGGCTTCTCTTTTGCCGGATCTGAAACGGAAACAGGATCGGGTCTTGTCGGAAGAGACGGCTGATAAGATCAAAGTCCTGATGCGAAACGATGTGGTGGAAGGATACGGAGAGGAAAAGTTCAAAGGGCTGGAGCTTTGTGCCAAAACCGGAACGGCGGAAGTGGGAGAAAATCTTGCACCCCATGCCTGGTTTGCAGGGTTTTTGGATCGGGAAGATACCCCCTACGCCTTTGTGGTGGTGGTGGAGAACGGAAATTCCGGGATTTCCGCGGCGGCTCCTGTGGCGGCAAAGGTTTTGTCCTTTGCAGTAGAAAACTAAAAAACGATTTCTTGTAATATTAGCAGGAAAAAGTGGTATATTAATGACAGAGACCATCAAGCAAGCTTTGACAATCAAAAATCTGGGAGGAATACTTATGACGAAAAAGATCTTATGTGCAGGACTGTCGCTGATCCTTGTTCTTTCTCTTGCTGCCTGTTCCGGGGAGGAAGAGATGCAGGAACGAAGCTTTGACAGCTTTGCCAATGCCATTGATACCGAGTATTCTGAAGCAGTGATGACAGGGCTGTCCCAGTTGGGAGATGACCCCATTACGGGAAACCGCTCCGCTGGCTCACCCGCAGAACATGAGGCCGCGGAATTTCTGGAAAAAAGCATGAAAGACATCGGCCTTTCCCGTGTGACCGCAGATGAGGCCACCGTGGACGGCTGGACCTTCAAAGGCGCTGACCTCACATACAAAGATGCCGCAGGGCAGGAGGTGAAGGTGGTTTTAGGCGGATATGCCACCCAGATCAAAGCAAAAAAGGAAAGGCTCAAGGTGGTCTATCTTGGAAAAGGGACCGCCGCAGACTATGAAGGCCGAAATGTGCGGGGAAAGCTGGTCCTCATCGATATCGACCAGGAAAACGACTGGTGGATCAATTACCCGGCATACCAGGCTAAGCTAAAGGGAGCCAAAGCTGTCATCGCCTTGTCCACCATGACTTCTCCCGATGAAAATCGCCTTACATCCCAGGACATTTGCGGTCCCAGGGAAGCTCCAGCCCTCAGTATCAGCCAGAAGGATTCTCTGGCCCTCCGGGAACGGATCGCTGCATCCCCGGACCATGAGATTTCTGTGGTGTTCAATGCGGATTCTACGGTGAAAAAAGACCGTAAAACATATAATGTATGGGGTGAGATCCCGGGAAAAACCGATGATGTGATCTACCTAATAGGGCATTATGACGGATATTATCACTCTTCCTTTGATAATGCTTCTGGTATCGCCACCTGTCTTGGCATTGCCAAGGCCGTGGTCGACAGCGGCGAGGTGCCGGACAAAACCATTCGGGTGGTGGCTCACGGAGCTGAAGAATGGGGGCGCATCGACAGCGCTTATGACTGGTCTGCCGGAGCCTATCAGCAGATCATGAAGATCCATCCCGAATGGGTCAAAAAGGCCTTTGCGCTCATCAACATCGACGGGTGTTATCCGGTGGCCGGAGAAATGAACTTTGGCATTCGTTCCTCTTACGAATTACAGAAATTCACCCGTGAGTACACCGAAGAACTGGTCCAGGCCAGCGGTTACAATTATGCTTATGACATGCCTGCCGGGGTATACACGGAAGATTTTATCTGGACTCTGGCAGGGATCCCTTCCATTATTGCTTCAGAAGGGGAGGGAAGCATCTATTATGACAGTTTCTACCACAGCAGCACGGATTCTGTAGCTTCTGCGGGTTTTGACCCGGATGCCTTCCGCTTCAATCATGTGTTGTTTGGGCAGATTCTCCTCAATCTGGATGCACTGGCGGTGCGACCCATGGATTTTACCGCCCGTTTTGAAGCCCTGGAGGATTCTTTGGACCCGGAAATCGTAAAAGACCCGGCTCTCACAGGACTTATCGAAGACGGGATCAAAAATTCCAAAGCCATCAACAAAAAAATCAAAAAGCTTAATGATTCGTATGTCACCGCCATTGCCAGGCAGGATTCGGCCATCCGTGAGGAGGATCAAAATGAGTACAATGAGGCTTCTGAAGAAATCCGGGCTCTTCGCAAGGAGGCGGCAATGCTAAACGACGCACTGTCTGAAATCTATAAGAAAATGCAGGATGATCTGGTACGTATAGACTGGGGTCTGGAAACGGTGTTCCCCCATGAAAATCCTCAAAATAACATGAAGAATCTCTCTGCCGCAGTCAACGCCCTGGAAAGCGGAAATCTGACTGCAGCCTATGAAGAATTTCTCCCCGCTGTGGAATATAACTGTTATGTTCCCTATTTTGACCGGGAGACCTGTGAATATTTTGTAAAGCAGATCTACAACAATTCCCAGGGCACCTTTGGCGAGGGAAGGATGGACTACCCCGGTGCGGATCTTTCTTATGTGATGCGGAGTCTGAAGGACAAGAACAACGGCGGGCGTCAGAGGCTGGATGAAGAAATTGCCGCTCTTCAGGCAGAGTACACAAAGCAGAACGGCTATTTGACAGAAAGTCTGGCTAAAGAAAGAGCTAGTCTTGCAAAGATTGAGACCATGATGGAAAAACTCAACGAAAAGTAAATTAAATAAAAAAAGTGTCCCTGCTGTGGCAATCCCAATAAGACGGGGTTTACGGGAGCAGGGACATTTTTTATGTTCGCTTATTTTTTAAGGATGGCCTTCAAATCTTCTTCCGGTGTGCTGATGGGATGGATATTGAAGTTTTCCACCAGATAGGTAAGGACATTGGGTGAGACGAAAGCAGGGAGGGTAGGGCCAAGATAGATGTTCTTGATCCCCAGGGCAAGAAGGGTCAGCAGGATGCAGACCGCCTTCTGCTCATACCAGGACAGTACCAGAGTCAAAGGAAGCTCATTCACGCCGCAGCCAAAGGCTTCGGAAAGAGCCAGGGCAACCCGGATGGCGCTGTAGGCATCGTTGCACTGTCCCATATCCATGATGCGGGGAAGGCCGCCTATGGTACCAAGATCCAGGTCATTGAACCGGTATTTTCCGCAGGCCAGGGTCAGAATGATGCTGTCCTTGGGTGCCTGTTTTACAAAATCCGTGTAGTAGTTGCGTCCGGGCTTCGCTCCGTCACAGCCTCCCACAAGGAAGAAATGACTGATGGCGCCGCTTTTTACTGCATCGACAACTTTGTCCGCCACAGACAATACAGTGCCGTGTCCAAAGCCCGTGGTGACAGTGGAGCCGCCGTTGATCCCGGTCATGCTCCGGTCTTCCGGATAGCCGCCGAGCTGCAGGGTGCGCTGGATCACCGGTGAAAAATCCTTATCCTCTCCAATGTGGACCATGTTGGGGTATCCGACCACTTCGGTGGTGAAGATCCGGTCGCGATAGCTCTCCTTTACCGGCATGAGACAGTTGGTGGTAAAAAGAACAGGAGCGGGGATGCCGTCGAATTCTTTTTGCTGATTCTGCCAGGCTGTACCGAAATTACCCTTCAGATGTGAATAGGCCTTCAGTTTGGGATAGGCATGGGCAGGCAGCATTTCTCCGTGGGTATAGATATTGATCCCTTTGTCTTTTGTCTGTTCCAAAAGGAGATAGAGATCATAAAGATCATGGCCGGAGATAACGATAAAAGGTCCTTTTTCAACAGACAGAGGAACCGTTGTGGGAACTGGCGTTCCATAGATCTGTGTGTTGGCCTTGTCCAAAAGCTCCATGCATTTCAGATTGATCTGTCCGGCTTCCATTACCAGGGGGAGAAGAGTATCCATATTCTGGTATTCTCCCAGAGCCCGAAGTGCGGTGTAGAAAAAGCGGTCCACGGCCTCGTCAGTGAAGCCCAGCACCATGGCGTGGTAAGCATAGGCGGCAATGCCACGGATGCCGAAAAGAAGGAGGGACTTTAAGGATCGGATATCCTCCTCTTCCTCCCAGATGGCACTCATTTCAAAAGGAGGAGCGCTGGGGCAAGCCGTGCAGGTCTCGCAGGTGGTACCGCAGCCCCCGGACTTGACAAGCATATTTTTCTCCGCATTGATTTTGTCGATGAGCTTTTTGATGGCCTCATCGTCAAAACTCACATTGGTAACGGTGGTAAAGAGTCCTTCTAAAATCAAACGATTGGTTTCCGGAGTGGGGGCAAAGCCCTTGGCCGCTCTGGCCAGCATCACAAGGGATGCGGTAAGTTCGTCCTGAAGATCCGCAGTCATTTCCTTTTTCCCGCAGACTCCGGCGGCGCCTGTGCAGGCCTTGCCGCCTGCTGTTTGTTCACATTGAAAACAGAACATATTGCTCATTGCAGTTTCCTCCTGGTATCTTATTGTAGAATAGGGCAGTCCATTGACTTTATACACAAATATTAGTATACTCAAACAAAATAGTATGTTGTAAATACAACGAAACGAGGGACGCTATGAAAAATTTACATCCTGTTATGAAAAAGGTGGCTTTGTTCCGTGAAGTGGAAGAAGAACAGCTCAAGCTGCTGTTGGGATGCCTGGATGCGAGGACGGCCAGTTACCGGAAAAACCAGTCCATTTACCAGGAAGATGATCGGATCACTACCGTGGGGATCATCCTATCAGGCAAAGTGCAGATCGTAAAGGATGATATTTGGGGCAACCGCACTATCCTGAATGTCCTGGAGGCAGGCGATATGTTCGGAGAAGCTTTTTCCTGTGCAGGGGAGGAGCATATACCGGCCAGTGTCTGGGCGGCGGAGAACACGGAGGTGTTGGTCATAGACTACAAACGCATTATTACTACTTGCTCTTCCGCCTGTGCCTTTCACAGTCAATTGATCAAAAACATGCTTTATATACTGGGCAAAAAAAATCTGCAGCTGACACAAAAAGTGGAGCATATTACCCAAAGGACCACAAAGGAAAAGGTGCTGTCCTATCTGTCCGCAGAAGCCAAAAAACAGGGAAACGATACCTTTGATATCCCGCTGAATCGTCAGGAACTGGCGGATTATCTGGCGGTGGACAGAAGCGCACTGTCCAATGAACTGAGCAAAATGCAGGAAGAAGGGATCCTTACCTACCAGCGAAATCATTTTGTATTGAATAAGATATCCTGATATAGCTTAAAAGTGTTGAAAAAGGGTAACTAGGAAGAACGCAGTGCAGTATTTCCTGTGATAAAAAGCATATAGGGATGAAAGGATGGGAAAACTTTGATGTTAGAAGAACTGTTCAAAGAGTTTTACACAGAATCCGCTATGGCTATTTCTTGTTACCGGGCTGTTGGAACGCAAGGAGAAGATCCTTCCACCTTTGAACTTTTTGATGCCAACAGGGCCTTTGAAGCTCTCACCGGGATAGAGGTTTCTCAGGCGAAGGGCAAGGGCTTTCCGGAACTCTTTCCGGGTACCGGAGAAGATCTTTTCCAATGGGGCAGAGCTGTCCGTGAAATGCACCAAAATGGCACTTTCATGCGAAATGGCCTTTTTTATCATTTAAACAGCCAAAAAGTAAGTGTTGCTCTTATTTTTCCATCGCCCACCTGTTTGTGCTGCGTGTTTCATCACCCCACAGAGTCAGAGGATAATGAACTGAAAAAAATCGAGGAACTGGAGCACTTTTTTGATGTGACTCCGGATCTGTTAGTAAATAATCAGCGAAACATCCATGAATTTCTGGAAAATGCCTTTCGCCTGATCAAGACCTTTACCCGGAGCAGAGAAGCTTTTATTTTTCAATACGAAGAAGAACTGGATCGCTGCAAGTTGTACGCCTGGTCTTTGCCGGATGGTAAAATCGAAAAGAAAAAGGGAAAGGAGCGACAGATCTGCATTCGCAAAACAGAGTTGTGGGAGGAAGCGGTAAAAAAGAAGAAGCCGGTTATGGTCAACCATTATAAAGCAGAGGAAGATCCTCACAGGCGAAAAAAAGCCAGGAACCATGATGTGATCATCCATAACTATATTGCCATTCCTGTGGTCAATGGCAATCGTGTGATCTCCATTGTGGGAGTGGCAAACAAGGATACAGACTATGTAAATGAAGACCTCTTGAACCTGAGCCTTATCACAAATAGTATATGGAGCGCAGTGGAACGTATCCAAAGCGAGGCGCTGCTTACCAAAGAACGGGAACTCTTTCGGGCCACCGTGTTCGCTTTGAATGAAGGTGTCATCGTGACCGACAGGCAGGGGCGGATCACCTTGATGAACAGTATGGCAGAGAAGCTCACGGCCTGGAACAGTGAAGAAGCGGAGGGAAGGCTCTTTTCTGACATTTTTTTGAGTTTGGATGCAAAGACGAGAGAGCGCTCTCCCAGTCCGCTGAAGTGTGCAATGAAAAGCCCTGACAATGCGGCTTTCGGGGAGGACGAGATCCTGATCCCGAAGACGGGAGAAGAATTGAACATTTCCTGGCGGGCATCGGGTATGTTGGATGAAAAAGGTGTGATAACGGGAGTGGTGGTCTCTTTCCGGGATCTGTCCAAAGAATACCGACAGCAGAAAGAAATGGAAGGTTTTCTGAATATGAACCTGGATATGCTTTGTGTTATGGATCTGCAGGGAAACTTCGTCAGGGTAAATAAGAAGTTCGAGAAGACTCTTGGGTATGCTTTCCGACAACTGGAAGGAAGAAATCTGCTGTATCTGGTTTGCGATGAGGACGAAGAAGACACGATAAAGTGGATAGAATCCGTGGTGGCATCAGAAGAACTACGGAGTCTGGTAAACCGATGCCGCACCCGTGACGGACGGGAAAAATACGTAGAGTGGAACCTGGAAAAAAACGGCGAATTTTTATATGCTTCTGCCAGAGACATCACAGAAAAGAACATCCGGGAGGAAGAACTTCACAATCTGGCTGTTTTTGATGAATTGACGGGGATCTACAACAGACATTTTCTGGACGAGCAGATCAACGAGATCATGGAACGTTCCAATTTGTACCAGGAACCGATTTCCATGGTCCTGTTTGATATCGACAATTTTAAAAAAGTGAATGACACCTTCGGACATCCTGCCGGGGATAAGGTATTGAAGGAACTTTCGGATATCGTATCCGGCCTGATCCGAAGGGCAGATATTTTTATCCGCTTCGGCGGCGAGGAATTCATGATTCTCATGCCAGGTACCTCTGCAAGGGGAGCCATGATCGTATCGGAGAAAATACGGTTTACCCTGGAACACAATCGAAATCCCCTTGTAGGTGCCTATACAGCCAGCTTCGGAGTCAGCGAGCGAAAGAACGGGGAAAGCTTTGAAGAATGGTACAAACATAGTGACGAAGCCCTATATTATGCCAAACATGAAGGAAAAAATCTTGTAGTCAATGCTGATAATGTAAAGGAAATGCCATTTCCCCTGGTCCATATCGAATGGAAAGAAGAGTGGGAAAGCGCTGATGAAGGCTTGAATGAGGAACATCGCCAAATGGTGGGCTATGCCAATGAGTTTATTGACTGCGCCCTGTCTGAGGAGTCACCCAGGCAGATCAACCAGAAGTGCGAGCATTTGCTGGAGCTTCTGGGACGGCATTTTAACAGCGAGGAAAACATTCTTTCCGAGATCCGTTACCCTGCTGTGAAAAAGCATGTTGAAGAGCAGCAAAAGCTTATGAAAAAGGCATTGCATTTAAAACATGCTTTCATGAAAGGAGAGGTGGAGGCAGAAACCCTGTTTGCCTTCGTGGTGGATGATCTGATCCTGGCCCATTTCATGCGGGAAGACATTTTGTATTACCCCTATTTGCGTGAGGCGAGAGAGACAAATCTCTCTTCCACAAAAAAATAGAAAGGAAAAGGTTATTATGAACTTGAATGTTGTCAGAGGAGATATCACATCCTTAAAAGTGGATGCCATTGTCAATGCCGCAAATCAAAACCTGTTGGGGGGAGGGGGCGTGGACGGACAGATCCACAGAAAAGCCGGCCCGGCCCTTTTGGAAGAATGCCGGACTTTGAACGGGTGCGAGACCGGAGAAGCAAAAATCACGAAGGGGTATGATCTTCCTGCAAAATACGTCATACATACTGTAGGACCGGTTTGGCACGGGGGGCAGCACGGAGAGGCCGGGCTGCTGCGGAACGCTTACCTGAATTCTCTTCGGCTTGCAGAAGAAAACGGGATAAAAAGCATTGCTTTTCCTGCAATCAGTACAGGGGTGTACGGCTATCCAAAAGAGGAGGCGGCCCGCATCGCCGTGGATACCATACTTGAATTTGTAAGGGGAAAAAATCTGGAAGTCACACTGGTGGCCTTCAGCGAGAGGGATGAAAACATTTACACTGAATTGTTAGAAAAATAGCAATCGGGTTGACAAACAAAAAAAGGAGGGATACCATGAAATTGTAGATGGTATCCTGTTTTTTTATTTTCGGGATTTTTGTTGTTTCCGCTGACAGTTTAAAGGATGGTATTATAATGCGGTTTTTGTCTGCAGAAGGTTTGATTATCACATCCCTCGGGATTTATTTTTTGTCCGGGCTTACAGGCCTGGTCCTGTACAGAAAAAATAAGATCAGTACTATCCTGTGCTCAGGTCTTTGCGCTCTGGCCGCAGTTTTTGCAGGGTCAGGGGCCCTGATCCACCTTTTGGGGACCCCAAAGATGCTCTTTCTAGGCAGTTTTCCTGCAGGCATTTTGAATGTGGCAATGGAGTGGAAGCTGGATCATTTGTCAGCTTTTTTTGTGTTTGCGTTGTCAGTCTTGGTTTTTTGCGTGTCCATATATTCGACAGGGTATTTGTCTCATTACGGAGAAGGTCGTTCTTTGGGGGTTCTGCATTTTTGCCTTGCTCTGTTTGTCTTGTCTATGATGCTGGTGTTTTTATCGGCCAATGCCATTTGCTTTTACATCGCCTGGGAAATCATGGCCCTGGTTTCTTATTTTCTGGTTATTTTTGAAGTGGAAAAGGAAGAGAACCGGAAGGCAGGAACTTTATATGTTGTTATGACCCATATCGCCACGGCGCTTCTTCTTATCGGGTTTATGGTAGTTTATCATTATACCGGATCTTTTGATTTGCACCAGACAGCCATAAATATGCCAGGTGCAGCAAAGTCCCTGGTGTTTGTGCTTTTCCTTGTGGGCTTTGGAACGAAGGCGGGGATGATCCCTCTGCATATCTGGCTTCCCTATGCCCATCCGGCTGCGCCCAGCAATGTTTCTGCCCTGATGTCGGGAATCATGATAAAAACAGCGATTTACGGCATGATCCGCTTTATTATGGGGGTTCTCGGAGCGGACACTTTCTGGTGGGGCGGGCTGGTCCTTTTTCTTGGTATTGTGGCGGCAGTCCTGGGAGTGGCCTATGCTTTTATGGAAAAGAACATAAAACGCCTTCTTGCGTATTCCAGTGTGGAAAACATCGGTATCATTCTTATGGGTCTGGGAGTGTCTATGATGGCCAGCTCCCGTGGAGACGGCCTGATTGCCGGCCTTGGTCTGACGGCGGCTCTTCTTCATGCTTTCAACCATACCTTATTTAAAGGAGGTCTTTTCCTTGG
>Ga0302242_1001581_pt1 | contig 16535 bp, 16 predicted proteins | sample AAG_UR_Lys_MG_FD_193510 | JGI IMG/M metagenome (GOLD analysis project Ga0302242, IMG submission 193510) | Enriched activated sludge microbial communities from anaerobic digester in WTTP, New Holstein, Wisconsin, United States - AAG_UR_Lys | ecosystem: Engineered > Bioreactor > Anaerobic >... | reverse complement strand
TGCTATATAGATATGCAGCAAAAGTCCCTATCTCAATTAACGAATCCATACCTGGATCTCTATTAATCAATTTTTTAAATCCTGATACATATATATTAGAGTTAATTCCAATAACTATAGTAGCTAAAATTAACTGAATTAAAGCAGCATACTTCATATCAATAAAATCCGTTGGTAACGAGAATAATTTCATCATTGAGAAAATTATTACTGGTAAACCAAGTGCAAAAGAAAGAAAGAATTTTTTCTTTAATTCTTTTAGATATTTTTTATCTGCAGCTATAAAATCTTCGCTTTTATTGTCTTCAAAAATTTCATAACCTAATGAAGATAATTCTCTCTTTATCCAATCGTAAGACACTATACTACCATCATATTCCAAATACATTGACTTATTAGTAAAGTTAATATTTGATTTATGGATGCCCTTGACATTTTTTAGTCTTTTTTCTATTCCTGTAGCGCAAGAAACACAAGACATTCCTTTAATAAGTAGATTTTTCTTCATATTATTTTATTACTGCTTTATAGTTTTTAAATATCTCTACCTTTAAGATATCATCTGGTCCAATCAGAGAAGGATTATATGTTACGGAAAATATGTTTGGGGACTGAAATGCAACATCACTAATACCAGGAAGTTTTTCAATATCTTCCCTTACTAGAAAAGCGTGCCCTGGACAAGGAATATCTACTTCTATCATTAGAATATCTGCTCCTACATAACTACCCTCTTGTAAGTCTGATAATACACATACTGGACCACTATCACATGTTTCACCTACATTATTTAATAAATCTACTTTTTCCCTAGTTTCCATACCTCCCATTATGGGCATAATATTTAAAGAATGTGACATTAACTATGATAATACTTCCAAAAAGAGTTAAGAGATATATTTTTTTTCTTATCACACCCGCTTTTGATAGGTTTCCGGTTTTCTTAAGATAAATTATTGCTGCAATGCTAGCAAATAACAAAGATACCCCTATTAGGATTGGAATAAAGTATGGCAACAACATGATAGGCCTTAAAAGCTGAGAACCAGCAGTAATACCAAACACTGAACACACAATAAATATAATACAAAAAGAATGAGGAATTATTCCATAAATTATTCCTGATTTAGCTCCAGAGTCAATATTATCATGACAACAACATGAATCTTTTTTTAGATGATTCTTCATACTATTTCGACATCTTGCATACTGTTAATATCTCTACTATCATTTCATCTTTCTTTTTATTATCAGCAGATTCCATTGCATTTTTAAAGCATGAACCTAAATGATTTTCCATGATTTTTTCATTAGCAGATTTTAATAACCCAATTACTGCTAAATTCTGTTGCATAATTTCAATGCAATATGAATCATTTTCTGTCATACTAATCACTCTGTCTAAAAGACTTCTAGCTTTTTTAAATCCTATAAGTGCTTTCTCTTTTCTATTTTCCATATTATTGTAGTTATTATTATACCTATACCCTAGGTATAGGTATAATATACAAGTATCTGCATAATGTCAAATATGGTCAAAAAAACCCGCTATAATTGCGGGTCTTCTACTCTAGCATAATCATCCTCAATTCTAACTATATCTTCTTCAGAGAAATGGCCAGTAGCGAATTCGAGTATCTTACAGCCTTCATCGCCCCCAGAAAGCCTGTGAATGGCTTCCTTGGGGATATTATAGGCAATGTTCGGCTTCATTTGCTCTGGCTCTTTGTCTCCTATTTCACAGATAGCTGTTCCTTCGATAAGGAGCCAGTTCTCTTCCCTATTATGATGATATTGGAGGCTAAGCCTTTGCTTAGGTTTTACTTCTATGATTTTGATATTAATCTTGTCGTCATGATAAAGGGTAATATAATAACCCCACGGCCTTTCTGTCTTTTCCATATTATAATTTATTCTTATCAAGTAGCTTTAGTAATTTCTTCATGCTGATAGTAGCGACTCCGACTGTCTGATCAGCTTCTCCGTAATAGATATATATATCATCCTTAATAACTACAGCTCCGCAAGGGAAAACGACATTTGGAACCTGCCCAACCCTTTCATGATATGTCTCTGGTTCAATCAATGGATCTTCAGTCCTAGCAATTATCTTAAGGGGCGATTTGAGGTCAAGCAATAAAGCCCCAATCCTGTAATGCCTATCCTTTTCTGAGACACCATGATAGAGTAACAACCACCCATCTTTAGTCTTAATAGGAGGAGCTGATATTCCTATTTTTAATGAATCCCAACTACCTTTCCTGGGAGATATCCATCGATACCCTTCTAACCATTCATCCTTGGCTTTGAAATCCATCTGCTTATGGAAGGAAATATTGATATCCTTTCCTATTCTGTGAATAATTGCATACTTACCTCCGATTTTCTCAGGAAAGACGGCTGAATTCTTGTCATCGATTCCTGGAGGAGAGATGAGGATAGGTTTTTCCCAACGCCATTCTTGATTAATGAAATCCTCTTTAGATATTGAAGTAAGAGCTACTCTTGGAGGGTTCCTACCATCAAACCCTGTATAGAACATGTATATCTTATCTTCTAGAAGGATTATCCTTGCATCTTCGCATCCTGAATTGCCTCCCGGATTAGCTTTTTGCTCGAAAGGTTCTCTAGGGACATATATCGGTTCAGGATGCCTATAGTCGATAGTAAATCCATCCCTACTACTAGCATAGCCGATGACTGAGGTATTATCTTCAGACATAGCTCTGTATAGTATATGAACTTTATTATCCAGATAAATAGCAGCAGGATTGAAGACTGCTTTTGCCTCCCAAGGGTGTTCAGGGTCGCAAACAAGGATAGGATTACTAGGTCCTCTTTTAAAGGTAAGGTCATCTTTCTCCTGAACTAACTTCTCAAGAAGTTCACTCAAGCTGATAAAAGCTAAAGAGCATGTTGTATCAGCGCTTCCATAGTACAGATAAATCATATCATGATCAACGAAAGCTCCTGAAGGAAAGACAATATTGTCAACTAATCCGCATTCTTCATAATACTCTTCTGGAACCATGATAGGATACTCTGTTTTAGCAATGACCTTAGTTGGATCTTTTAAGTCAAGCAAAACTGCTTCGATACCGAAAAGTCTCTTGTCGGAGAAATAATTCTGAATATGAGAGTAGATTAGTAGCCATCCTTTTTTGGTTTTAATAGGAGGAGCCCCTATTTCAATATGATCATCAGTACTCCTTTTAAGGTCAAGTTCATTTTTATGATAATTCTTGTACCAATTCTTCCAATATTTCTCGGACCACATTTCTTCAACCTCATTAAAACTAGCTAAGCAAATGCTGGCTGGAGGTTTGTCTGGATTAACTGTTAATAATGACCATATTTTTCCATTAATTCTCTCTGGGAACATGGTCATGGCCTTAGCATTAAAAGGAGTAATCAGATATTTTTGTTCAATAGTTTCGAGATTAGAACTAATAGCTAATCCTACCCTAATACCTTCAGCACAGAAAGGAAATTTTGATAAAGCAGTGTAAAAGATATAGTATTTGTCTCCAAATTTAGTAACTCTAGGATCTTCACATCCAAATCTTTCCCATTCATGATAAGAGTAGATAAATCTCCTTCTACTATTCTTAGAAAAGTTCTTCCCATCAGTACTTTCAGTTATACCAATACTAGAAATCATAACTTCAGTATTGGCTCCTGTATGATATTGTGGCAACGATAGAGCACGATAAAGAAGGTATGTCCTATCCTCTTCTTTAATTGGACAAGCATTGAGTACGGCTCGTGCCTCCCATGAGTGGTTCTTATTGGGGGCTAATATCGGGTTTTTCTCAAATCTTTTTAATATCATTGTTTTTGTTCTTTATTTTACCTTTCTTAAGATTTATAATACTGTCCTGCTTCATCGATTTCATAAATTCCTCTAAATTAGCATGAGCTGCACAGACGTAACTATCTGCACCTCCATAATGAAGTACTATTTCGTCACCTATTATTACTGCTCCAGAAACATATACCACTCCTGGCTTGTATCCATCGTTTTCATAACATTCATCTGGAATAAGGATAGGGTGTTTAGCTCTGTATAGGACTTTAGAAGGATCTTTGAGGTCTAATAACATAGCTCCTACCTTATACTTACTGAAATCGTCCTTACTCATAGCATGATAGAATAATAGCCACCCCTCTTTAGTCTTAAGAGGTGGTGGACCAGCTCCTCTTATCCAGTAATCCCAACCATCCTCTCTAAACACTCGCTGATAAGAACTCTTTATATACTTTGTTCCTCTAAAATCTAAAGTGTCGAGATACTCAATCAAAATATGGGGACTAATACTATGAAGGACTGCGAATTTTCCATTGATTTTTTCAGGGAAGATGACCCAGTTTTTATGTGACTGTCCTGGTGGAGATATTAAAGAAGGTTTCTTCCATTTCCATCTTTTATTTAAAAAGTCTTCTATAGTAATTTGAGTAACGGCCATCCTTATTCGACCTTCAGTAAAATCAGTATATGTAACATAAAGTGACTCATCTTCCATTATTCTCACAATTCTTGGATCCTCACACCCTCCAATACCTCCCCCAGAAGGAGAGGATCGATAATTTGTACAGAATAAAGCAGAGGAATTACCTATCTCGTAGACTGGATACGGAAGTCTTTCGTCAATAGTAAAACCGTCGGAAGAATTAGCATATCCAAGCCTAGAGTAATAGTCGTTACCCATGGCTCGGTAAAGGAAATGAACCTTATCTTCTAGTAAGACAGTACCAGGATTAAAAGTTTGAAGATTCTCCCAATTACTCTCTCTATTAGGTAGAATAATAGGATTGTATTCTCTTTTTTGAAAAGTGAAAATCTTTTCTTGAGATTTCCTAATCTTCTTCCCTTTAGTATCCTTTTTTAGTTTTTTAACTGGTCTCTTTTTTAAAGGCTTCTTTTTTTTAACTGTAGTAGCCTCTGTGCCCTTGGAAAACAATCCTTTAAAAAAAAGAATGAGCCAAGAAAGGATATTTTTAAATGGACTAATCTGCTTCATTGTTAGTTATTATAATAGAAAATCTACTAAAAACTTCTTATACTTCTAATACGAAAAAACTGGTACCGTTATTTCAAGTAATTCTCAGCGCCACATTGAGCACTAATTCCTCCTTTTTCCTTCTCGCATTTCCAATTATACCAATAATACTGCTCGTTTGCAAGAATAAAATCATTAGACCATTCACCCACTCCTTTAACAATTCTTACTTCATCAATATATCCCTTGAGGAACTTGCTTTGAGAGTCGTGATTATGGGCACCTATCCTGAGGGGGTGAGTACTTGTTAGATAATTACCTTCTCCATTAACAGAACTAATTTTCTTGCCGTCAAGAAACAAATAAAATATATTTCCTTTTCTGACATATGCAACATGATGCCACTTTTTTTCAGAAACCTCTCCCCCTTGAATTCTACCGAGAATACTTTCAGACTCACTCCTGACAAATGCATCAAGCATGTTCGACTCATTCTTCCTAATCATTAGATGAGGGGTGTCCTTGAAGTCATTATCTCCTCTTGAGATAAAAACCTGTTCACCCTTCAAATCTGTTAAGTAAATCCAGAAATCTATAGTGAAGTCCGATGATTCGAAATTAAAATCATCTGAACTAGCTATCGAAAGATAGCTACCCCCATCAAAGAGCGCTGAAGCACTGCCAAACATTTTATCACGTGTTGAAGTGACAACATCTCCGTTAACCATAAAAAGCTTTTTAGTCTGATCTCTAAAAACTCTTTTACCATCGTCTCCATCCATATGCATCAAAAGAACTACCTTATCACTGGCAGTAACCTTCGAAGGTGTTCCTGAGACACATAGATTACTAGGAGAAGCGAATAATGCCTTGGTATTATCCTTACCACAAACACCATCAATAATGTATTGAGGCTTAATCACAACACTATCTGATATCGTAGAATCATAGATATAGTAATGAGAAGTTGATAATACAGCCCGTAAAGTAAAATCAATACCGTCCGAGGATCTGTAAAAATAGTCATGCTCATTTGGATCATGAGGCATCTCATTAAAGAGGTCACCGAATCCGCAGTAATTCATCCCATTCCTTATAACACAACCTTCGGTATGAATTGGTAGTCTTGTGCTCGGATTCTCTTTGCGATAATCATTGAGGATTCGTGATAATTGATTGACGTAGGCCTTTTTCTGAGAATCACTTAAATTTTCATGAGCACTATCCAAAGCAAAATTAATAGTAATAATTACTATTGCAATGATGAAAAAAGCTATTGCTATATCTGTCCAGACTATGTTTCTCATGATTATTATTAAGTAAACTCTTTTCTAAATTATACTTAATAAGTACTAAAAACACAAACAAGATATTCTGAATAAAAAAAATAGGCATTTATCGTCTGCCTCAAAAGACGTTTACTTAATCAGGTCACCGACCTGATACTCGGGGTCGTGACTAATAGCCACGACATACCCTGCCATTTTTGGGTCAAAGACCCCAATGGCTCCATATAGGTGCCCAACCTCGTGAGTTAGGGCGACGGCGACCGGAAGAGATGCTGGTCCATTAATCTTCAAAAGCTTTCCGCCCTGAAGATTAAGAGCCTTTACGGCCGCGACTGCATCACGGACGATTTCGGTATTCTCTGCTGGTGAACCGAAGCCCACCTTTAATACGTCACCTTCAAGAGTGATATTATAACTTCCTACCATTCTATTTCCTCCAATTCCTTGTTTTTTTGTTCAGGGACAAGAAACCCTACACACCCTTCTATTAACGGGTATGGCAATGAATACATGATTTATACTCATTGCTATACCCGCAAAATGCGAGCACTATCAAAGGACAACTATCACACTATCTTTAAAATATATTGAATTAACGCACTAACGCTGTCAGAGTGAAGGTTTTAATAAGGATCAGCTTTGTCATAACTTCATTTCTCATTTACTGCTTCCCCCTTTCACCTTGGCTATTATACTATAGCATATTATATAATATTTGTCAATAGTTGAGATATTGAATGTCTTTATTAATTATTATAGCCCTTAAAAAGAAGGTTAAAAACCTTCTCAATAGTCCTAAAATAGAAAAACCCCCTCTTAGCTATAAGTACGTAAGCCAAGGTTATAGGGGATATATGTTCGTGGTTCACAGCACTAAGCAAGAATTTTACTCCTTTGCCAAGGCGCTCGTAGTAAGGACGCTACTCCTCCACTCTTACGCTTAGCCGTTCCACAGGCTATCTCACACATACTTACGTGAGCTTTGCCTAATTCGTTTGGGTCCGTTCACTGATCTCGTAACTAGACCAAACCTCTTTTTTATCTCTGCAAATTTGCAGGTCGAAGCTTAGGAATTCAAGCTTCTATTTATTACATAACATATTAAGATATATTTGTCAATAGTTACAAAGGCATGCTTCCATGTTTCTTTGGTAGAGACAATTCTCTTTTAGTAGATAAAGCTTCTAAGCATTGAGCTACTATTTTTCTAGTATCTTTAGGGTCGATAATCATATCAACTTGACCTAACTTAGCAGCTTCAAAAGGATCAAGAAAAGAGTCTCTCATCTCTTCTATCCTCACTTTCTCTGTGGATTGAGGATCCTTACTAGCCTGAATTTCCTTCTTGTAAATAATCTTAACAGCTTGTTCAACTCCCATCACTGCAATCTGAGCGGTGGGCCAAGCAATAACCTTATCATAACCCATTCCTCTAGAAGTCAAGGCAATATAGGCACCCCCAAAAGCTTTTCGAATAATAACGCTAATTTTTGGAACAGAGGCTTCGGAATATGCATAAAGAATCTTAGCCCCATGCCTAATAATTCCTTGGTATTCCTGATTAGTTCCTGGAAGATATCCTGGAGTATCAACTAAATTAACTAATGGAATATTGAAAGCGTCGCAGAACCTAACGAATCGGGCAATCTTGTCTGAAGAGTCAATATCCAACACGCCTGCCATATATCTAGGTTGATTGGCAACAACACCAATTACCCTACCTTCCATCCTAGCAAATCCTACTATAGCACTCATAGCAAAATCAGACTGTATCTCAAAGAATGAATTTTTATCAAAAACTCTCTTAATAACCTGCTTCATATCATACGCCTTGTTACTATCTTCAGGCATGACGTCTAGAACAGTCTCCACTTCATCAGGCATAACCTCTTCTTCTTCAGAAATACCATCCATATTATTCTGTGGAAGATAAGAAAGGAACCTCTTAACTCCAATGAAACAATCTTTTTCGTCTTGAAAGACGAAGTGAGCACAACCACTTTTAGAAGCATGAACAGATGATCCTCCGAGGTTTTCAAAGGTTACATCTTCTCCAGTTACACTCTTAATAACATCTGGCCCAGTGATATACATTTGCGATATTCCTTCAACCATGAAGACGAAATCAGAAAGTCCTGGAGCATAAGAAGCGCCCCCAGCAGAAGGGCCAACCATGACACTTATTTGGGGAACTATTCCTGAAGCCTTAACCATGGCTCTAAAAATAGTTGCATAACCATCAAGACTAGCAACTCCTTCCTGAATTCTAGCTCCACCAGAATCAATGATACCAATAATAGGACATCCATTCTTCTCTGCTAACTCAATAACCTTAACCACCTTCTTTCCGTGCATCTCCCCAAGAGAACCTCCCATCTTAGAAAAGTCTTGACTATATAGATATACAATCCTTCCATCAATCTTAGCAAAACCAGTTACCACTGAGTCCCCTGGAAACTTTTGCTTATCCATATCAAACCTGCTCTCCATAAACGGATCCAATTCAATGAAAGTATCTGGATCAACTAATAAATTAATTCTCTCTCTAGCAGTCAATTTACCTTTGGCATGTTGCTTCTCGTCAAGAGAACTGTCGTTTAACTCCTTTATTTTTTCTCCCAACCTATTCAATTGCTTCTCAAATTTCATAAGATTAGATTAATCAATTTGTTATCTCCTTAAAATACTTTTTAAATTCATCAACAATATCCTGCATCAATTTCTCGTTATCAACCTCCTTACCTAACTCTAATAGAATTGAAGTAGCTAATAAATCATCTGGGAATTCTCTAATATTGGTATTAATACCAATACCAATAACAGAGGAAATATCTTCTCCTGAAACAATGTTCTCGGTTAAAATCCCACAGAACTTTTTTCCAGATAAATATATATCATTAGGAAGTTTTATCATCGGTTCTAAGTTATAAGAATCTTTGATAACATTGGCTATGGCGAATGCGGCTAAGATGGTCATTATCTGAATATCTTTAATAGCGGCTTTTGGAAGAATAATAGAGAAGTAAAGACCTCCTTCTGGAGAAAACCATGCACTTCCCTGCTTTCCGTGTCCTGATTGCTGAGAGTTAGCAACTATAACTTTCCAGTCTTGCCAATCATCACTACCAATCATGGTTTTAGCGTCTTGGTTAGTTGATTCTGTAACTTCTAGCCTTATAATATTGTTCTCGTTCATACTATTCGAATATCACTAATATTTCGCCTTCTTTAACTGCTTGGTCAGGCTTGACTATAATGGACTTAATAACTCCTTCTGACTCAGCCACAATCTCGTTCTCCATCTTCATCGCAAGAAGAGTTAATAGCTTTTGCCCAGACTTAACATGATCACCTTGCTTAACAAATATCTCAGAGACTATACCTCCTAATCCTGCTTTAAGCTCTTTCTCTGATAAAACCTTCTGATTTTTACCAAATTCACTAACAGTAACCTCTTCTGTTTTACCAGTAGAAGTATTATTAAAAGAAAATGATCTCCCTCCTACTTTGATAGAAACTTTCTCGTCAGAGGATTCCTCAATACAAATGTCGTAAACCTTATCTTTTATCTTTATCTTAAAGTCCATATTAGTAATTCCTATAATTCCTGCTCGAAGCGATCCAGTTCGAGACTTTCTTATCCTTGATCGCACCTTTCTTGTCAGCCTTAATATTCTTATAAATAGAATACACTAAATTAGCTATTTCCTCCTCCTTAAGGTCACCGATATAACTACTTTCAAATTCTTTCTTGAGGTAAGGAGTGCAGATAAGCTGATTTAGTATTTGGCTTTTCTCAATAAAATTCGTATAAAAGTTTCCTTCAACAAAGTCCTTATTCCTCAAAACCATACTGAAGAAAGGAATAGTAGTAGGGACTCCTTCGATAATAGTTTCATCAAGAGACCTTTTCAACTTATTAATTGCTTCATCTCTGTTTTTCCCCCAAGAAATAACTTTGGCTAATAAGGAATCGAAATATGGGTAAACCTGTTGTCCGTCATGCAGAAAACTATGCAAGAAGATACCTTGCCCAGCTGAAGGAATATATTTTTTGACTACACCTGGACTAGGTTGGAAATTCTTGAAAGGATCTTCCGCATTAATCCTAGTCTCAATAGCCCATCCATTAATACGAATATCTTCCTGAGACAAGGAAAGAGGTTCTCCTTGAGCAATCCTGATTTGCTGCTCGACTATATCAACTCCGGTAACGGCTTCAGTAACAGGATGCTCTACCTGTATTCTTGGATTAACTTCCATGAAATAGAAGTTCTTGTCCTTATCTACTAGAAACTCTACGGTGGCAGCTCCTTCGTATTTCACCTCTTCACATATCTTAACAGCCCATCTTCCCATCTCCTGCCTAGTCCTATCGTCAATGAAGGAAGAAGGAGATTCTTCTATAAGCTTCTGGAATCTTCTCTGAACACTACAATCTCTTTCTCCTAGATGAATGGCTTTTCTTCCATCTCCTAATACCTGAAATTCTATATGCCTTGCTTCTGGTAAGTATTTTTCCAGAAAGAAATCTACATCGGAAAAACCCATGGACATTTGTTTTTGAATACTAAGAGTGATAGCAAAAAGCTCTCCTGAAGTAACTTCTCCTTCAACTACTCTAATACCCATACCACCGCCACCTCTTTGAGCTTTTAAAATGAATGGTGGCTTTATCCTAGCAGCAGCATCAAGAAGCTCTTTCTTGGTTCTGATGGAATTATCACTAGCAGGGAGAGTAGGAATACCAACTTTCTTAGCTACCTTCTTGGCCTCTACCTTGTCTTCGAATTTTCTTAAAGTATCTGCTTTGGGTCCGATGAATTTAATTCGGTTCTTCTCACACTCCAAGGCAAATTTCCAATTCTCTGATAAGAAACCATAACCAGGATGGATAGCATCTACATTTGCTGCTTTAGCTACTTCCAGAACCCTTTTTCCGTCAAGATACCCTTGAGAACCATCGCGTTCTAGGAAATAATACTCATCAGCAAGAGTCGTTTCAAGGAAATTATGCTCCTGTCCAGGTTGAGGACAGAGAGCTACAGTTTTAATTCCCATCTCCTTACAGGTTCTGATGATTCTTAAAGCAATCTCCCCCCTGTTAGCTATCAATATCTTATTTATCTTTTTCATAGACTAATTCTTTTATCTTTTCCATTACCTGCATAGTGATACTTATACAAATCTCTTTATACTCTTCAGAGTCTTGAGTATATTTCTTTGCTTCTTCAAATTCCTTTTTGAAGAAAAGTGGTTCTCCGATACGAAGTTCTACTTTTCTTCTAATCTTTAATTTTCCTTTTGGAGGAAAAAGTTCAAAGGCTCCAGTAATACCCATTGGAATAATAGGTACTCCTGTCTGGAGAAATATTCTAGCTACACCAGTTTTCCCCTCTTGAACTTTGCCATCCAAACTCCTCTTTCCTTCTGGATAGATAACTAGAGAATAACTTTTTTTTAAGTATTCAATAGCCTTGTCGACGGCCTCCTTTTTGGAATTATTATTATTCCTATCCAAGGGAATGATTTCAGCTGCAGAATAAAGTGCATTCCTTAAAAATCCAATAAATCCTTTTCCTTTATCCACTTGACCAATGAATGTGAATTCCTTTGGAAGGCAGGCATATCCTGAAACCAAAACATCTAAATAACTCTGATGATTACAGGCTAGGATATAATTGCCTTTTTGCCGAAGAGTCTTCTTTCCTGTTATCTTCTTAATTAGAAAGAGAAGGAGTATCGGCCCAAGAATAAGCTTACATACGAATGATAAAGACTTCTTCATTTTATGCTAGTAAATCGTTACCTTCTTTTAAAATACCTTCAGCTTCAGAAACTATTTCTTCAATGATTTCCTTGCAAGTCATGGTCTGCTTAATTCCTCCAGCAGCAATACCAGATAAGAGAGGAATGAGATCGATATTTGCAGTACCCTTACTGCCAGCAAATCTCTCTGAATTGATTTCCTCTGGAAAAGGGTTTTTCTCTTCCATTTTCTTAAGGTTATCTGTCAGTTTATTCTTAATTGCACGAATAGGGTGTCCAGTAAACCTTCCAATAACAGTAACATCTTCATCAGTAGCATCAATAATTGCTTTCTTGTAGTTTTCATGAATCTGACATTCTTCTGCTATCATAAACCTGGTACCGATTTGGACACCCTCAGCACCTAAAACTAATGCAGCAGCGAAAGTCGCTCCGTCATATATACCTCCAGCAGCAATAACTGGTATATTCTTTACGGCTTGAGAAGCTTGAGGAACGAGACAAAAAGTAGTATTCTCTCCAATATGTCCTCCAGACTCTAATCCCTCTACTACTACTGCATCAACACCACTCTGCTCCATTTTGATTGCTAATCTAATGGTGGGAACCACGGGAATAACTTTTACTCCTGCCTGCTTAAGGTATGGAAGTATGGGAAGAGGGTTACCACCTCCAGTAAAGACTGCGTAAACCTTTTCTTCAATAATTATCTTGACCAATTCAGCGACATTTGGATTTTGCATAAGAAGGTTGACTCCAAATGGTTTATCTGTTAATTCTTTAGCCTTCCTAACTTCGGCTCTGAGCCATTCAGGAGAAGCAAAGCCTGAGCCGATAACTCCCATTCCTCCTGCTTCGGAGACAGCAGCAGTAAGTATAGCCTCTGATACACCAGCCATACCTCCTTGGATTATGGGATATTTAATTCCTAACACCTTGGTTAATCTGTTGTTTTCGAACATCTTGTTATATCTTATCTTATTAATGGCTCCTTTTCTAAAATCTTTCCTGCTTCAGAAGTAAGCTCGTCTAACAATTCTTTAACCTTGACGATTTTATCTATTTTATAAACATTGGCACCAGCAAAAACTAGTCCATTGTCAAGATCTCCCTTCCTAGCGTTTTCTAAAACTTTAAGAATACAGTACTTACGGTCACATACTGGACCGATACACCCTTCACATTCAGCAGGGTTAACTGCTGGAGGATTTCCAGCAAGTAAATTATCAGTAAAGCCAGTTCTAACTGCTCTTCCTGGTAAACCGACTGGGGATTTAATCAAGACAATGTCTTCCTCCTTGGCATTGATGTATGCTTGCTTAAAAGCATCACTAGCATCACACTCCTCTGTAGCCACAAACCTAGTCCCCATCTGAACTCCTTTAGCTCCTACTCTTAGCATTTCCACTATATCTTGACCTGAATAGACTCCACCAGCGGCAATAACTGGGATCTTAACTGCTTCTACAGCTTCTTTGACAATATCAATCGCTTTTCTAAAAGGATGACCTTCTGGGAATCCTAGATGGCCTCCAGCATCGCAACCCTCAATGATAACAGCTGCTGCTCCAGCATCTTCAGCTTTCTTAGCAACCTTAGCTGATGAAGCAATACTAAAAACCGGTACATCATACTTCTTTGCCATCTCGAAGACATCTGCCCTAAATCCAGCACCCTGAATGATAAGATCTATTCCTTCTTCTAAAGCAGCATTAACTAATGTAACGAATGGCCCGATAACTCCCATAACATTAATACCAATAATTCCCTCTGGCCCAGCAATCTCTCTAGCCTGCCTAATTTCACTCTTCACCTCTTCAGGGTCTTTCATACCAGAAATAGCAATAATACCAACACCTCCTTCTTTAGCTACATTACCTGCAAGTTTATGAAGAGAGACTCTGACAGCCATACCTCCTTGAATTATAGGGAGACGACTGGTACGTTTACCGACTTTCAGTCCTGGTAGCTTTGATAATCCAACTTGACCATTTTTTCTATTTTTAATCTCTTCTGCTCGGGTTATAAGTTCTTGTTTTGGGAGGACTGCGACACTAAACCTGACTTCACACTTCCTATGTCCATCAACATATGCTTCTCCGACAAAATTAGCTATTTTACCGTTATAGAAGCCGAGAAGCTTGACCCTGTATTCTATCCTATCACCTGGAAGGATAATTTCATAAAATAGGGCACTCCTTACTTGATAAGCAAGAAGATGAGAGTCTTCATTTCCTGCTCCCATTTTTCCACGTAGGAGAATGGTTCCAGTCTGAGCAATACCTTCTACGACTAGGACTCCTGGCATAACGGAGAAGTCGGTGAAATGAGAAGAAACATAATCAGCATTAGGGTCGGTCTGTTTGTATCCGACAATATTATTACCTTCCATCTTCTCGACCTCATCGACCCAAAGGAAATTATCTCCATAGGGAATAATCTTCTGTATCTGTTCTCTTGAATATAGCATTTGGCTTTTTACTTAAATTATTACTAAATAGATAAACCTCCATCAACATTGATAACCGATCCAGTAATGAAGCTGGAATCATCAGAAGCGAGAAAAGCAACTACATTAGCTACCTCTTCAGGAGTACCGAACCTACCCAAGGAGGTTAATCTCTTGACTGTTGTCTTCATTTCTTCTGGGATAACAGCAGCCATCTTAGTATCAATGAATCCAGGAGCAATAGCATTAACTCTAACACCAAACCTACCTACTTCTTTTGAAAGAGACTGAGTTAAACCGATAATTCCTGCTTTAGCGGCAGCATAATTAGCCTGACCGAAATTACCTCTCTGTCCGACAATAGAGGAAATATTAATAATACTTCCTTTATTCATGACAATTGAAGGAAGGACGCATTTAGTACAATTAAAGACTCCTGTTAAATTAACATCGATAACGAGTTGCCATTCTTCAGGGGTCATTTTAGCAAAGGTCTTATCTCTACAAATACCAGCATTATTAACTAATGCATCTATCTTAGTGAATTCAGCTTCAACAGCTTTAGCCATTGCTTCTACTTCTGCTAACTTTGAAACATCGGCAACGAAGGCCCCTGCCTTACCCCCCTTACTAACAATCTCTTCTTTTACTACCTCCAAAGCTTCCTTACTAATATCATTCAAAGCTATTGTTGCTCCTAAAGAAGCTAACTTCAAGGCAATAACCTTACCAATCCCTTGAGAAGCTCCTGTGACAAGTATAACCTTATTTGTTAAATCCATTTTATTATATAATCAATTTATAATACGAGCTTAATATCTCTCCTAATCTCCTCAATACTCCTTCCCACTGTTGGAATAGTATCAATGTCGATACCTTTAATAAATCCAGGCATCTTCTCAGTCATTGTAGCATGATTGAAGACCCTATCCAAACTAAAGGAATCTCTACTACCCATAATCGTTCCCCAGTAGACAGTGAACTTATCCTCTCGTTGAATAAAGTATGATTCCCCTAAATTAAAGACATTGCCTAAATATTCATTAATACCTGTAGCAATACGATCCTCAGAATATAGATATTTCAGGGCAGAATAATTGTCCTTCTTTACAATCTTAAATAAGTTTTCAGTAGTAGAAGCCTTTCCTGCTCTCATTATTCCGAGATTAAGGACGGTTCCTGCTTCAAGAAAAGCCTTACTGATTTCTAATTCTCCCCTTTTTATAAATCCTTTTTCAGCTAAGTCTATAGGAGTAATACCATGCTTAAGACATATATCCAGCAAGCCTGATTTCTGAGCTAGAACTCCGGTTGGGACATCACTAAAAGATTGTTGTGCAACAGTAATGTTAGTAACTCCTGAGCTTTTTAAGAATGAAATAGTCGCATCAAGAAACTCTGGAGAAGTATTCTCACGGAAGTATGCATGGTTTGGATTATTCAAAGAAGGAATTATTAAGACATCTTTACTAGATATTTTCACACCAGATAGTTGAAAGATATTCTCTATACCATCTAGAGATTCGTAATTTATTCTCCATATGGAAACAGCTTTATTACTGCTATCAGATTCATAGTCAATCATATCTCCTACAGAAACTTCTGCAAAGGTCTTATAAGCATACTTAACACCTTGATCATTCTCAAGAACTAAAGCATTATATGGAACTTTAGGGTGTAATAGACTAGGAATTGATACTTTAGAGACAGCTACTACCTTGGCTCTCATAGAACATTTAACTCTTTCTAACTCGCCTAAACAGAATGGGCATATTTTGACTGGATGCTGCCAAGTCTTATCACATTTTTTACATTTATAGACAACCATAATTTTTGATATTAGCTTTTCTTAAATATATGAACAGTAATACTTCCACCAGCCCCACCGATATTATGAGTCAAACCTATTTTAGCGCCAGGAACCTGTCTATCACCACAATCGCCTCGCAACTGATGAGTAATTTCATATATCTGAGCAAGTCCAGTAACTGATATGGGATGACCCTTGGCTTTTAAGCCCCCAGAAGG
>Ga0302242_1001577_pt1 | contig 16590 bp, 15 predicted proteins | sample AAG_UR_Lys_MG_FD_193510 | JGI IMG/M metagenome (GOLD analysis project Ga0302242, IMG submission 193510) | Enriched activated sludge microbial communities from anaerobic digester in WTTP, New Holstein, Wisconsin, United States - AAG_UR_Lys | ecosystem: Engineered > Bioreactor > Anaerobic >... | reverse complement strand
CTAGTTGTGGTACCTTGTCTAATATGGCAACCCCAACTAATCTCTCTTTCCCTACAGTAGCCTACAACTCTATCATTCTTAACTGGACTCCTGGTACTGGTTCTACTAATACCCTGATAGTAAGGAAGCAAGGTTCTATTCCTACTTCTAGAACAGATGGAACAACTATCTATGAAGACAATGGTAATGCCTTCATAGACACAGGGCTTACTGATAATACAGAGTATTGTTATGCCATATACGGTACAGACGGTGCTGATTATTCAGAGGCAATTACTGCTTGTAGAAAAACAGTCACAGGAACTATGACAGTAGAAGAAATCATCGACGGTGACTATATCGTTAAGAAGTTTACTATAAGTAATTCTCCTACTTCTCTCTCAACAACATGGACAGTTCCCGAGGGTGTGACTGAGGTGGAATTGCTAATCGTTGGTGGGGGTGGCTCAGGTGGTTATTCTCGTGGTGGAGGTGGTGGTGCGGGTGGTTTTGTAGAGACAACGTTTAATGTGGTAGCGAATAATGAGTATATTGTTGAAGTTGGTGCAGGTGCAATTGGTGTTTCATGGGATGATGGTGCCAATGGTTTTGATTCAAGTTTTGGTGATATTATTGCTTATGGGGGAGGCGGAGGAGGTTATTCTGTTAGGGCAGGTAAATCAGGTGGTTCGGGGGGTGGTTCGGGGAATTATTGTAGTTCAGGAGTGGTTGGTGGCTTAGGTGTTCTTGGGCAAGGAAGTCAAGGTAATTATACAACAACATCTGTTTGGTATGGTGGCGGAGGTGGTGGTGCAGGTGGTCCAGGTAATGAATTTTCGAGACATGGAGTGAATGGATTATTAAGTAACATTACAGGGGAGGCAATTTATTATGCAGGTGGGGGTGGTGGTGCGACTCATAATATTTATGGTCTTCCAACAGTAAGTCTTGGTGGTGGTGGTGCAGGTGGCTATTACAATACTATTGTTCCTACTTCTGGGGTTGATGGATTAGGTGGCGGCGGAGGTGGTCGTTATGATATTGGTAGTATCGAAGATGTTTCTGGCGGGTCTGGAGTGGTTATTATACGTTATTTGAAGCCATAGTTTTTATACATTATTTTGATTTTCTAATAAAATCTGTTAGAGTAATTATATGAAAGTAGTGCTAACGGGTGGTGGTACTGGTGGGCATATTTTCCCATTAGTATCAGTTGTAAGGGAATTGAAGATAGGGTCAAAAGATCCTATCGATTTCCTGTATATTGGACCGAATGATAATTTCTCAAAAGAAGCTTTTGAAAAAGAAAATATTCCTATGTCTAATATATCTGCTGGAAAGATTAGGAGGTATTTTAGCTTTACATCATTTCTTGATAATCTCTATGATGTATTTATAGCTATTCCTAAGGGTTTTATCCAGTCTTTTTCTTTATTGAGAGATTTTAAACCAGATTTTGTTTTTAGTAAGGGAGGATATGGATCAGTACCGGTTGTATTAATGGCAAAGGTATTGGGAATACCGATTTATTTACATGAGTCTGATTCTGTACCAGGATTAGCTAATAGAGTTATAGCTGTTTTTGCAAAACAGATATTTATTTCTTATTCTCGTACTGCAAGTTTCTTTCCTGATTATAAGTCGTTTTTAACTGGTAATCCCATAAGGAGTAACGTTAAGAGACAATATGATTTAGGTTTAAAAAAAGTTTTTGGATTGAAGGGTGGAAAGTCTGTCTTGTTAGTATTAGGTGGATCCCAAGGGAGTGTAAGATTAAATAATCTTATTGTTGATAATCTGGATTATTTGCTTGAAAAATTTGAGATAATACATCAGACTGGAAGAGCGGATTATGAAAGAGTTATGAAGACTCGTGATAATTGTATGTTCAAGGAATATTATCATGTTTATGACTTTTTTGATGAGCAAAAGATGTCTATAGCCCTTTCTTTTGCAGATTGCTGTATTAGTAGGTCTGGCTCTAGTTCAGTGACAGAGCTTGCGGCTGTGGGGGTTCCAGCGATATTAATTCCTCTCCCAGAATCAGCTCAGAATCATCAGTTAGGGAATGCATTAGCATACTATGAAGAAACTGAGAGTTGTATTATAATAGAAGAGAAAGATTTAACATTGAAAAAGTTGAAAGAAGCTCTTGAAGAGGTTATGAAATTAGGGGATACTGAAAATAGGCAGAAGATGTCTGTATTCAGTAGAAAGAATGCGAGTAAAATGATTGCTAAGAAGATATTAGAAGAAATAAAATGATGAACAATACAGGAGATATAAGGACGCGGTTTGCTCCTTCGCCTACGGGGCCGATGCATATTGGAGGAGTGAGGACAGCTTTATTTAATTATTTATATGCTCGTCAAAGGGGCGGTTCTTTCATCTTAAGAGTGGAAGATACTGACGTTGAACGATCAAAGACTGAGTGGGAACATATGTTAATTAGAAGTCTTAACTGGCTTGGTTTTGATTGGGAAGAGGGTCCCGAGATAGTACAAGGACAAGAGTCTATGTTTGATAGTGATAATTATTCTATTAGGAATAAAGGAGATTTTGGTCCTTATAGGCAGAGTGAGAGAAAAAATATTTATCGTAATTATCTTCAAAAGATGATTGATGAAGGCACTGCTTATTACTGTTTCTGTACTAAAGAAGAGGTGGAAGCTCAGAAAAATTACTTGATGTCGATAGGGGAGTCTCCAGTGTATAAAGGGAATTGCAGGGGGGTATCAAAGGAAAAGGTTTCTGAAAATTTAGCACAAGGAAAGAAATCTGTAATTAGGTTTAGGACTCCTGAACGTCAAAAGATTGTCTTTGATGACATGATAAAGGGAAGAATTGAGTTTGATTCAGCTATTCTGGGTGATTTTGTAATTGCTAAGGATTTAGAAAATCCTTTATATAATTTCACTTGCGCTATTGATGATCATGAGATGGGTATTACTCATGTTATCAGGGGAGAAGATCATGTTTCAAATACCCCTAAGCAAATACTACTATTAAATGCATTGGGATTTGAAAAGCCAAGTTATGCTCATATGCCACTCATACTAGGCGAAGGTAAAAAGAAGTTGTCAAAAAGAGATGCAGAAACTTCTTTGGATGAATATAGAAAAGAAGGATATTTACCGGAAACGATTATTAATTTTGTTGCTTTTTTAGGGTGGAACCCAGGGACTGACAAGGAGATATATTCCATGAAAGAACTTATGGAAGATTTTTCCGTTGAAAAGATACAAAAATCAGGTGCTGTTTTTAATGCTGATAAGTTGGATTGGCTTAATGGATTGTATATAAGGAAGAAGGGTATTTCTGAGTTAGCAGAAGCTTGTGTTCCTTATTTGATTGAATCTGGCTTAATAAAGAGAGAGACAGCTGATTGTTGTGCAACTGTTGAAACAGGAGAGATTGTTCCAATGATGCAGATAGAGAGAGCTGTTAAGCTTTATCAGGAAAGGATGAAGAAGCTTTCGGAAATTTCTGATTTTATTGATTTTGTTTTTAAAAAGGAGGTAAATTATGATAAGGAGTTATTGAGATGGAAAGGGATGACTGATGAAGAGATTATGTCATCTTTAGTTCTTTCTTTAGAATTGGTTTCGTCAATAGAAGATTTTAATGAGCAGGTTGTTCAGGAAGAGTTTTTTAAGGCTGCTGAGGGGATGAGTAATAAGGGTAATCTTTTATGGCCTTTTCGTGTTGCTTTGACTGGAAAGCAGTCATCGGCTGGACCATTCGAAGTAGCTCAATTATTAGGTAAAGAGAAATGTCTGAAGAGATTAGAGTCTGCTATGAAGAAGTTAAAGTATTCTTAGATTATTAGTAAGAAGTAATATATGTATAGATCAATAATATTTTCCATTATGATAATGCTATGCACTTGTATGTATGTGCCGGCGGTAATGGCGGAGGATGAGGTAATTGAAAAAGAAAGCGTGGCTTCGCCTCTAGTGAAGACTTGGAATAATGACGCCTTGCCTTTTTTGAAAGGGTTGTATAATTCTTTTAAGGTAGATGTCATTGATAAGACAGCTGTCTGGATTGAAAAGACTAAGGCTGTGAAAAAGGATGATTCAAGTTTTTACGATATCCTTCATAAGCTTTTTTCAGGAGATAAGAATAATGAAACAGATAAGGCGGAATAATATGATTTCAGAACAAGAAATTAGAGATATAGCAAAATTGGCTCATCTTAAGATAAAGGATGATGAGGTGCAAAAGTTGAGGGAAGAGTTTTCTTCTGTTTTGGATTATGTGAATAAACTTAAGGAGGTGGATGTTTCTCAGATTAATGAAACATCCAATCTTTCAATTAGTTCAAATGTTGAAAGAGAAGATATTCCTAAACGTTTTAATAAGGATGCATTAATAGATTCTATGCCGAAGCAAAGGGATGGATATTTAGAAGTTAAAAAAGTCTTATACAATGATTAATCTTAACAATCTAACAATAAAGAAGGCTCATGACCATTTGAAGAATAAGGATTTCTCTTCAGTGGAGTTAACAAAATCATATTTAGATAAGATAAGGGAAAAAGATATCGATATTAAGGCATATCTTTCTATTACAGAGGATTTAGCTATAACTCAGGCTAGTAAAGTTGATAGGAAGATTGCCAATGATGAAGATATATCATTTTTAGAGGGAATTCCTTGTTCGATTAAAGATAATATCATGATAAGGGGGGAGAGATGTACTGCTGGGTCAAAGTTCTTGGATAATTATACTGCTATATATGATGCTAATGTGGTGGAAAAACTTAGCAATGCTGGAGCAGTTTTTTTAGGAAAAGTTAATTTGGATGAATTTGCTATGGGGGGATCGTGTGAGAAGTCTGCTTTTTTTCCAACAAGAAACCCTCATGATTTAGAGAGAGTTCCTGGAGGATCTTCTGGAGGGTCAGCTGCTTCTGTGGCTGGAGATTTGTGTATGTATTCATTGGGGTCAGATACAGGTGGGTCTATTAGACAACCAGCTTCTTTTTGTGGGGTAGTCGGATTAAAGCCTACTTATGGAACTGTTTCTAGGTATGGGTTAATAGCTTTTGCTTCTTCTCTTGATCAGATCGGGCCGATTGGAAAGACAGTAGATGACTGTGAGGTTATATTTAATACTATAAAGGGGGTTGATAAAAGGGATTCAACTAGTACTGATTATGAGGTTTTGGGATTAGAGAAGAAGAATTGGAGGATTGGAGTACCGAAGGAATACTTTGGAGAAGGGTTAAATGAGGAAGTTAAGAAGGCTGTGCAGAATAAGATTAGCTTACTAGAAAAGAATGGGGCTGAGATAGTAGAAATTAGCTTACCTCATACTGATTATGCTCTGGCATGTTATTATATTATTGCTCCATCAGAAGCTAGTGCTAATCTAGCTAGATTTGATGGATTAAGATATGGAACCCAAGGATTATCTGAAGATATTCACAGTATTAATGATCTTTATTTAGATAATAGGACTGCAGGATTTGGAAAAGAGGTGAAGAAAAGGATTATGCTTGGTACATATACTCTTTCCTCTGGTTATTATGATGCATATTATAAAAAAGCTCTAAAGGTTAGGACTTTAGTCAAAAGGGATTTTGAAGATGCCTTCAAAGATGTAGATTTTATAATTGGACCAACTTCTCCTTGCTTACCTTTTAAGATTGGAGAAATGGAAGGAGATCCTTTGGCAATGTATTTGGCTGATATATACACTGTTTCGATAAATCTAGCAGGGATACCTGCTATATCTATTCCTTGTGGGAAATCTGTATCCGGCCTGCCGATTGGTTTACAGATTATTGCTCCAGCTTTTCAAGAAAAAGCTTTATTTGATATTGCGAGATCGATAGAAGATAGATTATAATTAAAGCATAAGATGACAATTACCGAAGTAGTTACATTCTTAACATCAGATACTTTGAATAGTTTTTTGTTGCCTTTTAAAATAATTGCAGTGCTTACTGCAATAGCTTTTGTGTGGGGGGCTAATTATTATTACAGAAAGCAGGAATTAAATATACTGGATTGGAGAAGGAAGTATAACCACTTCTTTCATCAGACTAGTCCAGATGATGTTAAGACTATTCCTCAGAGGTTTCAAATTGTTATTGATCATCTTAATAAAAAAACTCAATTAGAAACTAAGACGGCTTTATTAAAAAATGGATTTTTGATACAGGATATACTAAAGAAACTGGAAATTCCTGTTGAGACTTTAGAGGAAGTGTCGTCAGATAAATTGCCTAATGCTAGGGATTTTAAGCTTTTATTAGAAATAGCGGATAGGGTAAGGCAAGATCCTGCTTATAGTGTGAATATTGAAAAAGTTAGGGATTTGTTTATATCTATGAGAGATTCTTTGTTGGAGGTAGGGGTATTGTAAGATATTTTTCTTGTTTAAATATGAAATCATTCATAGTGCTTGATTTTTTTTGATTTTCTGTTAAAATACTATTGTTAATCACGCAGCGGTTTAGAGGAGTAGTACCTCGCCAGTCTCATAAGCTGGAGACCCTAGTGCAATTCTAGGAACCGCAACATTTTATTTTTGAGGCTTCTCGCTTCAAACATGCCTGAGTAGCTCAGTGGTTAGAGCACTCGTTTCATAAGCGAGATGTCGAGAGTTCGACTCTCTCCTCAGGCACAGATATGATTTGACAAGGATTTCTTTATCTGATAAATATTAAGCATTGGATCCGTAGCGAAATTGGTTATCGCGCCTCCCTGTCACGGAGGAGACTGCCGGTTCGAGTCCGGTCGGGTCCGCCAAGATAAAAAGACTGATATTATTATTATCAGTCTTTTTATATCAGATAGAAAAATACCAGACATTTTTGCCTGGTAACTATTTACTAAGAGAATTCTGTTTCTTTTTTAACCTGTTTATTCTCTGTATCTCTTTTAAGGCGATACGAGTCATTTTTTTGTTGCCTTCGAAAGGAATCATTTCAATGACTTGCTTGTAATTGAACCAGCCGTATCCAGTTAGTTCTTCTTCTTGGATTTTGAGCTTTTCTTTATGATTTACAATGCCGATGAAGAATACAGCTTCTTTAACGATTTTCCCTATGTCTTTTCTGTAAAAAGCATAAGTTTGGCAATACTTGAAATTTTCTACGATATCATAATCAAAGAGTCCGACTTCTTCGCCGACTTCTCTAATAGCTGTCTGCTCTTCTGTCTCATTTGCTTCGACGTGACCTTTGGGAAAACCCCAATGACCTCCTCGGTGTTTAACCAAAAGGAAAAGAGGGTTATCCATATCGTAAACAGGGATAATTCCACATGATTTCTCTTTTTTGTATTCTTCTTCCATGAATTTAGTATATTACAAAATCTCTGATTTGCCAAATTATTTACTATATTTTTTAATATATGCGAGGTGTTGTTTTTTCCTTCTTTTTAAGGTAGAATAGTCTTAATAATATGGAAATTAAATCATTCAAGAAAATAATCGAGCAAGAGCTCAAGAAAATAAGTACTTCTAATGAATTGAAGGCTTTTTCTGATAAGTATTTAGGTAAGAAAGGGGAAATACGTAAGATATTTTCTGAACTCAGGGATATGTCTATTGAAGAGAAGAAGAGGATTGGATTAGAGATTAATGAATTATCTGCCTCAATAGAAGCTTCAGTTTTAGGATTAGAGAAATCTTTCAAGAAAAAGCAAAGAGAAGAAAAAAAGGTTAAGATTGATTTGGATGTACCTGGAATTATTCCTGAAGCAGGGCATATTCATCCTTTAACAATGATACGGCGAGAAATGGAACAGATATTTGAATTAATGGGTTTCTCTGTCTTAGAAGGGCCAGAAATTGAAGATCAGTGGCATAATTTTGATTCGTTAAATATTCCAGAAGGACATCCTGCTAGAGATGCTCTTTCTCTAGGCAAGACATATTATTTGGAGAATGGAAATGTATTAAGAAGTCAGACTTCTTCTGCTCAAACTAGGTTTATGAAGAAGATGAAGCCTCCGATAAAGATTATCATACCTGGGAAGGTTTATAGATACGAGAAGACAGATGCCTCTCATGAAATTAATTTTTATCAATTAGAAGGATTGTATATAGATGAAAACGTATCAGTAGCTAATTTGAAGGCAGTGGTAAGTAAGTTTCTTCAGGAATTCTTTAAGAAAGAAGTGGTTATAAGACTTAGGCCAAGTTATTTCCCTTTTACAGAGCCTAGTTTTGAAGTAGATATGCAATGTACAGTATGTAATGGAGCTGGGTGCCCTACTTGTAAAAGAATTGGGTGGGTGGAGATATTAGGGTGTGGAATGGTTCATCCTAATGTTATTAAAAATGGTGGGTTAGATCCTGAAGTATGGAAGGGTTTTGCTTTTGGGTTATCGATAGATAGACCAACAATGATGAAATACAAGATAAACGACATAAGGCTATTCCATAGTGGCAACCTTAAGTTCTTAAAACAATTCTAAAATGATAATATCATATTCTTGGCTAAATTCATTCTTTAAAAAACCTTTACCAAAACCAGAAAAGCTGGCTGAGTTATTAACCCTTCATTCGTTTGAGAATGAATCAATTGTTGAGGCGAAGAATGATTGGGTTTTTAGTTTAGATGTTTTGCCAGATAGGGCTGGTGATTGTCTTTCACATCTTGGTATTGCGCGGGAGTGTTTTGCAATTTCTGGACTTCATTTTGTTAATCCTGAAATACGTTTTAAAGAAAGTCTAACTCATAAAATTAAGGATTTTCTTGAAGTTGAGATAAAGGATAAGGATTGTAAGAGGTATATAGGTAGAGTGATGCTTAATGTTAAAATTCAATCTTCCCCTAAGTGGATACAAGAAAGACTGATTGCGTGTGGATTAAATCCAATTAATAATGTTGTAGATGCAACCAATTTTGTTATGCTTGAATTAGGGCAGCCATTACATGTTTTTGATTACGATAAGGTGATTGGAAAGAAAATAGTTGTTAAGAAGGCTAAAGCTAGTGAAGAAGTTACTCTTTTGTCAGGAGAAGATATTACTTTGGATAAGACAATGTTGACCATTTGTGATACTGAAGGAGTTTTAGCAATTGCAGGGGTTAAGGGTGGTAAGAAGGCAGAAATTGATAGTAATACAAAGAACATTATTATTGAGTCAGCTAATTTCACTCCGAGACTGATTAGTCAAACTGCTAGGAAGCTCAATATCAGAACTGATGCTTCTATGAGGTTCGAACATAATTTGGATCCTAATTTAGCTGAATCGGCTATGGATAGAGTTGTTACTATTATTTCTCAGTCAGCTAGTGGAGAGGTAGTTAAAGGATGCATTGATGTTTATCCAGAAAAAGTAAAACCAATTAGGATAAAAATGGATTTGGAGCTACTTAATCGTATACTTGGAGTTACTATTCCTAAAAAAGAATTAGAGTTAATAGTCAAGAGGCTTAATTTTAAATTAGTTCAGATTACTGCCAAGTTTGCGACTATTGAAATACCTACCTGGAGGCAAGATATTACTATTAAGGAAAATTTAATTGAAGAAATTGGGAGGATATATGGGTATAATAAGATTGAGCCGGTTTTGCCGTGTAATACTATTACTCCAGCAAAAAGGAATGATGATTTATTCTGGCAGTATAGAACAAAGGAGTCTTTAAAGAATATTGGATGGACAGAAGTATATAACTACTCTTTTGTCGGAGATGAAGAAAAAGAAGCCTATTCGTTAGATCCAGTTCAAGTAAATAATCCAGTAAGTGTTTTCTTTAAATATATTCGTCCGTCTTTATTACCTCAGTTGATTAAGAATTGTAGCAATAATCTGAATGAATATAAGGATGTGAAGATATATGAAATAGCAAAGATATTCATGAAAGATGAGAAGAAGGTGATAGAAAAGAGGAGTTTTGCAGGGGTAATGGTTTTAGATGGAGATAGTATTCAGACTCAATTCCTTAAACTAAAAGGAGATATTGAATATTTACTTAATGATTTAGGTGTAACAGGTATTAGGTATGTTAAATCAAAAGAGAATTGTTTCTTTGAAAAAAGTAATGCTGTAGATATTTATTGCGAGGAAGAGGTGGTTGGGTGTCTTGGTCAGATATCTTTGGACATTACGGAGCAGAATAGATTACCTGATGGAACAATGGGGTTTGATATTGACTTTGATTGCTTACAAAAATATCTATCTGAAGCAAGGGAGTATAAGAGGATTGCTACACATCCGCCAGCAAATAGAGATTTATCGGGAATAGTTAAAGAAGAGGTGATGGACGAAAAGATATTGAAGGTAATTGAGGGAACAGAAAAAGAGGATCAGATGATTGATATGGAGGTTAAAATAATTGATATTTATAGAAAAGGGCTATCAGAGGGAATGAAGAGTGTGACGGTGAGATTAACCTTGAGACATAATGAAAAAACATTGAATAGCGAAGAAATAGAAAGGACGATTAAAAAGATAATTAATAACCTGTCCGAGGAAGTCGGTTGGGAAGAAAGAAAATAGTATGGCAAAAGAAAAAGATACATCAGCATCATATAGCGCAAAAGATATATTCGTTCTAGAAGGATTGGATCCGGTAAGGAAGAGGCCTGGTATGTATATTGGTTCTACAGGAACTCAGGGGCTGCATCATTTGGTCTATGAGGTGGTTGATAATTGTCTTGATGAGGCAATGGGGGGGCATTGTAATAGGATTGAAATTAGGTTGTTGCCGGGAGAAAAAGTCCAGGTTAGAGATAATGGAAGAGGTATTCCAGTAGATATTCATGAGAAGACTAAGAAATCTGCTTTGGAAACCATTATGACAACCTTGCATGCCGGAGGAAAGTTTGGAAGCGGTGCTTACAAGATATCAGGAGGGTTGCATGGAGTGGGTGTTTCAGTGGTATGTGCTCTTTCAACAGAGATGACTGCTGAAGTTTGTAGAGATGGGGGGAAATATATGCAGGAGTATAGACAAGGAAAGCCTTTGGCTCAGGTTAAGAAAATAGGAGATTGTAAAGAAAGGGGAACTACTATAAGTTTTTTTCCTGATTCGACTATATTTAGCGAAACAGTGTTTGATAGAAAGAAGATATTGAATCACTTAAGGCAGCAAGCTTATTTAACAAAAGGTGTAAAGATTGATTTTTATGATGAGAGAGATGGAAGCGATCCATTTGAATATCATTTCTATTTTGAAGGAGGGGTGGCTTCATATTTGAGGTATTTAGCGCGTCACTCGGAAAAGATTCATGCTAATCCGTTCTATTGCTCTGCTGAAAAGGATAATATTATTGTGGAAGCAGCTTTCCTTTATACTGACGACTATGAGGTTAATGAAGAGAGTTTTACTAATAATATCTATACCAGTGAAGGGGGAACTCATTTGACTGGGTTTAGGTCTGCCTTAACTCGTTTAATTAATGAATATGCTAAGAAAGGAGGTTTTTTAAAGGATTCTGAACCTAACCTTAGTGGAGATGATATTAGAGAGGGGCTCACAGCTATAGTGTCTTTGAAGGTTGTTGAACCTCAATTCGAAGGGCAGACAAAGACTAAATTAGGTAATCCAGAGGCTAGGCCAGCAACCGAGGTGGTAGTAGCCGAAGCTTTAAGTATTTATTTAGAGAAATTCCCTCAAGATACTAAGGCAATTATTGAAAAGGCAGTGTTATCTTATAAGGCGAGGAAGGCTGCAAAGGCTGCAAAAGAGACTATTTTAAGGAAGGGTGTACTAGATGGATTGTCATTGCCTGGTAAGTTATCTGATTGTACTAGTAGAAAACCTGAAGAGTCAGAAATATATATTGTAGAGGGAGAATCGGCAGGTGGTTCAAGTAGGCAAGCTAGGAATAGGAGATTCCAGGCCATATTGCCATTAAAAGGTAAGATTCTAAATGTGGAAAAGGTGAGACTTGATAGGATGCTAGCTTCAGAAGAAGTAAAAGCCTTGGTTATTGCCTTGGGTACGGCTATTGCTGATGATTTCAATATTGAGAAATTGAGGTATCACCGTATTATTATTATGTGTGATGCTGATAGCGATGGAAACCATATCAGGACATTACTTTTAACTTTATTCTTCCGATATTTTAAGCCAATTATTGAAAGTGGCTATTTGTACATAGCTCAACCACCGTTGTATAAGATACAAAGAGCTAAAGAAGTAAAATATGCTTATAGTGATGATGAGAAAGAGAAATTACTCAGTAGTGAATTTAAGGATAAGACTGGTATCAGTATATCGAGGTATAAAGGTCTTGGAGAGATGAACCCAGAGCAGTTATGGGAGACAACGATGGATCCTTTGAATAGGGTGTTACTCAGGGTAACAATTGATGACGCACAGCAGGCTGATAATGTATTTGATATGTTGATGGGGAAAGAAGTTTTACCAAGAAAGAAATTTATTCAATCATCTGCTAAGACTGTAAAGAATTTGGATGTCTGATGACTGCTAAATGATTGACATTTGTGCCGTCTTTTGTTAATCTACATTTATACAATATTATGAAAACACAAAGTCAAATCAAAGATTTCTTCGGAGATGTCCTTGCTGAGATGAAGAGGATTACTTGGCCGACTAGGAAAGAGGCTATAAATCATACTATTACCGTAATAGTCTTCATATTATTAGCATCTGCTTTCTTAGGCACTACTGATGTCATCATCCAGGAATTATTAAGTAAATTCGTTTTTAAGCAATAATTATGGCAAAGCAACAAACTTCTAATGAGAGAAGATGGTATGTCCTCCATACCTATTCTGGCTATGAGGATGCAGTAGCGAAGAATCTCAAGCAAAGGGTAGAGTCTTTAGGGATGGAAGATAAGATTTTCAATGTAGTAGTACCAAAAGAGAAGAAAATCAAAATTAAGAATGGTAAGAAGAGGACAATCGAGGAAAAGATATATCCTGGTTATGTTTTAGTGGAGATGATGGTTACTGATGATTCTTGGTATGTAGTCAGGAATACTCCTAATGTAACAGGGTTCGTAGGGTCAGGAACGATTCCATTACCTGTTTCAGCTCAAGAGATTGACGCATTGAAAAAGCGAATGGGAGAGGAAGATCCAAAATATATGGTAGATTTCCAGGAAGGAGATCTGATAAAAATAACAGATGGTCCTTTCAAGGATTACGATGGAAAGATATCTGAAGTAGACAGGGAAAAGGGTAAGGTAAAAGTCATGATCAATATGTTCGGGCGAGACACCTCTTTAGAACTGGATTCATTACAAATCAAGAAATTATAAGGAAAGATTAAAGAGAAAAATATGGCAAAAGAAATTAAAGCAATAATTAAACTGCATATCAAGGCAGGTAAAGCTACTCCTGCTCCTCCTGTTGGACCAGCATTAGCAGCACAGCAGTTAAATATCCAGGAATTCTGCACTCGATTCAATGATGCAACCAAGGAAATGGGTGACTTCAAGATTCCAGTAGAAATCACTGCTTTTAAAGATAAGACTTATACTTTTATTTTAAAGCAACCACCAGCTCCACAGTTAATCAAGAAAGCTATCAATTTAGAGAGTGGATCACCTACTCCTAATAAGAAGAAGGTAGGAAAGATTACTAAGGCTCAACTTGAAGAGGTGGCTAAGAGAAAAATGGTAGATATGAACACCAAGGATATTAATCAGGCAATGAAAACTCTTGAGGGTACTGCTAGATCATTGGGTGTTGAGGTAGTTGATTAATAAAATAATAAAGACGTCAAAAAGTGATATTATCAGATAGAGAAATACAAAAACTTTTGGACGAAGGAAAGATCAATATCTTACCGGAGCCGAATCTAGAAGAACAACTAGGTTCGGCTTCTTTAGATTTGAGACTCAGCGATGAATTTATGGTTTTCGAACATACAAAGAAGCCGTATATTGATACTAGAAATGCTGAGACCTTCAAGGATATGACCAAGATGATTAAAGTAACAGAGAATGAGCCTTTTGTCTTTCATCCAGGGGAATTCGTCCTTGGAGCGACCATGGAGGAAGTGGGGTTACCAGATGATGTTGCGGCTAGGATTGATGGTCGTTCAAGTTTAGGAAGATTAGGTATTGTTATTCATTCGACAGCTGGGCATATTGATCCTGGTTTTAAGGGGAAGATTGTTTTGGAGATGGAGAATATTGGAATGATTCCTGTATTACTATATCCAGGAATGAGAGTTTGTCAGTTAGTATTTGAGGTGTTATCATCGCCAACTACTAAGCCGTATAATTCTAAGAAAAATGCTAAATATGTGAATGTTCGTCACCCAGAGGAAAGTAAGATTGATAAGGATTACAAGGACTAGCCAGGAAATGGCTAGTTTTCTTTTTGACTTATTTATTGGCCATGATATAATGGCTGTATAATAATATGTCTCATAATATGCACAAGGCCTTCACCCTCATCGAACTCCTCGTCGTCATCGCTATTATAGGCATCCTGGCAGGTTTTATTATTGTTTCTATGTCTGGAGCTTCAGATGCTGCGAATGATACCCGTAGGAAGGCAGATATCAATCAATTAGCTAAGGCAGTGATGATATGGAAGACTAATAATCCTGACACTTTATTTCCAGTAGATATAGACGGATGTAATATTGGAGATAACTGTAATGATATCTTTGGTAATGCTTCAGTATTAAGAGATCCTAATGGATCATATTATACTTATACTTCAGCAGATGGAACCGATTTTACTATTACTGCTGAATTATCTAATACGAATAGCTACTCATTTGATTCTTCTACGGGAAGGTATAGTGAAGTATCAAGTAATCCTATAAACGGAATATGTGGAACAGCTAATAAGGTATTCTATGCTACTAGCTCTGATTATGGGGATAGTAATTTTTGTAATGTCGGAACATTGTCTTCTACTCCTGTTTTCCCTGAGATAGGACAAACGGTTAATTGGACGTGTATCGGAGCAGATGGAGGAACTACGGCTTCTTGTAGTGCTACTAGGTCTGCCTCTTCTTGTATAGACGTTGCTGGATTGGATTGTAATGAATATACAGTCGGAACAGATACTGTAAATGTGTATACTCTTACAGGTTCTTCGACTACTTCCACTACTTGGACTGTTCCAGCTGGAGTAACTGAGGTTGAGTACCTTGTTGTTGCTGGAGGAGGTTCTGGTGGAGGTGGTGCTGGGGGGTTAGTGACTAATTATGGGTTAGAAAAATTATCGGTGAGTGAGAATAATATTATTACCGTAGGAAGAGGTGGTGCGGGTGGAACTGGAACTCCTCAAAATGGGAATAATGGTGATGATTCAGTTTTTGGAACTATTGTGGCAGTAGGTGGAGGCGGCGGAGGAAGAGGAAATTCTATAAATTCTGGAAGTAATGGAGGTTCTGGCGGAGGTGGTCCAGGTGGTCCAAATGGTTTACCTGCTACATATTTAGGTGGATTAAAAACAGTAGGACAAGGTAATAATGGAGGTAATGGATATGATACTCCGACATTTTCAGGTGGAGGCGGAGGGGGTGCTGGAGAAGTAGGAGGAAATGGAGCAACTTCTTTTGGTGGAGTTTCTGGAAAAGGAGGAAATGGATCATCTAATTCTATAACAGGTTTAGCTGTAGTATATGCTGGAGGCGGTGGTGGAGGGTCTGATTATTATAATAATTATCGTTGCTCTGCAGGGGCTGGAGGTAATGGTGGAGGAGGTGCTGGTGGAGGATTAGCTACAAATGGAGTATCAGGTACTCCTAATACTGGATCAGGAGGTGGAGGAAGTTCAAGGTCTGGCTATGAAGGAAATATAGTTCCAACTGGAGCTGGTGCTGGAGGTTCTGGAATAGTAGTAGTAAGATTTAAAACCCCATAAAATGAAATATTTAATAATGCATAATAAAGCCTTCACCCTCATAGAACTCCTCGTCGTTATCGCCATCATAGGCATCCTAGCAGGCTTCATCATTGTCTCGATGAGTGGAGCTTCATCTTCAGCAAATGACAGCCGTAGAAAGGCAGATATCAATCAATTAAGTAAGGCTATTATGATTCATAAGACTAATCATCCTGATGCTTTACTTCCTACTAGCAGTGGATGCAATATTGGAACTGATTGTCCTAATGAAGTAATGGAAGCTCTAGGTAATGCTAGTGTTCTTAGAGACCCAGATAGTACTAGGTATTATTCCTATTCTTCTGATGGACAAGACTATGTCCTTAGTTCTTTCTTATCTACTGAAGACAATTACTTCTTTGATTCTAGTACTGGTACTTATTCTATTTCCTCTTCTAATCCTCCTATACCTGGTAATGGAGTGTGTGGAGTAGCAGATGGTACTAATAGCTATGATATTCCTACTACTGGACTATGTACTATTGGTGAACCTAGTATTGTTTCAGGTACAGGACCATGGACTTGGGACTGCGTAGGTACTACTACTGTTAATTGTTCTGCAAACAAGAAGATAGATGGAGTATGTGGCTCATCTGCTGATACTGAACATGATACTATTCCTACAATAAACCTCTGTTCTTTAGGAACTGCTAGTGAAGTAGGAGGAAATGGGGGTATATCATATACTTGGATATGTTCTGGAGAGAATGGAGGCAATGAAGATCTATGTGAAGCTGATAACAGTAATTGGGTAGATACTGGCCTTGGTTTCTATATCATGAAGTATGAAGCTAAGATACAGGGTAATAATGACG
>Ga0302242_1001576_pt1 | contig 16592 bp, 15 predicted proteins | sample AAG_UR_Lys_MG_FD_193510 | JGI IMG/M metagenome (GOLD analysis project Ga0302242, IMG submission 193510) | Enriched activated sludge microbial communities from anaerobic digester in WTTP, New Holstein, Wisconsin, United States - AAG_UR_Lys | ecosystem: Engineered > Bioreactor > Anaerobic >... | reverse complement strand
AATCCCACTGGATTTTTTCAAGCTGGCTCTCCCACAGCAGTTCCTGTTGATACGCCTCTTTCAGCAACGATTCAAAATAGCGGTCGCTGCTCAAGGCCTCCCTTGAGATTTTTCCCGTGGTTTCAACCCATTTCATAACCATATTCCTCCTCTTCTTCTCCGTCACCTTCCGCCCCGTTTTCCCGATAGTCTGCAGGATAGCCACATCGCAGATTGCGAGCCATCCTGTAGAGCTCACGCCCCCCCAAAAGTTCCACGGAGCCCTGGCAAATGCCGTCAAAGGCCTCTTCCATGTATTGGAGCAAGTCCTCATCACTCATCAAATCCATGGTTTCATTTTTGTAATAATAAAAGAGTTCCAAAAGCCCATGGAGAGTTTCTTCATAATTTTCCATGTTCAAATAAGGGGAAGAACAAAATTTGTTTATCATTTTGTCAATGACACCGCCCCCAAATTCAATACGCCCATTTTCCCGCAAAGCAAAAAATCGGATTTCTACCAGAGCCATCGCTTGTTTTTCCGTAAGAACAAGTCCATATTTCATGGCCAGATCATTGGTTTTTAAAACCTCGTACACTGCTTTCTTTTCTGCTAAAGCCCCCTGAAACAAAGACAACGCAAAAGCCAAAATATCGCCCCTTTTTTTTGAAAAACGTATTGACAAAATCGTTTTTATATGTTATATTTAAATTTAAAGCATGTTAGATATCAAATTATACAATTTGCCAGTCCCGATGTCAAGGATCACTGGAGCATTTTTTTGAAACGAAAAGGTATCCTGGCCATTTTTGCGGGATACCTCATTTTTTTTGTAACGCCCTCTTTTTCAGCCACTCTTTCAATACGTATATTTTGCGTATAAAAAGCCTCTGCTTTTCCGTGAAAGCCTGCCTTGTATATGTTACAACACATACAAAGAACAAACAGATAGGAGAGCCGCCCTATGGAGCAGAAAAAAAGCATCTACATCGCCGACGATGAAGAAAACATACGGGAAGCCATCAAAACCTTTCTGGAAAGCGAAGGTTACGCCGTTACCGCTTTTGAGAACGGGGATTTATTGCTGTCCGCATTTCAAAAAAGCCCTTGCGACCTGATCATACTGGACATCATGATGCCGGGATCCAACGGCTTTGCTATCTGCACGGAGATCCGGAAGCTTTCCACCGTTCCCATTATTATGCTGACTGCCCGTGATTCCGATCTGGACTACGCCACAGGGCTCAGCCTGGGGAGCGATGATTACTTCACCAAGCCATTTTCGGCCATGTCGCTGGTCATGCGGGTCAAGTCCATCTTTCGCCGCATCGAATTCGAACGGCAAAACGCCGAACCCGACGAAGAAGCCCGCTTTCTGCTTTTTGGCAATGTCACAATGGACACGAAGGCTAAGACCGTTACAGCCAACGGCCAGGAGGTGCTCCTCACCCCAAACGAATACGCCCTGCTGAAGTATTTGATCGAAAGGAGTGACCAGGCCGTCTCCAGAGACGAGCTTTTGGAAAGCATTTGGGGCTATAACACAGAAATCGAAACCAGAGCCACTGATGATACCGTGCGCCGGCTCCGAAAAAAACTGGAACACAGCAATGTGATCATTGAGGCTGTGTGGGGCTTTGGCTTTCGCATGAAGGCGTGTGATAACCATGAAAAATAAACACAAATGGCACATCAAACCGAGAATTTTTATGATGCTCCTTCTCATGCTAGCTTTGGTTTTCGGGAGTATCTTCATTGCTTTCAACCTGTTTATCAGCAACTATGCCCGCTCCAACGTGGAGAACCAGTTGGATCAATTGGTGAAGGACTTTGGCGCCAAGGCTGAAAAACACGAATTCTATTCTTCCGAGTCCAACGACAGACAGCGCAACAAAACCAGCACCCGGGGCGAAGTCATCGTTTTGGATTTCAACTATGAGATCCAAAATTACAACCCCCTCAGCGTGAACGAAGACCTGGAAGAATTGATCCAAATTGCCTCCTACCTGAAAAACCACCATATCCCGCTTGCAGATGCGCGGTATGAATTTGTGAACACGGAAGAGGGCGATTATTACATCTCCTCCATCGAAAACGAAAAGCAACCCGGAAGCTTTTTTGTCTTTTATTTCAGTATGGCCGGAATCGATCATCTGGTGCACACCATAAATTTCGCCATGGCCGTTATCGTAGGGATCGCCATGGTCATCTGCTTCCTGATTTCCAATACCATTGCCGGCTCTATAACGAAGCCCTTCCGTGAGCTCTTTGCTTTTGCGGAACAAATCGGAAGGGGGAATTTTAAAAGAAAACAATTTTCTTTTCGGGATATTGAATTCGAAGAACTGGGCGAGGCCATGAATCAGGCCGCAGAAAAGCTCGACCTTTACGACAAAGACCAGCGGGCCTTTTTTCAGAATGTATCCCACGAACTGCGCACTCCCCTTCAATCCATTCGCTGCTATGCGGAGGGAGTGGAATACGGATTGATGGAGCCCAAAAAATCCGGGGCCACCATTATCGCAGAAACCGACCGCCTAAGCGAGCTGGTAGAAGACTTGCTTTATATTTCAAGAATGGACAGTCTCACCACCCATGTGGAAATGACGGAAAACGACCTTCGGGACACCCTGGCACTTTGCGCAGAAAGCCTCAGACCTGTAGCAGATAAGGCCGGGCTCCAAATCCAATATCTTTTTGATGAAAAACCCGTCCTCTTTTCCTACAACGAAAAGCACATGTACCGGTCCTTTTCCAATCTTCTTTCCAATGCGATACGCTACGCCGTCCACACCATTACCCTTCGTTGCCGTGAAAGCAACGAGCAGATCGAAATATCCGTGATAGACGACGGCCCCGGGATCTCCGCCGAAGATCTCCCTCATATCTTTGAGCGTTTTTACAAAGGCAGGGACGGAAAACACGGCATCGGGCTCTCCATCGTTAAATCCGTGGTACAGCTTCACGGAGGAGAAATCACCGTAGCATGCACCGAGGACGAAGGTACACGATTTACCATTCTGTTCCAGAAAAAATCAGATCGAACAGCGTAATCAAAAAGAGACCACGGCCCGCCCAACATTGCGGGTCTTTTTTTGTGCCGCAAACTTTTTTCTCCGTAATGCGTGAATTTTACGTATAAACCGCCTTTCCTTTTCGGAGATAGGAAAAGCAAGAAGTGCTATGCTTTACGTATAGAAAAAGACCTGCCGGAAATACAGGAATCAACATTTTCGATTTCCATAAAGGAGATGAGAACCATGTCAAATCGTTCTTTTTACAGAGCCAACATGCTGAAACGCATTATAAATCTTATGTTCGCAGCCGCTGTTATAGCCACAGTCATGTTCCCGATTTCAGCAAATGCGCAAACAGCCGATACGACTCACTCAGACTACCTACACAGCGGCAAAAAACACAGAAACGAACAAAAAAACATTGACCTCCCCGCTTCTTCCATAACAAACAGCCAGGTCGAAGTCCCCTCCTTCGAGGAGTACATCCGCAACCTGTTCTGTACAGGCTGCGGCAGGCATTGTCCACTCACCGCCCTGCAATGCAGCCGGGGGCAAGCCTATCTGGAACAAGCCAGAGCGGAATTTGAAGCCACGAATGCGCAGCAGTCGACAGACTCTTCCGATTCTACAACAAAAGCGGATGCCACTGCGACAACGGACTCCAAGCCACCGCTGGATTTGTTTATGGGATATGCCCCTTTAGGCGGTCTGATGGTGGGCGGCGTATACTATACCTTTACCTTCCTGAAAAAGAAAAAAGCATCAGACACCGCTGATGCTGAAGAAGGGCTGTGATCTTATGAAAAACAAAGCGATCCAATATATCAGATCTACGGTACAGATCATCTTCTTCGTAGGACTCTCCACCAGCCTGATCGGAGGCTTCTTCTCCATTTGGCCTGCCGTTTTACTGCTTTCCTTCTTCCTGGCCATGCTTGCCGGAAATTTCTACTGCGGTTGGATTTGTCCCTTTGGTTCCCTGCAGGAATGGCTGGGTAAATTTTCCTCACTCTTTATAAAAAAGAAGTTTCGGATGCCCCGAACAATCCAGAGCATCCTCCAGTTTTCCAGGTACATCGTATATGCTCTCATCCTCGCAAACGGAGTCCTTGGCATTGCAGATACCCTGTCTGAAACCAGCGCCTTTAATTCCAATTATTACTTTGCCTCCCTCTCAAACACATTGGCTTCGGGACAGTTCCCACAAATTTCAGGGACCTTCGTTCTGCTCTTTTTGACAGCATATCTCTCCGCTGCGCTGTTCTTCGACAGACCATTTTGCAATTATCTTTGTCCTGACGGAGTTAAATATGGCTTGCTCAGCTTCATGCGCATATTTACCATCAGGCGAAACGAAAGCAAATGCATCAACTGCAAAAAATGCAGCCGTTCCTGCCCCATGCAGATCGATGTGGCAAATACCAAAGCCCTGCGAAACGCAAACTGCATCAACTGTATGCAGTGCATCACCGCTTGTCCTGTAAAACACGCACTGAACTACGGTCCGTTTTGGGTGAAAAAGTAATGACCCGGGAGACAACCATTTGCCTCCCGGGACACAAATACAACAAACTATTTTGTTTCGCAAAGATCAAATCGGTCCGCATTCATGACCTTGTTCCACGCCGCAACAAAATCTTCCATAAATTTGTCCTGCGCATCGTCGCTGGCATAAACTTCAGAGATAGCCCGAAGCTCGGAATGGGATCCAAAGACCAGATCTACACGGGTTCCCGTCCATTTGAGTTCCCCTGTGTTCCGATCTCTCCCCTCGAACAGTTCCCCCTCTTCCGATGTTGGTACCCAAACAGTGGACATATCAAGGAGATTCACAAAAAAGTCATTTGTCAAAACTCCCGGCCTTTGGGTGAAGACCCCATGCTGTGCTTGCCCATAATTCGCACCAAGAACACGCATCCCGCCCAGCAGTACGGTCATTTCCGGGGCTGTCAAAGTTAACAATTGAGCACGATCCACCAACAGTTCCTCCGGTGACACAGAAAATTTCGCTTTGGTATAGTTGCGGAATCCGTCTGCCTTAGGTTCCAGAACAGCAAAGGACTGCACATCCGTTTGTTCCTGTGAGGCATCGGTGCGCCCTGGTTTGAAGGGGATCGCAAGGTCTTTTCCGGCGTTTTTTGCAGCCTGCTCAATGCCAGCACAGCCGGCAAGAACGATGAGATCAGCAAGGGAAACCTTTTTGTCTCCAGCCTGGCTCTCATGGAATTCGGCACGGATCTTTTCCAGGGCCTGCAAAACTCTGTTCAACTCTTCCGGTTGGTTGACCTGCCAGTTCTTCTGAGGCTCAAGACGGAGCCTTGCTCCGTTTGCCCCACCTCGCTTGTCAGAACCCCGGAAGGTGGATGCGGAAGCCCATGCTGTAGAAACAAGCTGCGAAACCGACAAGCCGGAAGATAATATCCTGTTCTTCAAATCCGCAGCGTCTTTTTCATCGATAAGCTCATGGTTCACGACAGGAACAGGATCCTGCCAGATCAGTTCTTCCGATGGTACTTCAGGTCCAAGGTAACGGGAACGAGGGCCCATATCCCGGTGAGTCAGTTTGAACCAGGCGCGGGCGAAGGCATCCGCAAACTCTTCCGGATTGTCACGAAAACGTTTTGCGATAGGGCCAAAGACAGGATCCATTCTAAGGGAGAGGTCTGCCGTAGTCATCATGGGTGCATGTCTCTTATTTGGATCATGGGCATCTTCCACAGCTTTGGCAGCAGCCGGATCAGAAGGGATCCATTGAAAGGCCCCTGCAGGGCTTTTTACCAGGTTCCAGTCATACTGGAACAGAGTATTCAAATATCCCATGTCCCATTTGGTGGGTCTGGGCTTCCATGCGCCTTCAATACCGCTGCTGATGGTATCTCCGCCTTTTCCGCTGCCGTAGCTGCTCTTCCATCCCAGCCCCATCTGTTCTATAGGTGCTCCTTCGGGTTCCGGCCCCACGTGGTTGGCAGGGCCTGCGCCATGGCATTTCCCGAAGGTGTGGCCTCCGGCAATAAGGGCCACCGTTTCTTCGTCGTTCATAGCCATTCTGGCAAAAGTCTCTCTGACATCACGGCCGGAAGCCACCGCATCCGGCATCCCGTTAGGCCCTTCCGGATTCACATAAATCAACCCCATCTGCACCGCTGCCAAAGGGTTTTCCAGATCTCTTTCACCGGAATAGCGCTTGTCTCCCAGCCACTCCGATTCAGAGCCCCAATATACATCCTCCTGGGGTTCCCATACATCCTCACGTCCGCCGGCAAAGCCAAAGGTTTTGAATCCCATGGATTCCAGGGCGCAGTTCCCTGCCAGGATCATAAGATCCGCCCAGGAGATTTTCTTTCCATACTTCTTTTTGATGGGCCAAAGCAATCGCCGGGCTTTGTCCAGATTGACATTGTCAGGCCAGCTGTTCAGCGGCGCAAAACGCTGGGTTCCATCTGCGGCGCCGCCTCTTCCGTCACCCATTCTGTAGGTTCCGGCGCTGTGCCACGCCATGCGGATAAATAAGGGGCCATAATGCCCGTAATCCGCCGGCCACCAGTCCTGGGAATCGGTCATCAGATCATAAAGATCCTTTTTTATCTCATCCAAATCAAGTTTTTTAAATTCTTCCGAGTAATTGAATTCTTCCCCCAGGGGATCGCTCAGGCTGGAATTCTGACGCAAAATATTGAGATTCAGTTGATTCGGCCACCAGTCTTTGTTCGAGGTACCGCCCCCGGATATGGATTTTCTGGTTTTACCGGTTACCGGGCATTTCATTTCTTCCATGATTCAAAACCTCCCCACATATTCGCTCTTATACGCTTAAATATCTACATGATTTCCGTTCCTGTCTTCTTCCTCATCCTCGTCTTTATTACCCCTTAAGGATGCTTTCTACCAAAATTCTTTTTTGAAACATATTGACAAATTAAGAAGGTACCTTTATGATATTAGCCAGGTACCTTCACGTTTTGTTTCAGGAGAAAATCGAACCATGAAAAAAAATATAGAACTAATGGAGCAATTCTTTTTTATCACCCGACTGTTGCACCGAAGCCATCACCATCAAAACAAGATCAACAACAAGGAATCTTTCCGAGGGCAAGGAAAGGTTTTACTGATGATCCACCAACATGCAGGTATCAGCCAGCGAGACCTGTCTCAGATCCTTGCTGTTCGCTCGCAATCCCTGGGTGAAACCTTACTAAAACTGGAACACAATGGGTTTGTAATAAGAAAGGCAAACGAAAAGGACAAAAGGGTCATGAATGTATTTTTGACCCCCGAAGGAGAAACTGCTGCAAAATTTATGGGAGAAAGCATGCAAAAATCCAGTGAAATATTTGATTGTCTGACGGACGAAGAAAAAGAAAATTTAAGCCGATATATGCTGAAAATAGCTGCCGAACTGGAGAAGACCGCCTGGTGCCAACACGATGCAGATAACTGATTGAGAGGGAAAAAATTGGACATACAAACCTATATTTTTTATGGCATTGCCGTCGGAGCCCTTGGAATTTCCTTTTCCAAAAGCAAAACCCGCACTCTGACCGCATTAAAAAAGGCACGGAAATCCTTTGAGAATATCCTGCCTCAACTTTTAGGAGTGATCCTGATCATAGGATTTCTGCTGGCGATCCTTGATGCGGATGTGATATCAAAGATCATTGGGGAAGACTCCGGTTGGTTTGGAGTGGTCACAGCAGCTCTGGTAGGCTCTATCACGCTGCTCCCACCCTACGTGGCCTTTCCCACTGCATCCATGCTTTTGGACAATGGGGCCGGTTATGTTCAAATTGCGGCATTCATCTCCACACTGATGCTTGTGGGTGTTGCCACCATGCCTGTAGAAATGAAGTACTTCGGCAAAAAACTGACCATTTTAAGAAACCTCTACGGCTTCTTGTTCTCGTTTTTAGTGGCAATCATTATCGGAATGGTGGTGAATCGGGGATGAACAAAGTATGGGCCGTGGCAAAAAGATACCAGTTCTTTCTCATCACATTGGCGATGTTGGGGATTCTGACCATATTCAAACCGGGAATCGGCTTGGAAAGCATTAAGATCTCAGGATTTCAGATGTTCCAGATGCTGCTGATCATTCCGCCCGTGTTCATTCTGTTGGGCTTGTTGGATGTGTGGGTTCCAAGAGAAACCATGGTAAGATACATGGGCGAAGGCTCTGGGGTCTTAGGAATTTTGCTGGCTTTCATGATCGGTTCCTTTGCGGCAGGACCCTTGTACGGAGCCTTTCCCGTGGCAGCGGTCTTTATGAAAAAAGGCATCAAATTTTCCAATCTTATGATTTTTATCGGTGCATGGGCCACAACAAAAATACCCATGCTCATGTTTGAAATGAGGTACATGGGGATGACGTTTACATTGACAAGGCTGTTTTTGAATATTTTTGGAATCCTTGTTATGGCCTGGCTGCTGAACAAAATGATGCCGAAAAATGAGACCGAGTCTCTTTATCTTCGTGCCAAATAAATCGATCAGACCCTTGCATCCTTTTCAAGAACGATATCTTTCCAAAATTTTTCTGCCATGAGAGGCTTGCTGTAATAGTACCCTTGGGAGCGAGAACAACCGATCCCTTTCAGGAAAATCACCGTCTCTACATCTTCTACCCCTTCGGCAATGGTTTCCATTCCCAATTCTCTGCACATAGACACAATGGTAGTCGCAATCAGTCTGGACTCTTTATTCATTGTGGCACTCTGAATGAATGACTTGTCTATCTTCACGGTGTCGATGGGAAGTTTGACCAGATAACTGAGAGAGGAATACCCCACCCCAAAATCATCCAGGGCAACCTTAAATCCAGCTTCCTTGAGCATATTTAATTTCTCGATATTGACCCCAACATTTTTCAGGACCACCCGCTCTGTCAACTCCAGCTGCAGTTTGGCAGGGTTCAAGCCATTGCCCGCCACTTTGCCCATCAATCTCCTTACAAAATCTTCCTGTTCAAAAGTTTTTGCCGAAATATTAATGGATACCGTGAACTGCTCCTTCCACAACCGTTGTTGTCTTAACACTTCGTCAATGACCCAGTGGTCGATACGGACAATAAGATCGCTCCGCTCCGCAATGCCGATAAATTCGTCAGGAGGTACAAATCCCCGAGTCGGGTGATTCCATCTGATCAAAGCTTCTGCATCCACCAACGAAAGATTTTCGGCCTCATAAATGGGTTGATATGCCATGGCAAATTCGCCCTTCTTGATGGCGGTCCTAAGATCCTCTTCCAGGCTCCGTAATTCTCTGATTTCATGGTACACTTTGGCGTCATGAACCTCGACTCTGTTTCCGCCGGACATCTTGGCCAATCTGCTGGCAAATGCCGCCTTACTCAGGTCATCAATGGCAAGTCCTCCATCGGTATAAACCAATCCAATGTTGATGTCTGCCTCTATGTCTGCAAAAAGCCCTATTCTGTACGGCTGTGTAAGTTCGGCCAGCATACGCTCTGCCTTGCTCACAGCTTCTCCGTAAGAAACGCCTTCCTCTTTTCCAACAATGACGATTTCTTCCCCTTTTCCTTTATACGCATCACAGGTCATGGGTAGCCGGGCATTGATCCGTTCCGCTACCATATGCAGAATTTTGTCTCCCACCTCAAAACCGTAGTTCTCATTGATCGCCGAAATATTTCCTATCCCCACCATCATCAGATATGCAACGCTGTCCGGAGAATGGTTGCTCAACCGCTGCAATTCCGAAAACAGAACATTGTAGTTAGGCAGCTTTGTCACCCTGTCATAGTACTCCAAAGAATTGAGCCGGTCCAACAAATGATTGAAGCTCCTGGCCGCTCTGCCGATCTCGTTGTTTGAAAAAGATTTCAGTCTCACATCGGGGTCCCCGCCGGCAAACAAGGTGAGGGATTTGTCAAGTTCCTCCACGGGCTTGGTCAGCCTCACCGCCAGCAGATAAGCGATAACCGCTCCCAGAATTATAGACAGCACAGTCAACTGCTGCATGACGATCTTCAGTTTGTCGATCCCTCTGTAAAATTCCTCCTTATGCATGGCCAAAGCGATCTTCCAGGATGTCCCCTCCACCGCTGCATAAGCCGCAAATATTTCATCGCCTCTAAAGTAATATCCTCCACTGTATGCTTCGTTTCTGATCACTTTTTCCAGGAGCACCACCAGCTCATGCACTTCTTTATTGCCGTTTTCATAGTAATCTTCAATAGGGCTGTATTGACTCAAAACCAGATCACGGTTGGAATGAGCCATATTGGTCCCCTCCCGGTTGACCACATAGGCGTAGCCCGTGTCCCCAAAGCGCAGTTCGTCCATAATATTGGTAAGGCTGTCCCCTTCTACTATTCCAAACAAGACCCCTTCTATCTTTCCCTGGTAATAAGCGGGAACAGCATATACCATAACAGGCTTTCCCGAATATCTGTCAGTGAGCACATCCGATACATTTTGCTTTCCTTTCAGTGCCTTTTGAAAGTATTCTCTGTCGGCCACCGAAATAGGATTCCTGTCGGCAGAAAAAACGATCCCATTCAGGTTGGCAAAGGCGATGACATCAAACCCCAGAAGCTCGGCCTGTTCCTTCAGCATAGCGAGCCGCTGCTCCTTAGATGCTTCAAAAAGGCCACTGTCATGGGACAATCCGGTCAAGGTCCTTAAGTTGCCATCCACCACGCTTGCCACAAACTTAGACGCTTCTTTGACCCGGCTTTCGATCTCAGCTACCTTGGCTTTGGTGATGTCATCCCGGATACGCCCGTAGGAAACATAGGCGAGAAGAGCATTGGAAAGCAGTACAATCAGGATCGTACTGAGTATCAACTGAAATTTTATACTGTGCCTTATTCCATTCATCTTGTGCCTCGCAATCAGGTTTTCAACTTACCCGCTATATATACCACGGTTTCCCTTTTCTTATCACAAATTCCACCGGACACACACAATAAAACTCATTTTTTTCGGTACATTTCTTCATCCGCAGAGGCTATGATCTCAAAGATGTTTCCCTTGGATATCCCGTCGTAGTGGGCGATCCCTGTGGTCAGGGACAGCACATAGGGCTTTTCTGAAAAACGATTTCTTTCTTCCAGCAGTTTATAAAGCCGAGACTCCACCAGCCCTGACACGGCAGGATCCTTTGTTTCGAGGAGAAGAATAAACTCATCTCCCGCATATCTGTAGGCGGTGTCTGTAGGGCGAATACACTTCTCCAATAAATTGCCGATGGCTTTTAACGCCAGATCCCCTTCCTCATGTCCATAAGTGTCATTAATGGATTTAAATTTATCCAGGTCCATCAGGATAATGGAAAAAGGTTGCTGCTTGCTTACCTTGTACTGCATCCGCTCTTCCAACTGGGAACGGGTATATAAGTCTGTCAGCGTGTCCTTTCTGATCTCTTCCCTTTCCACCAAAACATAGGTGGCAAAAGCGATCAAGGCCATGAAAGGCCAGGTAAGCGTCAGTCCAAAAGAACAAACCTGGATAATTGCACCAGCACTAGGAAGAACTCCAAGCAATAAAATAACCTGATAAATGCGGCCGCTGATGTATTGGCGATAAGATCTCAAAGAAAACAAATAAGCAGAATATGCCAGTAGGTTCAGGAACAAAACAAGGTATATCCCAAAATGACGAACATAGTGATTTCCGGCATCAACGAAGTATAACCAGTCGGTCCATGAATTCAGAAGAACAGAAATTATACAAACCACGTTCAAGAGAAGGTACCATTTTGCCCGGGCCTTTTTCCTTCCTTCTTCCCTGATGATACAGGCATCCAAGTAGCAAAGCCACAGACTCAGGGGCAGCAAGCTCAACGCATAGCCCGCCCCGTTGCTGAGATAGACCAGAAAGTATCCGGTATGTCCCGGATACCCGTCAAACAACCAGGTCAAAGTATCAAAAGCCAAAATGGCAACATTACTGTCCAGCGCTCTTTTGTACCAGATTTCGGTGATAGATGCCCGATGGGGGTATCTTCCTATGAAATACCTCAAAAAGAACAGCAGCAGCATGGCATATATATTCAGAATGATTTGATGGATCATAACATCACCTCAAAATTATTCTATACCAATTTTCAGGTGATGTACATACGCTTGAACTATTCGGGGATAAATGCAAAACGCAGAGGCTGATATGACCCCTGCGTTTTGCTCATTCTTTTATGCAATGTAACAGGTAAAATACTTACATGGCAAATCCCAACGCCAGGAACCCAAGGGCTGCCACAGTGAAAGGCACCATAACCAGGGGTACAGAGGTCCTGAAATAGTCCACCGGCGTCGTCTGGGTGGAGGCCGCAGTCAGAATGACAGTGTCACTGTAAAGGCAGATATGGCCGCCGAAACAAACTGCGGAAATCAGGGCGCCGGAGGCGAGAAACAAGTTCACCCCCAAAGCGGATGCAACCGGGATGACGATGGGGAAAGCAATGGCAGCCAAGCCCCAAAAGCTTCCCGTGGCAAAAGACAGCAAACCGATGACCACAAAAACAATGAGGGGCAGCAAAGCCGGATGCAGCGATTTCAGTGCAACATCAATGACCATATCGATGAGTCCCAGCTGTGTGGTGGCTTCCATAAAAACATAGGCAAGGATGATGATGATAATGACAGGGGTCATATCCACGATCCCCTTCATCACCGATTTAAAGAATCCCACAAAGGAAAGAAGCTTTTGTGGAAGATACATCACAAGGCAAAGAAGCAGTGCAGCAAACAGACCGATGACGATATCCTCTTTCCATATGGTAAAGAACACCACGAGGGCAATGGGCAGGATGAAGTTGATGGCTCTGCGAGGTTTGCCTTCTGCAGCCTTTTCCTCATCCGGCAATTCCACCAGGGCAGCTTTTGCCTCCGGGGAGAATACTTCTCCTGTGGTCACAGCTCTTTCTTCCACTTTTTTCATGGCTCCGAACAGTGGGATCACTCCAAGGCAGAAAAGAGGAACGGCAATGACGGCCAGCCAGCCATACAGGATGAAAGGCATGGTGGACAGGTATGCGCCAAAAGAAGAGGTGCCTTCTGCCACACCGGATTCCACCATCTGGGTGCCCATAAAGGCTCCCCAGGTGCTGAAGGGGATAATGGCACAAACCGTTACCCCCGTGGAGTTGACTATAAATGCCAGCATTTCTCTTGAAATTTTATGCTGGTCACAAAGGTCTCTGGTGGCTGCGCCTACGGCAAGGCAGTTGAGATAATCGTCTACAAATATAATAATACCTAAGATCCATGTGCCGAGAAGTGTCTGCTTTCTTGTTTTCAGGATCTTTTTGGCCAGGCCGGAAAAGCCCAGCACCCCTCCCGAATCCCCCATGAGGGCAATCAATGCGCCAAACAAGGCAATGAGGATGAACACCCATTGGCTTCCATCGTCTGTGAGTACACCATAAAGGGCTTCCTGAAAAGAATTGAAGGCGCCGATGGGATTGCCCTGGGCAAGAACCAGAAAGGCGGATAACACACCCACCACAAGGGACAGGAATGTGTCTTTGGTCCATACCGCTACAATGATGAGCAAGACAATCGGAATAAGACTGATGAGACCGTTCATAAAAACTCTCCTTTCATGCAATGACTTAAAATAGCACTACTTATATGAATAAACCTGCCATGTCATTTAAAGGATCTTTCTGACATGACAATTTCCCATATCGCTGCCGCAAAGATCCTGGAGTTAAGCAGGAGTGCCTCTATAGAAATAAATTCATTTTCCTCATGGCAGGTGTCTTCGTCACCAGGAAACAAAGGACCCCAGGAAACCACATTGGGCATGGCCTTGGCATAAGACCCCCCATAAGCCAAAGCATATTCATTTTTTCTCCCTGATATTTTTTCATAGACATCGGCGAAAACCTTCAGAAACGGTTTTTCTCTGCTGACATATACGGGGGGCAAATTTTCAGAAGATACGATGGTGCCACCGAACTCTCCTGCAAGCTGTTTAAAACGATCAAGGATCTGCTGGAATTCCGTTCCATAGGCATACCGAATATCAAACGCCACCTTTGTTAGTTCTTTTTCCCCTTTGATCATGGTAGGGGTAAAGATATTCCTGTGCACAAATTCTCCGTTGTAATACTCGCTTTCACTCCGTAATCCCAAGGTGGACCCTTCCCCATCGCTGAAAACCCGCAGCAGCATCTCCATTACTTTTAAAAGAGGCGTTTCTGGAAGTTTCATAGCGTTTAACTCCGCAGCCATTTTCAGAATGGCATTTTCGCCTTTTTCGGGCTGACAGGCATGAACCGCTCTGCCATCGGCAACAAGCTTGTTTCCGTTTATTCTGGCTTCGCATTTACCCGGAACTACATTTCCGGCGGTGCCCCCCGCAAGTTCGGAAATCACCTCGTCCACACCGAAAGGGAAGGACATAACGATGGAAGCTACCCCTTTTTCAATGTTGCAGACAGGGAATTCTCCATCCGGGGTAAAGCCATAGTCTGGCAGTGGGAACCGGGAAACATAGGAATTCATATCCGTCCATTCAGACTCCTCCCGGGTTCCTAATATCAGCTGGACTTTTTTATGGAACTGTTTTTTCTCTTCCAAAGCAAGAGCCTGTACTGCTTTCATGGCATACAGGGCTGCAACGACCGGGCCTTTATCATCAATGGTGCCGCGACCGTAAACCAATCCCTCTTTCACCGTTGCCTCAAACGGCGGGGTCCGCCATTTTTCTCTTTCCCCTTCATTCACAACATCAATATGGGCAAGAATCCCAAGAACTTCTTCGCCTTGACCCATTTCGATAAGCCCCACTTCGTCTCCCAGCAGTGAGGTCGTCTGAAAATCTTCTCTTTTGCCCAGCTCCAAAACATGCTCCAGAGCTTTTTTCACTTCCTCCCGTCGTTCTGTCACGCTGGGAATGGCAATCAAACCCTTCAGCGCTTCTATCATTTCCTCTTTGTATCCCTCAATCAGGCAACCCAGCTTTTCATAGTACTCATCCATAGCCGTTATCCTTTTTCCCCTCGTCCCCTGCTGTTTCTGAAATGTTATCTCTAAGTAAAGAATAAACCCCGGAGCAACTCCGGGGTCAATGACTTTTTTTTATTTTATGGGAGCATAGATTCGATAAAGGGCGCTTCGCTGTCCCTGGACATAATAGTTCGTATTCTCCCAACCAAAGAAATCTCCGATGAGCTGATACCCATTCTGCCCCGCATACTCTATGGTGGGTCGTATCATCTCCATAAAATCGTCACTGTATCTGACCTGTGTGCAAATGCACTTTTCTGCGCTTTCTTCAATGACATCCTCATGCTGCCCTGCCCCATGGATGCGGGCGGGTTTATTGAGGGAAAGGTACCGATATACTTTGCATGGTTCTTCATAAATATTGCAGTAAAAGGAAAGGGAAACATCCCTCCATTGTTCTTTGGTAAAATTCATTCCCTCACTCAAATATTGAGCCAAATGACTTTCTTCATCGAAAAAACCCGGTTTGCGCAGGATTGGGGGCATCTCGCCGATCCGGAATTTTCCCAGCAGCGACAATTCATCTTCGTAGTTTTCCTGCCAGTCCTCTAAATTCTTTAATATTCGCTGATACCTGGAAATGTTTTCCATCGCTTCTGTTTTGCGTTCTTTTATGATTTCCCCAATCTTTTCCACTTCCAATCCTTCGAAAATGGACCGGATATCCTTCAGTGTCAACTCCTGATCCCGATAAAACAAGATATCCGAAAGCATCATCAGATCCTCCGAGGAATACTCCCAATAGTTATTCTGTTCGTTCTTTCTGGGAGTAATAATGCCTTCCCTCACATAAAAACGAATCATCTCTGTGGAGATATCCAGAACCCTGGCGATTTCTCCCACTGTCAGGTATATCATTTGCCATCTCCTTCTTTCAAGATCCCGTCGTAATGACAATGTGCTGTTTTTCCACCTCTGACAGCGCCGTGAATATCTCCTTCACTATATCGTCGGAGACTTTATCCATATTTTTTTTATAAAATTCCACCGCATGTTTTTCACGTTTGCAGGCTTCCTCAAGCAAAAGCGTATCCGTATCCAGCCTTGCATAATCGGGCTTGTGGAGTAACGGCAGATTCTTTCGGCCACCCAGTTTCATGTGGATCCTGGCATGCATCAACTCTATTCTGCTCAAATCCTGAAAAGTCGCCTTTTGGCTTTCCTCTTTTGCCATTTTAGAGGCCTCTTCATAGAAAGTGCCATTGAACACTTCCAATTTCATGGCCTTTTCCAGCACCTTGAGAGTTTCTTGATCCAAGGCATTCTCTCCCAGACGATATTCGTCCTTTTCAACATCCAAATAGGCTTCTCCCACCCCGCAAAAAGGACAATTCCTGATCCTGTCTATGGAATTTTTCTCAAGAAAAGATCCCTCATTGAGGTTGTAATTGTTGGAATTGATATTCATTCCGCAGATCAAACACTTTATTTTATCCATCTTAACGTCTCCAAAGCAGGCAAAATAGCAACATGGCAATGCAGTTTTACTCTCATCAACATATACTTATCTTCACATTTTATCATATATTACAATTTCAAGATAAGAATTTATTATGTAAATAAAGTAGAGTGCGCTGTTTTTCAGCACACCCTACTTTACAAGGTTTTAAGGATTCATTGTTGT
>Ga0302242_1001574_pt1 | contig 16612 bp, 14 predicted proteins | sample AAG_UR_Lys_MG_FD_193510 | JGI IMG/M metagenome (GOLD analysis project Ga0302242, IMG submission 193510) | Enriched activated sludge microbial communities from anaerobic digester in WTTP, New Holstein, Wisconsin, United States - AAG_UR_Lys | ecosystem: Engineered > Bioreactor > Anaerobic >... | reverse complement strand
GATGATGTGTGGGCTAAGGCATTTTATATCTCTGCGCGATTTCTGTATCATCAAAGGAGCGGGATCGCAATTGGACCGCCTTTTTCAACTTTTAAAAGACCAAGGAATTTTCATCCAGGTGATGGAGTTAGGATATATGCAACTAATACAACACTTTTTGACATTGAATATGGCCTTCGAAAAAACGAAGAACGTTTTTCGAAAATTATAAATGGAAAAACCACTGAAATTGTTCCAGATGCATGGGGAGGGTATTGTGATGCAGGTGATTGGGACAGGCGTATTGCGCATCTGATTGCTGCAAGATATTTATTTGAGCTATATGATTATTCCCCTAAATACTTTGAGAAACTTGAGTTGACCATACCAGGGGCAAAAGAAGATTTCCCAGATATTGTAAGAGAAGCCTTATGGGGCATTGATTTTTATAGACGTCTCCAAACCAAAGAAGGCGGCATAAGGGGGGGCATAGAATCTGAAGATCATCCAAAGTATGGTGAAGCGAGTTGGCAGGAATCGCTTAACGTTTTTGCATTTGCCCCTGATGTATATTCATCTTATGTTTATGCGGGTGCAACTGCAAATGCAGCTTATATATTGAAAAAACATAATCTAAAGATGTCAGATATTTATACTGAAAGCGCTGTTAAGGCAATGGAATGGGCCGAAAACGAATCAAATAAAAATAAAACGAAATACCCATCATATCAAGTGAACGATGCTCGTAATCTTGCAGCGGCAGAATTATTTAGATTAACCGGGTTCAAGAAATGGCATGATATCTTTATTGATACAACAGCTTTAAAAGGTGGGGAGACGTTAATCAGTAAGTATGATAGCCATGATCAAGAGGATGCTGCATGGGTGTATTGTAATACAGAAAAGAAGGGGATGAATAAGAGCATTCAATTGAAATGTAGGAATGCAATTGTTGATGAAGCCGAAAAACTGATAAATGCTCAAATGAAAACTGCTTTTAAATGGGCTCGAAACCCTTGGCGCCCCGCAATTGCAGGTACTTTTACAACACCGGATTGTAAGAATATAATAAGGGCACACGCAATGACGGGAAAAAGGCATTATCTTCACGCAATAGTTCTTGCGACCCAGACAGGTGCAGGGGCAAACCCGTTAAATATGAGCTATACAACAGGGATTGGCCATAAAAGTCCTCAAAATGTTATGCACGTAGATTCTCGCGTTACCAATCAACCACCTCCTCCTGGAATAACAGTATTGGGCCCACTAGATCCAAATTCATTCGGACAATCAGAAACCTATGTTCATAAAGCGGCAAATCAATATTGTTACCCTGAATTAAAGGCATGGCCTATAATCGAAAATTATCTCGACATTTACTGGTATGCTGCTATGTGTGAGTTCACAATTCAAAATGTTATACCCAATACTTACACGTGGGGCTATCTTGCATCAAGGAGATAAACCGTTACTGTTTTTTAATGCTACTATGTTGAGCGATACCTCCAAAAAGCAAAGACAATAGCCTACTCTTCGGAAATATATATATCGAAATAGCCAGAGGGCAGATCATGCCAAAAGAAAAGGTTGCGATTATTGTTGGAATATTAGCTATATTGAATACCTGAAACAGATGAGCCAAAGGAAATATGAAAAAATACTGCAACAAATAAATCTGCAACGAATAAAAGCCAAACGTATCTAAAATCCTTTTTGGCAAAAAATTTGAATACGAAAAACAAAGAGATATGACAAAAAAAGAACCCAATATTGCCGTTATAAACTTCAAGAATTGGCATTCAATATAAAATGTCGAAATATATGCTGCAACAAAAGCTGCAAGATATAAATTAATTAGCCATCTATTTCCCATTAAAACAATAAATCTGTCTTTAAATTGAGATATTTGAGTCCCTATGAAATAATAGATGAAATAGTTTAAAAGCCATCCTACAGCAAATAAATCGTAACTTACAGGGAAAAACTGAAAAATAATAAAAAAGAGAAAAAGTAGCCAGCGGTTTGTTTTAGAAATTATTGGCGTGAATATCCTCATAATTATAATGAGATAAATAAACCAGAGAAATAATGCCGGATTGCTGAGCGGATAAATGGTAAGCACATAAAGGAAGTCTTCCCATAAAAAAGGGCGTTTAACCATGTGCGGTATGTAATATTTGATGAGTCCATAGCTGAAGCTAATTACAAAGTACGGAATAACAAGCCTTAATGTGCTTCTACTTAAATTCTTTAGCCAGTCATTTATTGAATCTATCTCTAATAATTTAGTTGAGAAGAAGCCCGACAAGAAAAAAAACATGGGCATATGAAAAGAGTATATGAAATTGTAGATGGCAGGATAGGCGTCCTTTAGCGGTATGCTGTGGCCAAATGTTACAAGGAGAATTCCTATGCCTCTTGCCATTTGCATCTCTAAAATATATTTGTTGCTTGACATGATATTTTTAAATATAATCGAAGCAATGAGAAATTGTCAATTAAGGCTTTTCAGGATATTAAGAAACAGGGCACATGAAAATCAGGAGATTGTTATATAATTTGTTGCTTGCAATTGCCTCTGTAGCAGTATTTTTTGTGATTGCAGAGGGTTTGACAGTTTTATTATGGGACTATAAACTGCAAGGAAGCCATGTTGGCGTTGTTATAGATAAAGGTGACAAAAGGGTTGTACATGAAGGTATAGAATATGTTACGAATTCTCTCGGCCTAAGAGAACGTGAACTGGATCGAAGACCTAAAGCACAAAAGACCATTCTAGTGTTAGGTGATTCTTTTGTATGGGGCGATGGTATTCCGGTGGAGAGTTTGATTACCTATAAACTTGAAAAAAGACTAAGTGGGCTTGGGTATAGCATTGAGGTTGTTAATGGCAGCGGAGGCGCTGGAAATGCGGAAAGTGAGTATCAAAGATTGATATGGCTGACCCCTATCTACAGGCCTTCCATGGTCATTGTTTTTTTCTTTACAAATGATATTTTGGAAGCATCAGATGTTGTGGATGATTCAAAACTATTGGTTGCAAAGAGCTGGAGGCAAAACATCAAAGAGTTTTTGAGGTCTAAGTCTCTTTTTTTTGCATTTTTGTATTATCTATACAAAGATAGAATTGTTGAAATTGTAGGTGTACCCCAATCGTTGCTTCCTCCTGATTATTTTAATCTTAGTGACTCGAAGCCTGGTTGGAAGAGTTTTAAGGATTATGCCCTTAAAATGAGGGATTATTGCAATCAAAACAATGTTTCTTTTCGTTATGTAATTATTCCGACTTTGACCTGTCTTAATAATAGGTATCCATATAAAGAAATGCATGATAAATTAAAGCAATTTTTTAGTGATTCAGGTATTGAATATTTTGACCTATTCCCCGTGTTTAGACCGTATAGACCGTCAATGTTATGGGTAAATCTTGAAAATTCCCATTGGAATGATTTGGGAACAAGTCTGGCAGCGGAAACATTGGTAAAGTGGAAGTCTTTTTTGATTGGGTTGGAAAGATAGGGTGATTCTTTACGCTATGTTATGATGAGTAAATCAAAATCGAGGATCTTTTAGTGTCAGGTTTGAATATTGACAGAATTATATTATATTTTTCTTTGGTTTTTGTAATCGTGGGGGGAATTGTATACTCCTTTATCCTTGGTGACCAGATTCGGTTTAGAGATGAAGGGCATTATTTAAAGATTGCAAATAATGTTATAAAACATTCTATTTATTCCTATGACGATAATGCAATAATACCAACTACCTTTCATCCTCCAGGTTATCCGTTGATTCTTGCGTCAATTGTATCTATAGGTGGTGGTTTTTTTGCGATTAGGATGGTTAACTTTTTTTTCTTAGCGTGCTGTATTGTTTTGCTAACAGCTATTCTTAGAAAACATGGTTTTGTAGTTGGGGCACAGTGGGTACCGTTGATTGTTTTGTGCTACCCCGTGCTTTTTTTTACTGCAAGCACACTATATCCTCAGATTATAGCTACAGCAATTTTTCTTTTTATAATATATATGATCGATGCCTTTTCGCTGTCGTTAGGAAAGGCGTTTATTGTCGGTGTTTTGTATGGCTTGCTTTTAATGATTAGTCCAAGTTTTGTCCTTATGGGCCCAGTTTTTTTAGCGACGCCATATATTCTAAGGAAGTCAGTGCCACGTTTATATATAATCGGGTTGATTGTTGGTGTTGTTGTTGTATTGACACCTTGGGTTGTGAGAAATTATCTCGTTTTTGATCGCCTTGTTATTCTTTCCTCCAACGCTGGTAAAACCTTTATACTGGGAAATTCTGAAAACAGCAAACCTAATGAGGGAGAAATCGTGGATGTCTCGAGATACACAGATGAAATAAAGAGAAAGGGACTTGATGAAATTGATGGTGATAAATATTATAAGCAAAAGGCATTTGAATGGATTAAAAATAATCCTCAAGATGCTTCGATACTTTATCTGCGCAAGTTATTGAATTATTTTAATTTCAGAAATGACTTGGCTACAAGAACAGAGCAGTCAGTCCTGCGTGATGTTATTATGTTTATTACATATTACTGCATTTTGCTTTTTGCATTATTCAGATTTTATCTCATTAAGCGTTTTCCTATGCAAAGGATTGAGATTTTTTTATTAATAGTATATTTAATGAGTGCGGTAATGAATGCCTTTTTTCTGCCACGTATCCGATATAGGCTTCCCTATGATGTGCTTCTTATCTGTTTTAGTGCTATTACGCTTGATTATCTAATAGGATTGCTTTCTAAAAAATCATTCAATGTGAGGGAAAATGATACATGACAAAAAAGTAATTGTCGTTATGCCTGCATACAATGCAGAGCAAACCCTTGAAATTACCTACAAAGAGATTCCGCCTGGTTTTATCGATGAGGTAATACTTGTCGATGATGCAAGTTCCGACCAAACAACAGAGTTAGCAAGAAAACTCGGGATATATACAATAAGACATCCAAAGAATCGTGGTTATGGCGGCAATCAGAAAACCTGCTACAAAGAAGCGTTGAAGCGTCGTGCAGATGTTGTGATAATGCTGCACCCAGACTATCAATATACGCCGAAACTATTAGTGGCTATGGCTTCTTTGGTTGCAATAGGTCAGTATGATATTGTGCTTGGCTCACGCATTATAAGTGGTGGTACACTCAGAGGAGGTATGCCTTATTATAAGTATATCGCCAACAGGTTCCTAACTTTTTTTGAAAATCTTCTGCTTGGCGCTAAATTATCCGAATATCATACGGGATACCGTGCGTTTTCCAGGCAGGTGTTATTGGAGCTTCCGCTTGAAGAGAACTCTGATGATTTTGTTTTCGACAATCAAATGTTGGCTCAAGCCCTTTATTTTGGCTTCTCTATCGGTGAAATTTCATGTCCTACTAAATATTTTAAAGAAGCCTCATCTATTAATCTTACCAGAAGCATTGTTTACGGGCTAGGGGTTTTGAGGACATCGGTGCAATTTGTTCTAAACAAACACGGCCTAAAACATCATAAGATATTTTCAAGAGATGGTAAAAAATTGTCTGTTGACCTGGACAGTGCCCCTAAAACTGCATGATTAAATCAAAACGCAGTAAATTTCAAGTATTAATTGAGATTTCAATAAGTTCGGGTCTGATGGTACTTGCACTATGGGGTATAGACCTTTCGAGTCTCTGGAAAGTGTTGCGCAATACAAATTGTTTATGGCTAATACCTTCTGTTTTATCTGTTTTTTTACTTTTGCTATTGAAATCTTGGCGTTGGCAGTTGCTTTACTACCCTGGACATAAATTACCTTTTGGTTCTCTATTCACGGCGCTGAGCGCTGGTTTTTTTATCAGTAATATCTTGCCTGCGCGCTTAGGCGAAGTTTCAAGGGTCCTTTTAATAGTCAGCGAGCAGCCAGTTGGAATATCCCGCACAACTGCAACAATAATAATTGAACACCTATTGGATTTAGCAACTTTGCTCATTTATTTGCTCTTTTTATTGCCATTTGTTCATCTTCCGCCCTTGTTGTCGCATACTGCAAAAATTTCAGGCATTCTTGCGGCAATTGGAATTTTTGCAATGTTTGTGCTATCAGCCTGGAAGGACAAATGGGTCTTGTTGTTTAATGCTGTTTCGGAGAAGTTGGGTCTTCTTAAAAGACCTGTGATTCAAAATTTTGTATTGAATTTGCTAGATGGGTTTGCTGTAATGCGAACGAAAACAGGAATACTAATTATCGCGATTACTTTTCTTGGATGGGTTTTTGTATATATAACGGCTTGGACAGCGGCCGAGGCGTTAAAAATAAATATCCAGATAGTTGCTACGATGTTCGCTGTAGTTGTAACAACAATGGGCATGCTTATACCATCGTCCCCTGGCTATATAGGTGTATTTCATTATTTGACCGTTGTATCATTGAGCCCCTTTGGCATACTGAAGGATACCGCCCTGGCGTTTGCCTTGTTATGGCACGCGGTAAACTATTTAACTTTGAGCGTATCCGGTTATATTACCTTATGGATACACGGTACATCTATAAGCCAGATATTAAGAAGATATAAAGAAGGTACTATTGTTTAAATTGATAAAAAAATACGAGAAAATAGCAAAATCGAATATAAACACTTTATTCGTAATTATTTTGTTGATAACCACAGTCTTAAATCTAATATCGTTTAAAGCAGGCCATACATGGGGTGATGACTTTTCAATGTATATCGCCCAAGCAAAAAGCATAGTTGAAGGTTCTATTAGAGATTTAAACGAAAAACAGACGATACTGGAAAGATATTCTTCTGAATTGCACGGGCCCTTTTTTTACCCGTGGGGGTTCCCTGTTATGCTGAGCCCTGTATACATGATTTTTGGCTTTGATATATTAGCAATGAAAATATATGTCTTTCTGTTTTTTTTGTCTTCATTGGTAATATTGTTTATCCTTTTTAAGGACAGGTTGGATGATAAAAATAGGTTAATCCTTGTATCTTTTTTTGCATTAAATCCTGTCTTTTTCTATTTTAAGGAGAACGTCTTATCGGATTTACCCTTTTTATTCCTATCTTTGTTTGCCATTTATCTTATAAAGCGGTTCATATTTGAGAGGAAATATATTGTATCTTTACCTTTTAGTTATTTTATACTTGGTTTTGTAATTTATTATGCGTTTTTTATAAGGCACCAAGGTATTGTCTTATTTCCTATATTGTTGTTTTGTCATTTATTAGAAAATAAGGATTTATTAAATAAATTAAAATGGAATTTTTTTAAAGAAGAATTTATGCAATTGGTTCCATATGTTACAATAACTCTATGCTTTTTGCTAAACAATAAATTATTTCCAGAAAATTTCAATAGTTATGTAACATTTTTTTTAGATCAGAATTTATCAATTACATTGTGGAATAATATTGTTTTTTATACTATGCTGCCATCAGAATTTTTCGGTTCCCAACTCGTTTTTAAGATTTTATACTTTATTACATTTCCTTTTTTACTATTTGGCTTAATAGCCAATTTTAGAAAGGATTGTTTATTTGTATCGTTTGTTTTGCTCAATCTTTTTATCTTGCTAGCTTTTCCATGCACAACCCAAGGTATTCGTTATATCTTTCCTATGCTGCCATATTATGTGTATTTTTTTCTTAAGGGTGCAAATGAAATAATGGATAGGGTCACAAAAGCGCCATGCCGAAACATATTCGTTTGCTCAATTGTTTTTTTGATAGTTGTTTTTATGGTTAGTTATTTTTTGAGAGATATTAATTATGTGAGAAAAACATTCATTGACAAGCATGAAACTTTAGAAGGCCCTTATTCAAACCGTGCTTCAGAAATGATTAATTTCATTAAGAATTCCACAGGTAAAAGGGATATTATTGCATTTTTTAAACCGAGGGCGTTAAGACTATATACAGATAGAATCTCAGTAGTGAACTACCATATAGATGAGATAATAAAATATAGGATAAAGTACGTTGCTGTATATAAATACGACATGGAAGAAGAAGGCAGGATGAGGTTTATTGATGATATTTCAAAGTCATGCCATTTTACAAAGATATTTGAAAACGGTGAGTATGCTGTGTATAAATTGATTGTTGATGATGGAAAATCGACGAGCTCTTCTGGTAAATCATTTTCAGTAAGAGGTACAAAAAAATCATGAAAGAATTGATCCTTGATGAAATAAGACCAGCTACGAGCGAAGAATGGGACAGGATATGGGCAAATTGCGACTACGGAACATACTTTCATTCGCGAGAATGGGCTGAGATATGGGGCGAATATACAAAAGGGTATAACAAGCCATTTCCACATATTGCATTCTTTTCAGACTCAATATCAGCCCTTTTCCCATTTACGATGCAGACACGAAAAAAGGCAATTAAGAATTTTTTTCTTACCGCGGAAGGCCAATTTGGTAACTGGATTTCGGAGACTGAACTGACAAAAGATCATGTGAATCATCTCTTGAAATATTTAATGGATGAGTTTGGAAACCTTGTCTGGCGATGGAACCCATATGACCCCTCTTCGGCATTTATTGATTTTAAATGTTTTTCTAATTTTGGCTGTATTTATGAAATAGAGGAAGACGAGACCTATGCAGTTAATCTTGACTGTGGTTTTGATGGCGTAATCGATAGGTGCTATCACGGACATCAATGTTCATTCCGGAAGGCACAGAAAGAGGGTTTGAGCATTACAATTGCCGAAACAGAAAAAGATTGGAAAGAATATTATGACGTTTATTTGGATTCACTGAGGCGTTGGGGTGAATCAGCACTCTCAAAAATAGAATGGGATTTTTTTCAATTGCTGTTTAGTTTTAGTTCTCCAAACATTAGGCTGTGGCTGGTACGTGATGGCTCTGTTGTGATTGCAGGGGGACTATGTTTTTATGCAAAAAAACACCTTGTTTGCTGGCATGCAGCCAATCTTGAGGCATACTTCTCTAAAAGGCCTATGAACTTTCTGTTTATGGAAATTATGAGAGATGCATGTGCCAATGGTTATAAATGGTTTGATTTTAATACAAGCGCTCATCTTGAAGGGGTGAAAACCTTTAAAAAGAGGTTTGGAGCAAGCGAGCTGAAATGCAACGTATTATATAAGAAAATAAAGCCTATACAGGGCTACATTTCATTAAAGAGTTTTTACAAAAAAATATTACATTAATGATCAAATTGCCAAAATTGGCTTACTTCTATTGGTTTGATAGTAAACCAATTGTATTATGTTGACAGTACCGAGAATTTTCTATAGAAATAACTGAGATTGGCGCACAAAATAGAAAACAAAAGTCTTACTTCATTCTTGATAGTCTTGATGATAATAATGCTGGCGGCAGTGGTGCTCTATTGCGATCGTATAAGTGCATCAAACCTCTTTTATACACCAGACAGCACCGAGTATGCGATTGCAGCCCACCGCTTTGCTACTGCCGGCGAATACAAAATACCCATAGAAAATAGATGGTTGCCGCCTCATTATCCACCATGGTTTTCCATTCTCGTATTGTCACCAGTATATTTGCTTTTAGGAACCGAGATAGGAAATGCAATATATCCAGTTACCATTTTTGGCATTGGTGGAATCATAATAGCATTTCTTCTCGGCAAAAAAATAGGCGGTAACTGGGGCGGGATTTTTGCATCTTTTGCTGTTTTGGCATTACCGCTGTATCGTTATTGGAGCAAACATGTTATGACAGATGTACCGGCTACAGTATTGATGCTTGTGGCATGCCTATTATACTTATGGTTACGAAATAGAACCGATACAAGGCCTCTTGCATACCTGCTGCCCGGAATAATTACAGCAGTAGCTGCTTTATTCCGGCCTGTGTGTACGGCAGCAATCTTGCCATTTTTGGTGTTTGCGGTAACTTACCGTGGTTTGGCCTTGGCGCTTCGTAAGCTTGTTTTTTTGGTCACACCGCTTGTAATTGCGGCCACGGTTTCTCTTACTTATAATACATCAGTTTTTGGCTCCCCATTCCGCAGCGGTTATCACTTCTGGATGCCAGTGCCTTTTGATTTCGTGCATCTTACCTTTTCACTATCAAACATTTACACTAATTTAATAGCACTTTTACAAAGCCATGCAGTGTTACTGGTGTGTGCGGCATGTGCGGTGTTAGCTATAGAATGCCGGATAAACAACATGAATACCAAGCAACTACCATTTTCTCCCGATATACGCTGGGTAGTGGAATTCGTAATCTTGGGAACCGGGCCGATCGTGCTCTTTCATCTATTATACTTTTATCTGGATCCACGCTTCTACTTAGCTCCAATAGTATTAACAGCAATTATAACTGGCGGTATAATTGGTAGCTGGTTAAAGAAAAAACCGCGTTTGGCGCTTGGGGGGGTTATTGTCCTTGCTTTGTTGTTTATAATAATTAACTTTTTTATAACATTAAAATATTTGCTTAAACCTGATCAGCCATCATATAAAAGATTTACCGTCGAAGAAATTCTTAAATACACTCCCAAAAACGCATGGATTATTTCCGGAATCGAGCCAGTTTATCTCGAATATCTTGTGGCAAAACAGTCTCAACGTCGCATTGTGCCAATTTCCCGTAATATTGAATACACTAACAAGGTCATCGCACCAGAAAAGATCTCGTCTCTATATCCTCCACCTAAACGTTGGGATGATGTCCAGCGCAATGCACTGCTGCGTGCCGGCGCAAAGGAAGCAGTTTTCTTTGTTGCTTCGGAACAGCTTGACTCCATCGCAACTCAGCTTATTCAAGGCACAAAAGTTTTTATTGCAACAACAAATATCAAAATTGAAGACCAACAGATTTTGGACGAATTAAAAAGAAGATTTCTTTTTATCCCTCGCTCTGCAACTCTGTTTGAACTGAAAATGCCCTCTGTGCCAACATAAGTGAGACACTTTCCACCAGATAGTTTAGACTATAAGGGCGGAAAGGAGAAATAGAATGAAAGAGAAAGATTCAATAGCAGCAGAAAGCAGCAAAACAGATATCAGGGCAGTTCCCGATCCTGAAGTGCCTGAAAAAGCAGTACGCCGGAAGTTTACGGCGGCATATAAGCTCCGTATCGTCAAAGAAGCACAGACATGTACCACATCGGCCATTTTTTTCGAGCGTATAGAGCTACCACTGGTTTTGCCGTAAGATCGAAATACACGGTAAATCAGAACAGCAGTGACCACAGCAGCAACAAGTATCCAGAACATGGTCATCATCTACCCTCAAAGGTAAAATAAATTCCATAGCCGGCGGCAGTGAAAATTCCATAGCAGGAATTCTCTAAATCAGGCTTATTAACCTGATATAATCCCTCCTTGATTATTACATCAAGGAGGGAAAATGCTGGAGGCGGCAATGTACACAACGATAAAGACACTATGGGAATTGGGACATAATAAAAGCGAAATAGCCAGAACAACCGGCCATGACTGGAAAACCGTGGACAAGGTAATAAGTGATATCAAAAAGGGAATCTATAGTCCCCATATGAAAGAAAGAGAAAGCATTTTAGACCCGTATAAAGAAAGGATACTCAGTCTGTTGGAAAAAGACTTAAGCGCTGTAAGAATACATGAAGAACTTATAGCAACAGGTTTTGCCGGTTCCTATTCGGTGGTAAAGCAGCATGTCGGTGAATTAAAGAAGAGAGAAGATATATTTGTACGGATACATACCCTGCCCGGTGAAGAGGCCCAGGTTGATTTCGGCTATGTCGGCAAAACAAAGGACAATGAAGGCAAATTAAGAAAAACATGGGTCTTCAACATGAGGTTAAGTTACAGCAGATTCGATTATTATGAAAAAGTCTATAATCAGAAGGTAGAGACCTTTATCCTATGCCATATACGTGCCTTTGAATATTTTGGAGGCATACCTCAGATAGTAAAAATAGACAACCTCAAAGCAGCTATCCTTGAAGCCAACTTCTATGAACCTGTATATCAGAGGATGTATAAGGACTTTGCCGATTACTATGGATTCAAACCTCTTCCCTGTAGAATATATCATCCCAATGATAAAGGAAAAGTTGAATCGGGCATACAGTATGTAAAGGGCAACTTTTTTAAAGGCAGAACATTCCGGGATGGCGGGGATTGCAACAAAAAGCTCTCGGAATGGACAGATAAGGCAAACAGGAGGATACACGGCACTACAAGAAAAGTTCCTCTTGAAGTATTTGAATCGGAAGAAAAAGGCAAACTTCTACCACTGCCTGAATCACCCTACCGTCTGGTAAAAGTAGGCAGCCGCATTGTATATCACGACTGCCATGTATTTGTTGATTACAACTATTATTCCGTTCCTTTTGAATATGTGGGCAAAGAAGTGGAAATAGAAACAAGCGATACCCTGATCAGGATTTATTATAAAGGCAACAGGATCGCACTGCATCCGAGAAAAGATGGAAGGGGCGGATTCGTCACCGATCCCTCTCATTATCCTGAATATAAGCAATACTCGGAAACACAGTGCCAGGAGGAATATGAGAGAAAAATGGCTCAGATAGGAGTTTTTGCACTGCAACTGTTCTTTCTGATCCTGGAAGAGCAGAAAAACTACTGGGGTAAACCGGTAAAGGGAATTCTATCTCTTACAAAAAAGTATCCGAAAGATATTGTGGATCTGGCATGTAAAAGGGCTCTTGCCTATAGGGTTTATCACTATCATACGGTAAAGAGAATATGTGAAAACGGTTCTTACACTCTTCCCGTTGAGGTTACATTATGAATATAGTAAGACAGAGACTAAGAGATTTTAAACTATCCGGTATTTATAATTCTCTGGATGAAAGAATCAACTATGCGAAAGAGAAAAACCTGTCCTACCTGGAAGTCATAGAGCTTCTTTTGGAAGATGAGGCAAACAACAGGAGAGACAACAGTTATAAAAAAAGACAGGGCAAATCGAAACTTCCCTATTACAAGACCATAGAAGAATTTGACTTTGCCTTCCAGCCTTCCATAGACAAAAGAACAATTAATGACTGTGCGACCTGCCAGTTTATAAAAGAAAAGAAAAATATAGTTTTCATAGGAGAACCGGGCACGGGGAATTATGCAAAGTAATCAGTTATGTAAAGTTGAGCACAAAACTATCTGAAATAACAAGCTTTACAATGGAATTTCTTTCCATAATCCTTCACGATGGATGTGATGCTTGCGCATCCATCAAATTGAAGGAGGGCTTTTATGAATCAGGGAAGATCCATCAGGAACCTCGTATCAGAGGTATTGGCACAACTTGAAAGATTAAACTATTCAGAAAACACGCGCACCACCTACCGACGATTTTATAACCGATTGGTCAGATTTGCCGATAGTGCAGGCGAAAGGATTTATTCAGAAGGTCTGGGTAACAGATTCCTGCAGATGAACTATAAGTTTGATATGAACAGCTACAAGGCTTCTTTGCACTACTCTTTCAGAAACGAGACCCGTTTTATGCGTGTTCTGGGAGATTACCAATTGCATGGTGCTATTCTTAGACGGAGAACTACCAGGATTCCTTATAAAAGGACGCCCCAGTTTGAAGAAGCATTGAAGGGTTACTACAAAGAATGTGTGCAACGGAACTACTCTGAATCAGGGATGCGGTCACGGGTCTATCGAACAGAGTTATTCATTGATTACCTGGATGATCACGGGATAACTTCTTTTTCTTCACTGAACTGCCATCACCTGTCGGAATACATAAGAACCACCGCAGGTTATCACAGAAAATCCATTTCAGCCATTCTGACAACGCTGAGATCGTTTTTAACATTTCTATATCTTAAAGGCTACCACGAAAAAGACCTGTCGGGTAACGTACCAAAACTGAAACAGCCCCATTATCCCGGAATTCCGAGCACCTTAAAACCTGAAGATGTTAGGCGCCTTCTCATGTCAGTGGACAGGGGCAACCCCAACGGCAAAAGAGATTATGCCATTCTTTTAATGGTGGCAAGGCTGGGCATGAGAATAAAAGATATTAAAGAAATAAAGCTGAACAACCTGAACTGGGCAACCAAAAGTATCGACATTGTACAGCACAAAACAAAGCAGAGGACAAGCTATCCCATACTTGACGATATCGGCTGGGCCATAATAGACTACCTTAAAAATGGCAGACCTAAAACCGAATCGCCCCATCTTTTTGTCCGTCACAATGCACCGTTTGAAGCCTTTGGAACCAATGCCAACCTGTATAACATTATCACCAAATACACTCGTCTTGCCGGTATCAAACTCAGGACAGGCGCTTCACACGGGATGCATTCCTTAAGACATACCCTGGCCGGGATTCTCCTGGAGCAAGGAACTCCGCTACCTGTGATATCGGAGATATTAGGTCATATGAGCACCATATCCACCGGCATTTATCTGAAGATTGACTATGAAGGGCTGTTAAAGTGTGCCCTTGATCCTGATGAGGTGTTCCAACATGACTAATACCTATACCAGTGTTTTTGCCGATATAATAAAAGGGTTTGTATTAGAAAGACAGGCATTGGGATATAAATATCAAAAACAAGCGGCTTCCCTTAAACGTTTCGACAAATTCTGCATCGAGAGAGGCCACTGTCAGTTATGCCTGTCCCGGGAACTGGCCATGGAGTGGGCTGAAAAAAGGCTGTTTGAGTCTGACGATGCAAAAAACAGGAGGATCAGGCTCGTTCGCATGCTGGCCAGATATATGGTCAGATTGGGATATTATGCATACATATACCCGAACCATGTCGGTTTGAGCCATTCAAATAATTATCAACCCTATCTTTTTACTGAAGCAGAACTTGCCGGATTTCTTGGCCGGGTAGATCGATGTCTGCCTGTAAAAAGCAGCCCTTATCGCCATCTTATCCTCCCTGTGCTTTATAGAATGCTGTATGGATGCGGGCTTCGCGTATCTGAAGCACTTAACCTGACTGTAGGGGATGTAAATACGGAAGAGGGGATATTGACCATCAGAAACGGCAAGTTCCACAAGGACAGGATTGTCCCCATGAGTCCGTCTCTTGCCGAAAAGTGCCGCATATACATGGAGGCAATGCACCCGGTTAGACAGCCTGAACATGTTTTCTTTCCATCTACTCACGGTGGTCAATACTCCGAAAAAAGAATCTATGACTACTTCCGCAGATTTCTCTGGGAGGCAGGGGTCTCGCACGGCGGTAGAGGCAAGGGGCCGCGCCTTCATGACCTTCGCCATACGTTTGCCGTTCACTGTTTGAAAAGCTGGGTGCGAAGCGGCACTGATCTCACCGTTGCCCTTCCTTATCTGTCCACCTATCTCGGACATACAGGGCTCAAAGGTACCCAGCATTATCTGCGCCTCACGGCAGAACTTTACCCTGATATTGTAGTAGCCATGGATAAAAAGTTCGGATATCTCCTTCCAGGAGGTGACCAGTGAAAACTACAGATTTTGCCGGATACCTGACAGGTTACCTGAGCGTTTATCTGCCGGGCATAAGAAACTTAAGCCCTCACACCATTGCCTCATATCGGGATACCTTCAAGCTTTTTTTGACCTTTTGTCAGGATGAAAAATACATTTCCCCTGAATGTTTAACTCTGTCCCATATTGATAATGATCTGGTACTTGAGTTCATGACTTGGATCGAAGCTGCCCGCAAGTGTAGTATTGCCACCCGCAACCAGCGTCTGGCAGCCATCCATGCCTTCTTCCGCTATGTACAGGCTGAAATGCCTGAAAGACTCTTGATGCACCAGCGGATACTGGCCATCCCGCTGAAAAAAACAGGGAAGCCGGCAATATCATACCTCACAACAGAGGCGCTGGAGTCTATCCTGAAACAGCCTGACAGGAATACCCCTGCCGGTCGCCGGGACCTACTGGTTCTTACAGTGCTCTATGACTCCGGCGCAAGGGTCAGCGAGCTGACTGATCTTCTGGTCCGTGATGTCCGTTTAGCACAACCCTCAACCATTACCCTTAAGGGGAAAGGACGGAAGGTAAGACATGTTCCGCTCATGAGCAGGACAGCTTCTCTACTTGGAGATTATCTGGAAGAAAGACAGCTCACCGCTGATTACAGATTGGATCACCCCCTGTTCTTTAATAGCCGCTGCCAGAAACTGACACGGGCAGGAATATCATACATTATCGACAAATATATAGAGGATGTCAGAAAACAAAGCAACATCCTTTTGCCGGATAAGGTATCGCCACATGTCTTCCGTCACACCAAGGCTATGCATCTTTTGCAGGCAAATGTGAATTTGGTTTATATCAGAGATTTTCTGGGTCACGCCAGCGTTACCACAAGTGAAATCTATGCCAGGGCGGATGACCGGATAAAACGTCTGGCACTGGAGAAGGCTTACTCACCTTCAGTTGTTGATGATGTGCCTGCCTGGCAGGAAGATAAGGATCTTTTGAACTGGCTCCAGCGGCTCTGTCGATAGCTGTATGCTTATGTAAAGTTAATCGGGCGCAGGCAGGCCAATACCGCCTGTTTACGCCTGCAACTTTGCATAACTGATTACTTTGCATAATTCCCCTTATGTAAAGCTTTACATAAGGGGAAAACCCATCTATCCATCGGCATAGGCATAAAGGCACTTCAAAAAGGATATAAGGCATTGTTTACTTCCGTTAACGAAATGCTTCAGAATCT
>Ga0302242_1001571_pt1 | contig 16632 bp, 11 predicted proteins | sample AAG_UR_Lys_MG_FD_193510 | JGI IMG/M metagenome (GOLD analysis project Ga0302242, IMG submission 193510) | Enriched activated sludge microbial communities from anaerobic digester in WTTP, New Holstein, Wisconsin, United States - AAG_UR_Lys | ecosystem: Engineered > Bioreactor > Anaerobic >... | reverse complement strand
ATTTTTACTTCTTTTCATTGTGGTCTCTATCAACCTCTGGTACTTTTATCTTATTCAATAGAATATCATTTTTTTAAATTAAATCCAACCGTTTATCATATAACAAATTTTATACTACATTTGTTAAATTGTCTGTTTGTTTTCTGGTTAATTTTTACACTCAGTAATAATAACCTTATATCATTCATAACAGCTATCCTATTCGGAATACACCCTTTAAAGGTAGAATCAGTTGCATGGGTTACTGAAAGAAAAGATCTTCTATTTTCTTTATTTTTTCTTATTTCTCTTATAGCTTATATATACTATAGAAAAAAACAGGCCAGAAGCTATTATTATATATCTTTCTTTTTGTTTATACTGGCAGTTCTTTCAAAAATAATGGCTATTACTCTCCCATGTATATTAATTCTTTATGACTATTTATTTTATAAGAAGATCACCTGGAATAATATAAAAGAAAAATTGCCATTTTTTTTAATAACTTTTTTACTTGTTATTACTAATATATTTGTTTTATATTCTTCTATGTTTGCAAGTAAGAATCTTTCATTTTCTATAATTAATAATATGTTTATTGTTTCCCATGTATTCCTTCTTTATATCTATAAATTGATTTTACCCATTAAACTTTCACTGATATATCCGTATCCTGCAAATTTGAACACACAATTACCTGTTAGTTACATAGTTTCCCTACCTTTAGCATTAATTCTGTTTGCCTTTATTGTTTTAATAAACAGATATTCTCGACATATAGCTTTTGGCAGTCTCTTTTTCCTTATTACTATTACGCCTGTTCTCCAGATATTACCAATTACATGTACTTCATTAATCTATGATAGATTTACTTATATTCCCTCCATAGGTATAAGTTATATAATAGGTCATGGCTTTAACTATCTATATTTTAAACAATGGAGATATTCTAAAATATTAAAAATATTTTTGATTATATTTCTTGCCTGTATAATAATTATATTTTCCTTTCTGACATGGCAGAGATGTTATGTATGGAAGGATAGTATAACATTGTGGAATAACGTCCTCCATACTTACCCTGATATGTCGGTAGCATATAATAATAGAGGACACGCTTATTTACTAAAAGGAGAAAAAGATAAAGCCATATCAGATTTTACGAAGTTAATAACCCTTTTCCCCGGTATGGCCGAAGCATATTATAACAGGGCATGTGTTTATGACCTGAAGGGAGAAAGGAATAAAGCCATATCAGATTTTACAGAAGCATTGAAAATTAATCCATATTTTGGTGAGGCTTATTATAACAGAGGTAATGCTTATTATAAGGAAGGAAAATATATTGAGGCTATTTATGATTTTACAGAAGCTTTATATTATTGTCAGGATAGAATAAAAATTTATTATAGTCGTGGTCTTGCCTATATGTCTTTAAAATACTATGAGAGAACAATAGAAGACTTTACGAAGGTATTATCCATAAAACCAGATTATTTGGAAACGTATCATATAAGAGGTGATGCTTATTATCATAAGGGAGATTTTAAAAATGCTATTTCGGATTTTACTAAAGCTTTACTTATTAATCCGGATAGTGACATAATATATAATAAAAGAGGAAAAGCTTATTATAGTATAGACGACTACAACAGTGCTCTTGCAGATTTTAACAGTGCCCTCAATTTCAATCCTGATTTGCCTGAAGCTTATCAAAACAGAGCTTATATTTATTTTATAAGGAAAGACTATGAAAAAGCATGGAAGGATATAAAATTAATGAAATCCAGAGGTTATGAAATTAATCCGGATTTCCTTGAAAGTTTAAAAAAAGAAAACATTCTGAACAAATGATTTTTATAAAATACCTTTAAGTGTCAATGTTTTTTCATAAGAAACTATTTTAGTCAATTTTTTGTCTCTATAAAAGGATCTTCTGAAATAACCAGAATTATAATAATCAGTTTGATTTTAAAAAATAAGGAGTGATAAGTACGTTAAAAGAAATAATAAATAAAAGAAGAGCTTACAGATCATTAAAGCCACTGGATGTAACGGAGGAACTCATAAAGGATCTGGCAGAATGTGCAGGTCTTGCTCCTTCCTGCTATAACAAGCAGCCATGGAGATATGTCTTTGTCTATGACACAGAAGCACTGACAGAATTACACAGTGCCCTTCCAAAGGGAAATTCCTGGGCAAAATCTGCCTCTCTTATTATTGCCGTTTTCAGTAAAAAAGAACTTGACTGTATCCTAAAAGAAAGGGAATATTATCTCTTTGACACAGGAACTGCAACAGGTTTTCTCATACTGAGAGCAACAGAACTGGGACTTGTAGCACATCCCATGGCAGGCTTTGATGAAGATAAGGCAAAAGAGATTCTCCATATACCTTCGGATATGAAGCTCATAACCCTTATAGCAGTGGGAAAAATCTCTAAAGAAATAAGTTCTGAATTGAATGAGAAACAGGTAGAATTTGAAAAGCACAGACCTGAAAGATTTCCACAGGAAAAATTTGTTTTCCAGAATAAGTTTGTAAACAGGTAAAAAGTTCCTGAGTACCGCAACAGGTAAAAAAGTATCCAAAAACATATACACCTGTCCCTGTCCGGGCTCTGGAGCAAAAGATATGCCGTCAAAGGAGAAAGTTATAACTTGAATAAATACAAAACCGTATATTCTGTAATAACAGATTTTATTGTAACAGGATCATAGATTTTGCGTAAGAGCCCGGACAGGGACAGACTTGTGAGATGGATACTAACTTACCTGTTGCGGTACTAAGCCTTCAGCTATAAGCAGTCAGCTTTTATAGGAATTACATGTTTTCAGACTAATTTACATAGTCAGGTTTTGTAAGCTTTAACTGATAGCTGATAGCTAACCGCTGAACACTTAACATTATTTAATGAGCTTTTTCATCCACTGTGACATGGTTTCAATAATTACAGGGTTAAATGAAAGATTATTCCCATTATGATAACTTTCACTCATAGAACGAGCATAAAGAAAGCTATGGTCCATATTTTCTATTTGGATTAAAGTCCCTTTGCCGGGATAGTACTTATTTACTATATCAACTATTAATTGATGATCACCGAAACCAGAGACAAAGTCAGACTCTCCCCATATAGCTAAAACACTGGAATTAGCATTTTGCCATTTCTCTGATAAATTAATATCATATAACTGACGGAAAAACATATAATGCCTTCCATACATATGTTCTTCATCATCAAAACTGCCCCTTAATTCAGGATACCTTAAGATTATCTCTTTTGGTGTCAGTTTCTCTATATATAAGTGATATAGAAGAGATTCTCTGTTTTTCATACCTTCTTCCAGACGGACAAAATCCTCTCTTTTTAATAAACCCTGGCGTCGGCTGTTTTCTAATTCATACTCAATCCAGGTTTTAGATACTGTTCCAAAGACTATAATACCTCTCACAGAAATATTATTAGCAATTACAGGAGCCATAACTCCTCCCATACTGTGTCCGAAAATAAAGACATTCTGGGAATCCACAAATTCGCAGGTTTTTAACATCTCCAGTGCTTTTTGAAATCCAAAGACTTCTGTGTTAAAATCAATATCTTTTGCCTGTATACCTTCACTGTCTCCTACAGCACTTTTTTCAACCCTCATTGTTACAAAGCCCTGTTCAGTAAGGGAATATACTATTGATTTATAAGGATTTTTATATGGAGGCTTATCATCAAAGGGATAATCAATAGAAGAACAGGAAAGTCCCTGAATAAGAAGAACAGCAGGGTACTTTTTATCAATTTTCGGTTTTGTCACAATTGTTCTCAGGCATGTTCGTTCATCAACTGTAACAGACATATAAAAAACATCAAAATCAGGACTGCTTTCTTTAGGAAAAGGTTTTAAGATAACTTTTTTTTCTATTCTTTCCTTATTTCTCCACAGTAATATAAGTAATTCGTCACCGCCACGATAAGTATCCATGAGATTTAAAAACTGGGATACATTAACAATATCTATCCCATTAATCTTAAGAATAATATCCTCTTTCTCCATACCTGATTCCTGTGCCGATGTATCGGGAAATACCTCTTTTACAAAGACACCTTTTTTTGACTCCAGATCGCTTTTTAACTGAATTTCATCTGTAATTTCAGTGACTCCAACCCCCAGACGGCCTTTCCTTATCAACCCTTGAGCCAGAAGTGACTGAAAAGTAAGTAAGAGTAAAAAAATAATGGCACAGACCTTAATTGCAAATCCAAATCTTCTTTTCATCATCTCTTTCATCTCCCAAAGTCTGTAAATTTTTCAGAATAATCATTCGAGAAAATTTACTATTTATCCTTCGAAATAATAATGTTATAAAATGTATTTAAATTTTATTTCCAATTTAAAGAAGGACTAAAAAGGGGTATAAAGAATTTTTTATTACAAATCTTGATAATGTGGTGATAATAAAATGATATACTGTCTAAATTGCTGTACCTTAAATAATGAAAAAGAAAAGATATGTTCTTCCTGTTCATCCAGTCTGGAGTTCTGCCCGAAAGAGAAATTAAAAAAAGAGATAATATTAGCTGAAAGATATAAATTAATAACCCCTCTCAATAAAGGAGGCATGGGTGAATTATATGGGGCACTGGATTTAAGGCTCAACTCCATCTGTGCAGTAAAGGAACTTTATCTCAGTTCCATAACAGATGAAGAAAAAGACTACAGACTGAAAAGATTTAAATCAGAGGTTGAAATCCTTGCGAAATTGAGGCATCAATCTTTACCACATGTCTTTGATTATTTTCTTGAAAACGAAAAATATTATCTTGTTATGGATTATATAGCAGGTAATGATTTAGAAGCAATACTGGAAAAAGAAGGAAGACCGGCTCTGAAAGAAAACAGGGTTATTCAGTGGGGCGTAACTTTATGTGATTTATTGGATTATCTCCACAACAACAAACCTCAGATTATATACAGAGATCTAAAGCCTGCAAACATAATGCTTCGGGCAAAAGATAATCAGTTGATACTTATAGACTTTGGTACAGCAAGAATAATGGCACCTCATAGTAAACATCAGACAGCTATAGGAACTGTAGGCTATGCACCACCTGAACAATACATGGGAGAACCTGATTCAAGAAGTGATATTTACGCTCTCGGGGCTACACTCTATCATCTTGTTACAGGAACTCTTCCTCTTCTTCCTTTTGAATTTAAACCTGCAAGAAAAATTAATTCCAGTGTTTCTGCAAAACTTGAGACAGTTCTTGCTAAAGCACTGGAGAAAGAAGCAAAAAATCGTTATCAAACTGCCGTAGAGCTAAAAGAAGATCTATTGTATATAATTCCTACCGAAACTACAGGAACTTCTGTGCCGGTAATCCAGTTGCCACCGGAAAAAGAAGAAAAATGGGATCTTCTGGGAAAGATAAAAAGGAATATTCTGAATTCCATAAATAAATTAAGAAAAGAATTTTATACCAATAAAATGATTAAAATTTTTATTATGGAAGATTCTTCTACTCAACTCTCTTTATACAGAAACTCTATAGAAAGCAGTAGTGATATAGAAATAACAGGTCTTGCTTCAAAAGTGGAAGAACTTCTGGAGAAAATCAAAATATCCCAGGAAAAACCCGATATAATTTTAATGGATATAACAGTTAATGAGGAAAATATTAAGGCCATAACAGATATAAAAAATATAGACCCTTCGGCGAAAATAGTAATATTAAGCAGTACGGATCTTGACAGGGAAACAGTATTGAGTGCCCTGAAAGCAGGAGTAACAGGTTATATTATAAAAAAGGAAAGTCATGAAAACATAATAGAAGGAATAAGAAAAGCTTACGAGGGGGGTTCTCCTATAGAAGCCGAAGTAGTTACATATTTATTAGATGAATTTGTAAATAAAACCAGGGTAGAAAAAGAAACTGTCACAGGTGGATTTGATGGACTTGAACTGGACGAAGTCGATCTTTTTGATCTTCTTATAGAATTCTGTTTATGTGAGATAACAGGAAAAATGTCTGTTAAATCTCCCTTTGAGAACGGTGATATATATGTGGAAGAAGGAGAGATAACTCACTGTGTATATGGAACACTCACAAAAGAAGAAGCTTTTTATCAGACAGTAAACTGGTTTACCGGCAAAGGAAGATTCTACGGTGGAGAAAGACCTGAAAAGAGAACCATATATACCCCTACAGATGAACTTCTTTCAGAGGTTATAAAAAGAAAAGAAAAGTTTGTACAAATAAGGAAAGTAGTAAAATCTCCTGATGATATCTTTAAAGTGCATCTTGCTTCTTCTGCCATCATTACATTGCAGGCAGATTATATGTATATACTCCTCTTCCTGGATGAAAAGAAAACATTACTTGATATAATGAAAGAAACAGGGAAAACATATTTTGATATAGCACAGATTATTTATGAATTGTACTCTTCCGGTATAGTCCAGAGGGTCGGGTAATTTATATTTTCTGGAATTTACTTACTTACAGATTATTTCTCATACTTACCATTATAATATTTATGACATCTGCATTATGGTCAGGAGAAAAAAGAAAACAGGAGAAGGCTCTCCGGGTATGGAATACAAATTTATTACACATATATAATTTTTGCAGTATTCATAATTCATTTTATTTTTCTTCAGATTAATTTTATTTTTTCTATGATGCTTTTTCTGTAAACCAGTAGATAAGACAATTTAAATATCTGCACTCAGATAGAGTTTGTATTTTTCAAGGGCTTCCTGAAAATACTTTTCCACCTCATGTTCTCTGTAGACTATCTTTTCCTCCTGAAATAATCGCAACCCCGACATAAACATACCTTCATCTTCTTCATATTTTGTCACCGGCAGAGTTTTTATGGGAGGGAAAAAAGCCTTACCTAAAGGATAGGGAGTATGAAAGGAAAAAACATAATCAGGAACTCTTTCATCTTTTACTGTCAAATAAAAAAGAGAATAATAATCATCTTCAACCTTATAGCGACAGAGAGGACACTTCAGAATTTCCTTTCTGAAGATTTCAAAAAATTCCCATTTGTCCATATACTCAATACCCCTTAAATCACACCATAGCTCGTAATGTTTATTGCAAAAAAAGATAGATTCTTTTTTATGATATTCGGGGCGGTAAAAGACAACCTTTGAAAAAGGAGACAGAACAAGCAGACGGGTGGCTATATTTTTATAATGGTAATTTTCTTCCATCCTGGTTTTATAAATCTGATATTTTTTAATGGCTCTATGCATTTTTACCCGATTTACTTCTGCCCATCTTACAAGCCAGACTGTCCAGTAAGCAAGTTGAAATGTAGCCCCCAGACTCATATCAATACTGCTCCATTTAACCAGTAATCTTTTCCACTTACCTCTGAAATCTTCTTTTATCATCTCGTTGACATGTTTTGTTTTTACCCGTTTCTGAATGGCTTTTTTCTTATTTACTTCTTTTTCCTCTTTATGTTCCAAACGCCATTTTGCAATCATCTCAGGTTTGATCTGATATACTCTGTATCGGTCGAATACGGGATAGCGAATAATCCTGCTCCATTTACTGAGGGTGCGGTACTCAAAAACAGGTAAACGATCCTCCTCGGCCCAGAGCTTCCGTTCCCTTCCTGTACAATCAAGGGTCTGTTCCAGTTCATAGGGAGACATAGCAAGAAGAGAAACAAACTCTTTATAGAATCGTCTCAGAGCAAGTTCATTTCTGGTTAATTCCGTGACAATTCTGTCAATAAGTTCAGGCTTCTTCACTTTTTTACTCTTCTCTATCTGAAAGAAACTCACAAGCTGGTCTTTATTAAGCCTGTTACAATCTTTTTTCAGTTGTTCTATAGTTAACTGCCCCATAATGACAGATGATTTTCTATCTGAAAATTCCTTTAAAAGTTCCATTCAACAAGTTTTCCTTTCATTAAATATACTGAGTACCACAACAGGCAAGTTAGTATCCATCTCACAAATCTGTTCCTGTCCGGACTCTTACGCAAAATCTATGATCCTGTTACAATGAAATCTGTTATTACAGAATATACAGTTTTATATTTATTTAAGTTATAACTTTCTCCTTTGACGGCATATCTTTTGCTCCAGAGCCCGGACAGGAACAGGTGTATATGTTTTTTGGATACTTTTTTACCTGTTGCGGTACTAAGAAAAGTTCAAAACTACAGTGATTTAAAATTTTTATTACAAAATATTACAAATTATCAAAGTATATTACAAAATTTATAACTCAATTATAATCCTGAAATTATAATATTATCAGTAGTAAAAGTCAACTTTTTTATTATATATTAAGGAAGTGGAAATGTTAAAAATTTAATTGCTTTTTACCTTCAGTTTTGTATATAATATATTTATTCTGTATGTAACTTAAAATTAATATCCGTTCTTATGAGGTTAATATTTACAGAAGTTTGTACGTTTAATTTTAAGGAGGGTTTTTTTTGACAAAATCATTTAAAGGTATCTTTTTCTGTTTAATTCTTTTAATGGGCACTTTTTTACTTGTTAGTTGCGGGGGTGATGGTGGTAGTGGAGGACCAATAATTATTCCCACATCTATTCCCACATCTATTCCTACAGCTATCCCTATTTCCACTCCTTCTTCACCTGGCACTGTAACTGTGCCAAATGGTTTTATCTCTGTTCCTGCAAATATTTCCAGTGGAACACTTAATATATCTGTAGATAATTTTAACAGTGGAAATGAAGGTTATCTTATGCTTGTATATCATTCCACTTCGCCCAATGATACTGCCAATCCATTATCAATACAACTGGAAATTGCCGATAGACTTAATAGAGAGAAGAGTTCTACTGCAGTAAATTACAATAAGAAAGATGGGAACTTACTGAAAACATCTCAGAAACCGTATGAGAGATTTTATAAAAATCACCTTATAAAACTGCAGAAAGATTTTGACCTTGTAAAGAAGTTAACCCTGGAAGGTAAAAAGCCCAGACAGTTAACAGTTGATGAGTTGAAAGCCAGAGGCAGAAAAGTTGATAACTCCGGTATGGTTAGCAGTGTTTCTGTGGGAGATGAGAGAGATTTCTGGATCTGGTTTCCTTTCCCGTACAGTCCGAATCTGGATGGTGGTATGATTTCCAGACCCTGTCAGTGTTATGCAGTGGGAAAACACTGCTATGTCTTTTTAGATACAGATGATCCTCCCATATACTATACTAATGCTACAAGTTATTCTCAGCAACTTGCTTCCTATTTTGATAATCAGGTCTATCCCCTTGTACATCAGTATATAGGAACAGAGTGGAACCCGGGAATAGATGGTGATCCACGTATGTATATTATTTTATCAGCTAATTTTGACAATGCCTATTATCCCTTTGCTGATGCCTATCCACAGAGCAACCTTCCTTTTGATGAATACAGTAATGAAGTAGAAGCTGTTTATGCTGATCCTATTATTTTCTGTGAAAGAGATGACTGGGGAAATGTAGTGGAAACTGCAGAGTCTGCATTGAATTTTACTCAGGCCATAATAGGCCATGAATTTACCCATATGGTAAGATTTAATATGAAACATATAGCAAGTAACCAGAATATTCCTCAGGATTGGAATGTTATGAGTTCATATTTCAGTGTAGAAAGTGCTATTCATGAAGGGTGTTCCCAGTTTACTGAAAATGTCCTTCTTCACAGAGGTATTACCGATAATTATGGTGACCTTGCCAGTCTTCGTTCTGCCGGTCTCGAAGCATATTTACAGCAACCTGAATTATGTACTTTAACATCCAGCTATTTTAATAATGACTATAATGATGGACTCGGCATTTATGAAACAGGATTTTTTGTTACTCAGTATCTTTATGAAAAAATGGGTTATGATGCTCTTACAAGGCTTAACCAGGCAGATGGTAAACTTGGTCTTGACAGTCTCTATGCTGCTGCAGGTAATAGAAATGCCTTTGAAAATATTTTTGATAAGCATGGATTAACTTTAATACTGAGCGGTAGAGTAAGTGATTCAAATTATACCTTCAGTGGTGTGGATCTTTCAGGAGGTATAAATTATGGAGGAACCAGACTCCATAATGCCTGGAGTGCTTACAGTAATGTTCAGAATGATTATGCCCGGGGTATAGATGTGAGTCAGTTAATACAGGATAGTGGTTATACCGACCTCTATGAATGGTCTCCCTGGTTCTTAAGATTTTATAATGGTGATGGTGGAAGGCTTGAAATTAGAGTAACAGGTCTTACACCTGGTTCAGGCGGGGGAGATGTTAAGGCATATTTCTTTTATAGATAGTGAGAGGTGAGAGGTAAAACGTGAAACGTATAATATTATTACTACGTAACTCACTTTTCACTTTTCACTTCTTTTCACTACTCACTTTTTATAGAGAAATTAAAGGTAAGTTACAATTTGACGTCGAATAGAAGAAAAAATAATTTTAAGGGAGGCCCGTTATGGATCAAAAGAAACCTTATGTAATAATGGAAACAGATAAAGGTACAATGAAGATTGAATTGTACCCCAAGGAGGCTCCAGGGACGGTAAAGAATTTCATTTCTTTAATTGAGAAAGGATTTTATGATGGTCTTACCTTTCATCGAGTAATTCCGAATTTTGTCATTCAGGGCGGATGTCCTAAGGGAACTGGTACAGGAGGCCCTGGATATACAATAAAGTGTGAAGTTGAAGGTAATCCTCATAAACACCTTCGTGGTTCTTTATCTATGGCCCATGCAGGTAAAGATACTGGAGGAAGCCAGTTCTTTATATGTCATTCTCCTCAGTCCCACTTAGATGGTGTTCATACAGTCTTTGGTCGTGTCATAGAGGGACTTGATATAGTGGATGCTATAAGTAAAGGTGATCATATGGTAAAGGTTACAGTGGTAAAATAATCTTTATATCTTCAATAATCAGCAGTCAGCAAATAACTGCTGATTATTTTTCATATAGTTCCATTACTCTGTCTACATAATTAATTGTTTCTTCATAAGGTGGTATACCCTTATATTTCTTTACTGCATTTGGGCCTGCATTATAACCGGCCAGGGCAAGTTTATAATCCCCCTCAAATTCTTTTAAAAGCATTCCGAGGTATTTAGTACCACCTTTTATATTTTCTTCAGGTTCAAAAGAATCGCTCACACCTAACATCTTTGCTGTCCCTGGCATTAATTGCATTAAACCTTCCGCTCCTGCAGGGGAAACTGCATCCTTATTCCAACCTGATTCCACTTCAATTACTGCATTTATCAGACTTACAGGGACTTTATATTTACTGGCATAAATATTTATAATCTTATCATAATCATCAATTTTAGATGAACCTGTTCCAAAGCCTGTAAAGTCTTCCAGGGCACCTCCACAGCCTGTAAAGAAAAGAAAAGTAATGATTATAAATGCTAATAAAAACAATCTATAATAGGGATGCAAATTTATTCCTCCTTTTCACGTCACGTCTCACATCTTACGTTATTTATTAGACATATAAAAGACTTATCCTCTTTATCTTAATATATTTAATCCATAGGAATTTTTATTATTGTTAAATTATTAATTTCAGTAGCAATAGACTTATTGTGTTTAAAGCTTTCAGCTTAAAGAAAGCTGAAAGCTGAGGGTTGATAGCTGAAAGCTAATAATAATTTATATAATATTATCTGGCAAATTCTTTATAAAAAATCAAGGATTTATTTGATGAGTGTAAAAATATAATTAGTTGAGAGTTTATACTTTATGGTTTCAACAATTCTATCACCTCTCACCTCATTTAATAAAGCCATAGATAAAATTGAAGTATCTACAAGGAATAAAGCTGAGATGATAAAGATAGATGAAATTGATGGAACCGAAGTGGATGAGCTTTTTGCAGCTTCTCCTGTAAAAACATCTCCTGTAATTGTTTCTTATGAACCCTCTGAAATTGACAGACTTGAAGAAGTATCAGAAGATATTATATTTAAGTCTGTAGATAAGGCAGGATTAAAAAGAAAAAAGATAATGAATAATTTAAAAATTCGTGATAATATTCTGTTTTCCCTCTCCCAGACAGATATAGAGATGTGATGAAAAAAGTAATAAATATGAAAGTAATATTATTCTGTAAAGTATTTTTTCACTCCCTGGAAATTATATTATTTACCATGGATCCGGTCTGGTTCTGGCTATAAAACCTTCAAAGGTTACATGTTTTATACTGGTTTCCATTCCAGCAGCGCTTCGCTCTTTCCAGTAAATTGTAACTGCTATATGTTTTATCTCATTTATATTAAAGTTATTAGCCCAGGGTTTTATTTCCACAACAGGTATAAACTTTACCCCTTTTATTACCTGTGGTTCCAGAGGTTCCAAAATATCATTGGGATAACCATCCTGGTTCAGATCATAATAAGGAGTCTGTCCGTTCCCTTCCGGAACAGGCGCATTATGATAAAAATCATAATCGTTAGCCTTTACTCCGTTAAGAGTACCTCCCAGATAGTTGTTGGGTCCAGCATTAGGAAGGTCCTTCTGATCCACTTTATGATTAATAAATTTCCCTGTCTGGTCAATATCACGGGGGTCACTTCTATCAGGGTACATATAAGAAGGTTCAGTTGGATCCGGTTTGCCGGGGAAGAAGGGTACCATATGGAAATTTTCTTTATAAATTTCAAATTGTGCCATCGCCAGATTGTAAGCAATTGTATAATTTTCACCTTTTTTAATAACCATTAATCCACGCCCCAGGACACCAAAGGTTATCATTATGGCAGTTGATAAAATTATAAGAGAAATCAGTATTTCTATTAAAGATAAACCCTGTATCTTTTTCATAAATCCTTCTTTAAAATACATAAAAAGTTTAAAAAAAGTATAACATATTTTGGTATAAAAATAAAGATTTTTTTGTAATTTTTGCTAAGATCTGATATAATATTTGTAATTAATCTCGTGTTTGGTAGAACAGGATATTTACAGATATAGAAATTATATGTATTTTTAATCTTTTTTATTAAGGAAGTGTTTCATCTATGCAACAACATATATTAAAGAGAAAACTGTCTCTTCAGGGGATGGCTCTTTTTACAGTATTATCTGTAATGGTCATATTGCTTATTATCTCTCTGGCTATTGTAAGTCTGAGTACAGGCAATCTTAAAACTGTTGGAAATATTAATGCAAGATTTCAGGCTTTAAATCTTGCAAATGCTGCAGCTATGTATGCTATATATGAACTTCAGAATAACTGGTCCAATCATACCCCATGGTCGCCCGGTCATATGCTGCCACCTCCATCAGGCTTAACATATGCTACTCATACTTATAATCCATTAACAAATACCAATGGCCTTCCAGGAAAATGCAGATTAGCATATATTGATAATCTCATAAATCCACATACAGCTATTGTAGTTGGAGGGCCTTCCTTTTACCCATCTCTCAATACAGAAGTTTTCAGTGAAACTGCCGTAATTGTTGCTCAGGGGGAATATGGGGGTTTTAAGAGGACTATAAGAATTACTGTAAAATATACATATTTCGGAACCGGTATAGAGGGAGTAATAAGTTATAATAGTGGAACTCTTTTATTAAATGGCATTGAAAATATTAATACCCTTGCTCCCGGAAATGGAACAATCTTTTCTGAGGATGGTATTACCTATAATAACTTGAGTAACTATAAATTTTATAATGGAAGTGTTCTCAGAAGTAAGGGAGCTATTACCCGGATTGGAGGCTCAGTAGCGGTAGATTCCAGATTTATTGAATCCAATAAACCGGCAGGTCCGGGGCTTATAGATTGGAGTCTTGAAGATCCTAATGTAACAGGAGGAGATCCTGCAGGATATGCAGTTAATTACACTGGTCTTACAGAACCTACGGGATTGGGTGCAGACAGTATTGCGAGGCCATCATTTCATCATACACCGAATATAGAAGATAATATACAATATGTCCATAAGGGTCATTTGATTATTAATCAGGATACATTTGTAAATGGCAGTCTTCATATTCAAAGTGATACGAGTTTTGACGGAATTCTTACAATACAGCAGAATGCCAGTTTATTTGTAAATGGTATATTGACTATAGATGATAATCTGGATAATAAATCAACAGGAAATCTTTATGTGGCAGGATATATTGATGATCCTAACGGTAATCCTGATAACTATGGCCTGTCTTTAAAAATAAATAAACTGACAAATAAAAGTATAGATACTAAAAACAAAAAAGGACTTGCTATATTTACAGATGGTGATATAAGGATTAGCGGTATTAATTATAGCTGGATATGGACACAGGAAATTAATAACTTCTTTTTGCATATGCCCCTTGATCCTGAAAAAATTATAAGTACCTTTAATATGCTGGGCCTTTCAGAGGTTGATGCTCCTGAAGCAAGGCTCTGGTACGAATCGGGTTCCGGTGCTCCACCCCTTGTAAATATATCTGGATTTACAGGTAGGCAGATTCTTGAAGGTTATGCCAATGACAAATTGACTGAAATGGGTCTTACCCCTATTCCTCCTGAGATTTCAAAATGGTTTTCTCATCCATATAGTAAATATGCTGTTGACTGGGCAACTTTTGATGGCAATATTAAAATATGGGAGACATTTAAAAGAAATCCCACTCTTTATACAAATGCCAATGATACTTTTCTGCAGGCAGTTATTTTTACCCATGGAACTCTCACTCTAGACGCTTATGACACTGGCTGGTATCCTATTCATATAGTGGGTTGTGTTATAGCAAGGAGGACTTCTGTATCTCCAACCGGTCATGGGGGAAATGTAGATTGCAGAGGAGGTTCTTCCATAATTCTTTATCCGGAATATTTTGAGGCCAGAAGCGGAAAAGTTGTTATTAAACCATTACTTACAATATATGCCTGGGAGGAGTTGTATTAAAAAATATGCACTCTTTGAGACTTAGAACGTATAAGGCTATAACAATGATAGAAGTATTAGTTTTTACTGCATTGTTCGGTTTATTCCTTTCTGTTATAGGTGTTATATGTGTTCAGGGTATAAAGGCCTTTCATAAGTCAAGACACAGATTGACGGCACAGCAGGAAGCACAACTTTCAATTGATAGATTATGCAGAGAATTAAATGAAAGTTATCATCCCGGTATCAGTATTAAGAAAAGTGAATTTAACGGTGGAGAACCCGGTGAGCTATGGGATGCCATCTGTTTCCCTACCTCCAGAAGCAATGATGATGCCTCTGGAAGTACTTCTATGGTAGGTGGTAAACTGCAGTGGAACAGATATGTAGTTTATTTTAAAAAAATGGGTCAGAAGGAGGTTTTTAGAAGGGTTATACAGGTATCAGATCATCCAGATAACCGACTATATCCCGAATCTGTTCCTGAAGATATACTGGAAGATTTCCTCACTCCTTCATATCCTCTCAATTGCCCCCCCTCTTATAGTGTTGCTACTGGAAGCATTACAGATGATAGAAAAATAGCCAGAGAAATTCATAAAATAGAATTTAATATGTATAATCCTACTTTAATTGATTACAGTCTTCCTATAGTGCATATTTTTGTAGAGTCCAGAGTTAAGGTGGGGACAGATTCCAGTGGAGAGGATATCTTTGAAAATACAATTCTTACTACAGATGTAAAACCTTCAAATCATTGATTATAGAAAGGAGATTTATATATGAGAGAATTTAATATGTTTACAGGTGGTAAATGGCTTTCTTCTTCTGATAAAATGGATGTATTAAATCCTTATAATGGTGAAGTAATAGGAAGAGTTTCAAAAGCAGGAGAAAAAGATATGGAAGAAGCAATAAATTCTTCTCATAAAGCCTTCAGTCTTACAAAAAAAACTCCCTCTTATCTTCGATCTGAGGTTTTAAAATACATAGCAAAAAGAATAAAGGAAGAAAGAGAAGATTTTGCAAAGATTATATCTTTAGAGGCTGGAAAACCTGTAAAAGATGCCCGTCTTGAGGTTGATAGAGGTATAAATACCTTCACAATAGCTTCCGAGGAAGTATCGAGAATTGGAGGAGAATATGTTCCTCTTGATCTTTTACCATCTTCAGTAGGACGATTCGGTATAACAAAGAGATTTCCGAGAGGTCCCGTAGCCGCTATTTCACCTTTTAATTTTCCTCTTAATCTGGTAGCCCATAAGGTTGCTCCGTCCATTGCCTCAGGTAATTCAGTAATTATAAAGCCATCTTCTACAACCCCTATGACTGCTTTAAAACTGGCCGGTATACTGGCAGAAACAGACTGGCCTTCCGGTGGGGTAAATGCTCTTGCCTGTCCTTCAGAGTTAGCAGAAAAGCTGGCAACAGATGAAAGAATAAAGATTCTTTCTTTCACAGGCAGTCCTGCTGTCGGCTGGCATCTGAAAAGGCTGGCCTCTAAAAAACAGGTAATCCTGGAACTGGGTGGAAATGCAGGAGTCATAGTCCATGATGATACAAATCTGGACATGGCAGTAAAGAGATGTGTCCTGGGAAGTTTTTCCTTTGCAGGTCAGATATGTATATCAGTCCAGAGAATTTATATTCAGAATAGAATTTATGACTCTTTTCTTGATAAGTTTTTAGAATATACAAAATCTTTGAAAATTGGTGATCCTCTAGAAGAGGATACAGACATAGGGCCCATGATTAATCCTGCTGCTGTAGAAAAA
>Ga0302242_1001543_pt1 | contig 16896 bp, 9 predicted proteins | sample AAG_UR_Lys_MG_FD_193510 | JGI IMG/M metagenome (GOLD analysis project Ga0302242, IMG submission 193510) | Enriched activated sludge microbial communities from anaerobic digester in WTTP, New Holstein, Wisconsin, United States - AAG_UR_Lys | ecosystem: Engineered > Bioreactor > Anaerobic >... | reverse complement strand
ATCACCGGCGCCAAAAACGGCGCCACCAAAACAAACTTCGCCGCGTCCGCACTCACCAATAACGTGTCCGGCGTGTTGTTCTTCAACTCCACATAACCGGCCGTCCCGCCCAAAAACGGCAGATTCGTCCCCACCAAAAACCATCCCCCTTGATTGGGCGTGCTGGAATACTGATTCTGCACACTGGTGACGCTCCCCCCATAGTAATGCACCGTGTAGGGCGCCCCTACCGTCCGGTTGGCCCCAATCTGGTAATACACATAAACATCGTAATACCCTCCCACCGGCAACTCCGGCGTCCACCGGCAACTGCGCGTCACCTCCGAGCCCCCTGTCCCAGCCGTATACAGATAGTTGGAGTTGACCATCGGGACGCTCGGGTTCGAGCCCACCGTCCACGTTCCACTGGGCGAGGTGTTGCTCCAGCCCGCATCCGCGTTGTCTATGACGATCTCCGCCAGCAAACTCACAAAGGTCGCGCTGATGCTCTTGTTGGTCGTCAGCGTCACCTCCAGCGGATTGTCCGTCCCGCTCGCATCTCCACTCCAGCCCGTGAAGACGAAGTTCGTGTTGGCGGGCGTGGCCGTCAGCGTCACCACCGTGTTGGGGGCGTAGCTGGCCGCCGCCGGATCCTTGCTGACGCTGCCCCCGGCGCTCGCCGTGGTCGTCAGCGCAAAATGCACGGTCAACTCCGCATCCGCGCTCCCAACCGCGCCAATAATATTGGTGATCACTACCGAATAATTGCCCGCATCACCAGTCTGAACATTGCTCCGGGTATAGGAACTGTCCGTTGCCCCGGCAATCGGCGCCCCATTCAACCGCCACTGGTAGTTCAGCGGGGCTTTGTTGGTCGCCAGCACGCTAAAGGTCGCGCTTTGCCCCGCTATCACCGTCTGACTCTGCGGCTGCGTCACGATAACCGGCAGGGTCACGTTTGTATCCACCACCAGTGTGGCGCTGTCGCTGAGCAGGCTCCCGTAGGGGTTGGTCACCCGCACGGAATAATCCCCGGCATCCGCCGCGCCAACCTGGGCCCGGGCATAGCTGCTGTCCGTGGCCCCGGCAATATCCGCCCCGTTGAAGCGCCACTGGTAAGACAGCGGAATGCCACCCGTAGCCACGACATTAAACGCGGCCGTCTCTCCCAACACCACCGTCTGGCCTTGCGGCTGGGTCGTGATGGCGGGCGGAACCGGCGGAACGACCACGGTCAGGACCGCTTTGGCGCTGGTGTCGCTGCCGGCAGAATTGGCCACGACCACCGAATAATCGCCGGCATCCGACAGTTGAACATTGCTGCGCGTGTAGCTGCTGGCGGTCGCGCCGCCAATCGGCGCGCCATTAAACCGCCATTGATACGTGAACGGAGCCGTGCCTGAGGCGGCCACCGTGAACGTGGCGTTCTGCCCCTGGGTGACGGTCTGGCTCAGCGGCTGCGTGGTGATGGTCGGCGGCACCACTACCGTCAGCAGCGCGCCCGAACTGGTGGCCATTCCGTAAGCATTGGTCACCACCACCGAATACGTCCCGGCATCCGCGGGTTGCACATTGGCGCGCGTGTAGCTGCTGGCGGTCGCGCCCGAAATGTCCGCCCCATTCAGCCGCCATTGATACGCAAACGGCGCGGTGCCGCTGACGCCGACCGTGAATGTGGCGTTGGTTCCCTGCTTGACGCTTTGGCTGATCGGCTGCGTGGTGATCGTCGGCGGGACGTTTCCGCCGAGAACCAGGTCCAGCTCATACATATTGCCGGTAACCTGCCCCACCGCGATGGTCGTGCTCCCGGTTGCCGTCGGATGCCCCGCCAGACTGGCGGTGACGGTATAGGTCCCCACCGGCAAATCTATAAAGGCATAAAATCCCGTCCCATCGTTCGTCTGCACCCGGCTGACCGGGCCCGACAGGCTCACCCGGGCGCCGTCGGCCCAGGCCCCCGAACCATGAATCGTCACAGTCCCCATTATATGAGCCTTGGTGGGCGAGGTCTTCCAGGGCATCTCCGGAATGTCAGCCCAAGTCGGCGTGACCGACGACACCAACGATGGGGCAAAGCCGGCCCAGGTGCCGCCGCTATACGGCGTCCGGTAGGAATAGCCGCTGAAGCCGTGGGCGTAATTCCCCGCCGGCGAGGCATCCCGGGTCATTTGAAGCTCGTAAATGGCATTGGCCAGCGAGTTCAAGTAAATGCCCGGCCCGATAATCATGTGGCGGTTGAACTTGCGGTCCTTCTCGAAGTTCATCCACTTCGTATAGTCAGACGGCAGGCTGGCCCAGTTGTAGTAGGTCATCGGCACCGCCATATCCATGATCCCTTCCTGTTGCCAGCTATCCCAGTCCGAATACACGTCATAGTACGGCCGGGTGGCCTGAAACGCGGCGCGGGTGGACGACGCCGGCGAGGGATTCCAGGTGACAAACGAACCCGACTGCCGGATCTGGGGGCTGGTCTTCTGAATGCGCGCATACATCTGCCGCGCGAAGGCGGTGACCTGATCGCGCCGCCACTGCTTGAACTGCTCGCTGGCGGCGGACGGGTTGCCGCTCAACCCGTAACGGGCGTTATAGCGCGCGACGCTGGTGGGGTTGAACCCCTCGGTGGCCGCCTCGAACCGGATATAGTCGTAATGAATGCCGTCAATCCGCCCATCCGCGCCGCCGGGCCCGGCGGTCGTCTGAAAGTTCACCAGGTCCATGTGGGCATTGATTAAATACTCCAGGCACTTGGGATGGCCGGGATCGAAGGCCCCATCGCTGTTTTCCGCGCCGGTGGTCGAACTCAGGCGCGTGGGCCAGTAATTGTCAAACGTCGTCAGACTGCCGGTCGGCGGATCGCTATGCTGCGAATAAACCTGCCCCTTGGCGGTCTTGAAAACCACCGACCAGCAATGAACCTCGACGCGCTTCTTGCCGCCGGTGGTGTCGTGCGCCGCCTTAATCATGGCGGCCAGGGAATTGAAGTTGGCCGGCGACAGCCCGGACATGTAGGGCTCGCCGACGCCCGAAGGATAGCAAACGTCGGCACGGCGGCGCACCTGCACGATCACCATATTGCAGTTGGCTTCGCGGATGACCCCTTTGCTGTTGGCATTGCCCGGCACGCCGAGCAGCGTATCCACCTGGCTCTGACTCAGCAGCCCGGCATTCCAGGCGTCCACCCAGAACGCCCGATACTCCGGCGCCGCGGCCGGACAGGCCGTGCCCAGAACCAGCAACAGCGCGGCGAAAATCGCCGTCCGGAGACAACGGGTTTGCGGAGATTCCATACCAAAACCGGCCATAGTGTGTGGGATAAATGACATAACAAACTCTGATTCTTTCAACGATTAACTGAGATTCGTTGCCCGATTGCCCGGCGACGCGGCGGGAAAAACCCCTGCCACCGGCATCCGCAGCCGAAAACGAGTATTGGGCACATGTAATAGTTACAATGCCGGTTTTCCGAACCGAAATCAATAAAAATCTTCACCCATTTTCCCCCGAATTAGCCGCGCTCCGGCAAGGGTTGGCGGCTCGCTGGAGTCCCGCAATCCCCGCTCGACGGCGGCAAAGAATCCAGCCCCCGGCAACAGAACCCGCGGAGGCAATTTTCAAAGTCCGGGCCGCCCCCATTTTTATCCTAGACACCGGGCGGAAAAGGGCGGATACCTCTTGTCAACGAAGTGGCCGTCGCGTCTGCCGCGTAGCGGCCCGGATTATTATAAATATGCAAAACAACATGGTAGCAACTGCCCTGCAAACAAACTCCTTCACCCGCCGTCAATTTCTCCGGCGCACCGCCCTGGCCGCCGGCGCGATGACGCTGGCCTTCCCCTCGGTGAGCCGGGTGCTCGGCGCCAACAGCCGCATCAATATCGCCTGCATTGGCGTGGGCGGCAAAGGCGACAGCGACGTCAGCGACGCCATAAATTGCGGCGGCCAGATCGTGGCGCTCTGCGATGTGGACCAGAAGACTTTGGATGGCAAAGCCAAAAAGGTCGCCGAAAAGTTCCCCCAGCTCAAACGGTACCGGGACTACCGCAAGTTGCTGGACGAACTGGGCAAGGACATTGACGCGGTGACGATTTCCACCCCGGATCACCAGCACGGCGTTGCGGCGATTCGGGCGATGAAGATGGGCAAACACTGTTTCTGCCAGAAACCCCTCGTCCAGACCGTCAGCGAGGCGCGCCAGGTGCGGCAACTGGCCAAAGACAAGAACCTGGCCACCCAGATGGGCAACCAGGGCAGCGCCGAAAGCGGCCTGCGCCGGGCGGTGGAAATCGTGCAGGCGGGCGTGATTGGCAAACCGCTGGAGCTTCACGTCTGGTCGAATCGCCCCATCTGGCCCCAGGGCCTGGACCGGCCCGCGGGGCAGGACCCCGTCCCGCCGGAGCTGGATTGGGATTTGTGGCTGGGCCCGGCGCGCAAGCGGCCGTACAAGAAAGGGGCGTATCACCCGTTCGCGTGGCGCGGCTGGTACGACTTCGGCACCGGGGCGCTCGGGGATATGGCCTGCCACACCGTCAACATGCCGTTCCGGGCGCTCAACCTCGGCTACCCCAACGTGGTCGAATGCGAACTGGCCTCCCGCCTGTATCCCGAGGCTTTCCCCAAGACCTCCCGCATCCGCTTCGAGTTCCCGCAGCGGGGCGACCTGCCGCCGCTCAAGTTCTGGTGGTATGACGGCAAACCCGCGGACCCGCTCAAGCCGCTGCGCCCGCAGGGCGACGCGATCCATGAAATCATTGCGACATACGACAAGCTCCCGGCCAGCGGCGCGCTGATTATTGGGGAAAAGGGCAAGGTGTTTTCACCGGACGATTACGGCGCGCGATTCTTCGTGGCCATGAAGGGATCGTCCGAATATGTGGCGAGCGACCAGCACGAAGCCTGCAAGGCCGTGCCGCAGTCCATCCCCCGCTCGCCGGGCCACATGGAGGAATGGTTCCGCATGATGAAGGACGGCGTGCCCGCCTACTCGAACTTCGACATCGCGGCCTACCTCACGGAAATCATTTTGCTGGGGTGCGTGGCCTTGCGCGTCGGCGAAGGCTACCGCATGGAATGGGACGGCCCGAATATGCGGTCGCCCAACCTTCCCGCCGCCGCCCAGTTTGTGAAGCGCGACAACCGCCGCGGCTGGAATGCCTGAGGCCCGCGAGGGCTGAACCGCGGCCCCCGGACAGCCGCCCCCAGGGCGCGGCCGGGCGGCCTTCGCCCGGCGCCGGCCCCGCGGCCGGCATCACGCCGGATACACAAATTCAATCGGCAACTGGACTTCCGGGTGCAGGCTCTGCTTGACCGGGCAGGCCCGCGCGGCGGCTTCCAGCTTCGCGCGATCGGCGGCGGACAACGCGGCGGCGCGAGGAAAGACCAGCCGGGTCTTGAGCGCGCGGATGCGGCGCACCGGGTCCGTGGCCATCTCCTTGAGGACGCGGATCTGGAGGCCGTCCAGGTTCAGGTTATTCTGATCGGCCACCCGCCCCATGATCGTCGCCATGCAGGTGCCGAGGGCCGTGGCCACCAGGTCGGTGGGGGAAAAGGCCTCGCCCTTGCCGCCGTTATCCAGCGGCGCATCGGTGCTCAACGTCTGCCCCGAGGGTTCATGCGTGGCCGCGCAGCGCAGCCCGCCGTGGTAGGTAATGTTGATTTCAACAGCCATAATATGCGCGCTAATTCATTCGGTGGCATAACCTACCGCAAGCCGTCCCGGTTTCAAAGCGCCCTTTCGCCGCGAAAATCAAGCCGCCCAACCCGGCGCGCCGCCCGGCCGCCACGCCCCGCCGCGCGCCCGCCATTCCTGGGCTTGGCTTGCCACGGCCGCAGATTAAACTATGCGCATGAAAACACCATTCTGCCTTCTGCTGGCCGTCAGCGGACTCCTCGCTGGTTGCGGCGAAAAGGCCGGCGCGCCCGCCCCGCCCGCCAATTCCGCCACCCCGGGCAGCAGCCCGTTGAGCGCGCCGGCGGATTACCTGGGCGCGCTGGACAAGGCGCACAAAACGGCGGACAAGGTGGTGGATACCGCCGTGCTCAACCAGGCCATCCAACTGTTCAACGTGGAACATGGGCGCAATCCCAGGGACCTCAATGAACTGGTCGAGGAAAAATTCATTCCGAAGCTGCCCACCGCGCCCTACGGCATGAAGCTGGACTACGACGCCGCCACCGGGAAGGTCCGGGTCGTCAAACAATAACCGGCCCGGGCGCCGGGTGCGGGCGCGCCCGCGCGCCAAATCCATCCCCCGGCCAACGCCCGACGCGCGGGCCGAAAAAAGCCCCCGGGGCGGCGGCGCGGCCACCCCGGGAAGCGCCGGAAATCCCGCCGCGGCGCCGGCTTACGCCTGCCAGATCATATCGGCCACCGTTCGCCCCGACGGGATAAACGGCAGCACATGCTCGGTGTAGGGCACGATGACGTCCAGCACGTAGGGCTCGTTGGCGTCCAACATGCGCTGGAGCGCCGGCCGGAGGTCTTTTAGATACATGACCCGCTCGCATTTCACGCCGAAGCTCTGGCACATGGCGGTGTAGTCGGGATAGATCTGCTTCCGCCGTTCCGGGTCGCCCAGGTAGGTGTTGCCGCGGTTGCCGGCGTAGAAGCGGTCTTCCCACTGCATCACCATTCCCAGGTGCTGATTGTTCAGCACGATCACCTTGGCGGCAATCTTCTCGATATGCGCCGTGGCCAGCTCCTGAATGTTCATCAGGAAGGAGCCATCGCCGTCAATGTCCACAACCTGCCGGTTGGGGAACGCCACTTTGGCGCCCAGCGCGGCCGGGTAGCCAAAGCCCATCGCGCCCAGCCCGGCGCTGGTCACGAACTGGCGCGGGTATTTGAACTGGTAGAACTGCGCCGCCCACATCTGGTGCTGGCCCACCCCGGTGGTGATGATCGCCTCGCCTCGGGTCAGCTCGTACAGCATCTCGATGGCCATTTGCGGCAGGATGACCTCGCGCTCCCGGCCCTTGAGATGATCGCGCATGTGCTGCGATTTCATGACCTCTTCGGTCACGCTATAGCCGAAGGGCGCCCGGGCTTTCCACCGCGCGATCTGCTTATGCCAGGCGGTGAACTTCTTCTGCAGGGGCCGCGCCTTGACCATCGCCGCCAGGCGGCCCAGGGCGAACTTCACATCGCTGATAATCGGCAGGCTCACCGGCTTGTTCTTGTTAATCTCGGACGGATCAATATCCAGGTGAACGATCGTGCCCTTCTCGCAGAACTTATCCACCCGGCCCGTCACGCGATCGTCAAACCGCACGCCAAACGCCAGCAGCAGGTCCGCGCCCGCAGCTTTCAGCTTCGCCGGCTCCGTGGGGCGGGCGGCCGGATGGTATTCGCCGTTCACCGCCCAGTTTGCAAACGCCGCGCCGTGCATGCCCAGCCAGCGCAGCGACAGGGGATGCGTTTCCGGAAAAGCGCCGCAGCCCATCAGGGTGGTGGTGACCGGAATCTGCGTCGCTTCCGCAAACTGCCGCAACTCCTTGCTGGCGTTGCCGGAGATGATGCCGCCCCCGACGTAGAGAACCGGGCGCTCGGATTTTTCGATCAGCCCGATGATTTCGTTGAGCGCCAGCTCGCTGGCCCGCGGGTCGGCCCGGTAGCTGCGCAGGCTGGTTTCCTTCGGGAAAACCGGCTGCGTGCGCGCCTGCTGCACGTTCTTGGGCAGGTCAATCAGCACCGGCCCGGGCCGGCCGCTCTGCGCGAGATAAAAGGCCTCTTTAACGATGCGCGGAATATCATTGATGTCGGTGATCAGGTAGCTGTGCTTCACCACCGGCAGCGTCATGCCGAAAATATCCGTCTCCTGGAAGGCGCCCTTGCCGATCATCGCCTGCACCACCTGGCCGGTAATGGCAACGAGCGGCACGGAGTCCATGTAGGCATCCGCGATCCCCGTGACCAGGTTGGTCGCGCCCGGCCCGCTGGTGGCCATGCAAACGCCCGCCCGCCCGGTCACGCGCCCGTAACCGCCGGCGGCAAAGGCCCCGCCCTGCTCATGCCGCGGCAGCACCGTGCGAATCGTCTTGCACCGGGTCAGGGCCTGGTGGATTTCCATGCTGGCTCCGCCCGGATAGGCGAAGATGGTGTCCACGCCCTCGCGTTCGAGGCAGGCCACCAGGATTTCACTGCCGGACATGGCGGGACCGCGTTCCGCACGCTTGCTGCCCGGCTTTTTCTTAGTCTGTTCCGTTGTCTTGCTCATTTGGTTTTTTGTGGTTGAGGCTGGCTGCCGCAGGTGCATAAAAAAACCCACGACCGTCTGCCAGCCGTGGGTTCTTGTCGAAACCTGGATTACCTTCGACAAGCACCTACGGCGTCGCCTACGACGACGACGACCACCCCGGCAACCTGTCGAATATTCACTAACATCGCGGCTAATTTACTGAGCCCCGCGCCATTCGTCAAGTCCGATTGCTTAAAAAAATTAAACCGCCTCCCCGAGCCTCAAATCCGGCCCCCCTCGAAGGACACCCTGCCCAAACCCGGTAAAAACCGCCCCCGCCTCCGGGTCATGGCCTTCAATGGCAAAAATCACCCGCAGGGCCACCCAATCAGCAAATACGCTGAAGGTGTGGCCATCGCAGACCACTCGCCCGCCATCCTGGGGGCCACAAGCCGATCCCCAAAATGCCAGCCGCTCCCGGAACTTCAGAAACGCCATGCCGCTTGCAGCTTCAAATCAGCTCACATCCACCCCCCAATTCAATCCCAATCCCAACAACTCGTGAAACAAGGCTCCCGGCGCCATACCCCAAGCCCGCCCATCCTCCTGCCCTGTTTTATCGAATCCGTGGAGACCCCCCCGTTTTTCACGTAACCCCCGTCTTTCCAGCCTCATCCATACCTACCCTCAAGCCGTGTACAAGGGGTGTACAAGGGATGCTCGCCGGAGGTACATGAATTTTTCTGTCGTACCTCCGATGAGCACCCCTTGTACACCCCTTGTACACGGCTTGAGGGTAGCGTGAAAGTAGCGTGATTGCAGTAGGTTGAGGTTTTTTAATGAGATTGGGAGTCCGAGGGACTTTGGGGGCGGTTTTTAGGGTGGCTTTTGTAGTTGAAACTGCGGGATTGAGGAGGAAAGGAAGTCCTGCACCCCTGCGCCCTTGAGCCTCTGCAAACCGGCTTCCCTTTTGCCCGCACCCTGATCGTGCGGCGCAATCACCGCACAGTCAAAAAGAGCGGCCCAACGCCCCCTGAATCGCACGGCTGCCTTTCCCGTGTCCCGCCGGGGCACTATTGGCTGTTTCCGTGGCTCCAACTCTTTTATGGCCATTAACCGCCGCCCAATCCGCAGCCTCAACTTCCTCCGTTCCTGATCTGCAAAACCAAAGATACTGGCGGGCCCGGGCGGGCCTGGGATATTGGGCTTTTCAAACCGTCGTCCCGTGGCCAGACTGGGGCAGGTACGGGTTACGATCTGTTCCTCTCGTATTCGCGGGGTGACAATGCCCAAGGCCGCATCACGGAGCTGTTGCGGCACATCCAGGCGGATTTCCAGAAGCACGCGCAGCGCGAACTGCGGGTGTTTTTCGACCAGGAGGAGATTCGGGGGATGGAGGACTGGCGGCTGCGGATTTTGCAGGGGCTGCGCGACTCGCATTTGCTGCTGGCCTGTCTTTCCCCGGGGTATTTGGCGAGTCAGAATTGCAAGTGGGAATTCAACGAATACCTCAAGCACGAGATTGGCCGCGCGGGTGGTTCACATGGTGTTGTGCCTGTTTACCTGGTAGAAGTGCCGAGCTGGGAGCAGAAGGGTGATAAGCAGCAAAACGAGGCGTGGGCGGACGAGTTGCGACGGCGCCAGTACTTCGACCTGCGCCTGTGGTATGACCAGGGCGCAGCGGCGCTGCTCGAAGCGGCCGTGCAGGAACGCATGGCCGAACTCAGCCACCGGATATGGGACGCCATCCAGCACGGCGAACGCGCGGCGCGAAGCCCCGGCAACGTGGAGGCGCACAATCCGCACTTCGTGGGTCGCAGGCGGCCGTTGCGGCAGTTGCGGCAGAACTTTGTGGAGCCGGGCCGGATTAGCGTGCTGACGGCCGTCCACGGCATGGGGGGCCTGGGCAAGACCGCGCTGGCCACCGAATATGCGCACGCCTACGCCGAGGAATACGGCGGGGGGCGCTGGCTGGTGCGCTGCGCGGGCCGGGAGGATTTGCGCCTGGCGCTGGCCGAACTGGCTCCGGCAGTGGGATTTGAGTTCACCGAGGACGAAAAGAAGAGCGCCGACCGGCTGTTTGAGCGGGTTCGCCGCGAGTTGCAGCAACTTGCCGCGGGCGGGAATCCGCCGCGCTGCCTGCTGATTTTGGACAACGTGGATCAGCCCGGGCTGCTGGATCCGGCGATGGTGGCGCGGCTCAATGGGGGCGATTGGCTGCACGTGCTGGCCACCACGCGGCTGGGGGAGAACGAACTGGGGGGCACGCACCGCGACCGGGCGTTTCTGCCCCTCGACGAACTGCCGGGGGACGAGGCGCTGGCGCTCATGGAAAGCTACCAGCCGGGGGGGGCGATTTCGCCACGAGACGGAGCGGGCGGCCGCCGCAGAGATAGTGCGGCGGCTGGGGAACTTCACCCTGGCGGTGGAAGCGGCGGCGGTGTATCTGGGGCAGTATGGGGGGGAGGTCAGTTGCGCGGCGTTTCTGGCGCGGCTGGAGCGGGAGGGGTTGGTGGGGCTGGATCAGGCGGTGGGGCAGGGGGAGGTTCGGGTGCGGCATGGGGAGGGGTGTTTAAGCGCGACGCTGGCGCCGACGCTGGAGCGGCTGGGGGAGGAGGAACGGCTGGTGTTGCGCCTGGCGGCGTTGCTGCCGTCCGACCAGGTGGCGTTGCCGTGGCTGCGAGGGCTGGCGGCCAGGACGTTTCCGGAGTTGGGGCGGGATGCGGAGCCGGGCTATCCCGATCCGTGGAACCGTGTGGTGCGGCGGCTGCTGAGCCTGCGATTGCTGCAGGTGACGCCGGGGGTGGACGGTGCCGGGCAGCCGCGCGTGGTGCGCATTCATCGGCTGGTGCAGGAACTGATGCTGCGTGACTGTGATGGGACGGAGCGTGAAGCACTGCAGCGGGCCGTGGACAAGTGGATGGAGCAACGGGCGGCAGCGTTAGCAGAGACGACCCGGTGGGAGGAAGTGCGGTGGGAACTTGAACCGTTTACGGCGATGGCGGTGTAGTGGGCGGAACAGAACCATCCCCGGGCTAGCTGGTTGTTGATCCACGCCGGGCAGCGTCGCCACGATCTCGCGGAATGGATTCAGGCCGAACCCTTGATGCGGCGGGCGCTGGCGATAGAGAAAGCCCGTTACGGGCTGGAGCATCCCAAAGTCGCCATCGGCCTCCACAATCTGGCGCAGTTGTTGCAAGCCACCAACCGGCTGCCGGAAGCCGAACCCTTGATGCGGCGGGCGCTGGCGATAGATGAAGCCAGTTACGAGCCGAAGCATCGCAAAGTCGCCGCCTGCCTCAACAATCTCGCGACCTTACTGCAAGACACCAACCGGCTGCCGGAAGCCGAACTCTTGATGCGGCAGGCACTGAAGATTACTAAAGCCAGTTACGGGCCGAAGCATCCTAACGTCGCCACTTGCCTCAACAATCTCGCAATCTTGCTGCAAGCCACCAACCGGCTGCAGAAAGCCGAACTCTTGATGCGGCAGGCACTGAAGATTACTAAAGCCAGTTACGAGCCGAAACATCCCAACGTCGCCACCTGCCTCAACAATCTGGCGACCTTACTGCAAGCCACCAACCGGCTGCAGGAAGCCGAACCCTTGATACTGGAGGCGCTGGCGATTGATGAAGTCCGTTATGGGCCGGAGCATCCCAACGTCGCCACCGACCTCAACAATCTCGGGCAATTGCTGAAAGCTACCAACCGGTTGGAAGAGGCCGAACCCTTGATGCGGCGGGGCTTGGAGATACTGGTGGCCTTCACCCGCACCACACGGCATCGGCATCCACATTTGCAAGCCGGCGTGGGCAATTACATTGAATTGCTCCGCGCGCTGGGGCGGAGCGAAGCGCAAATCCGCGCCACGCTGCGCGCGCTGGGGCCGGAGTTGTTCTCCGGGTGATTGACGGCATCATCAAAGAAGCAAGCCCGGCCTGAATACCTCTGCATTCAGGCCAAGCGGTGGAATAGCACAGTCGGCCGGCCGGAGATTCAGAGAAATGACCGTCCCGGGCGCCATTTGGCGGCTGGCCGCGGCTCGGAGGCGGCGCGCATGGTTTATTCAACCCGGCCGCCAGCTCTTGACGCGGCGGGGCGGCCGAAGCCGCGCGCAAACGGGCGCGCCGGGTTCTCAGCGCGCCGGGGCGGCGACCCGCGGGCCCAGCAGGGCGAGCGCCTGGGGGATGTCTCCCACTTTCAGCACATTGAGGTAGTCCGGGCCTTCCTGATGAGACGCCGGCAGTCCTTCGAGCTGGAGTTGTGTGATTTCCGGCTCGAACAGGGCCGCGTAGGCGGCGTTGACGCCCATCTGTTGCCGCGCGTTGATGCCCAGCGCCGCGGACTTGAATTCGGGCAGCGTTTTGAGCGCCTGGACGGCGCGCCGGATGTCCCACACCCGCATGCCATCCAGCGTTTGCCCCAGCAGCATGTAGCGGCGCCGGACCTGGCGGGCCAGTTTGGGGTCGGCCTGCCAGCTGGCGGGCTCGACCTCGCGCGGGGCGAAGAACGCCAGGGCCAGTTTTCCGGCCTGGATTTCCTGGCGCAAATGGGCGTCGGTTTCCGGGGCTTCGCCGCCCTGCCACAATCCTTTGGCGGGTGAATGGGTCCAGCGCTCCGCATCGAGCACGGTCAGCAGCACCTGCTCGGGGCGCCGGGTTTTGGGGGTCTGCAGCACCCAGAGCGGCAGCTTTACCGCCGGCTGGCTTTCCAGGACATAGACCCCGACGCGCAGGCCGGCCCGGTCCGCCCGCTCCCGCAGTTCCAGCGGCGGCGGCCCGCTCTCCGCCGGCCAGCCGCCGAACACCTTTTCGCGGAGCGCTTTCCGGTATTCGGCGGGCGGAGGTGATTTGGCCGCCCGGGGCACGAAGCTTTCCGGGATGGTGGTGTTTTTCTCGTCGGCGGGCAGCGAGTCGAAGACCCGGAGTTGCTCGGGGGCAAAGAACTTCACGGCCGCCATTTCGATGGGCGGCGTCTGGCCTTTGAGAAACCGGTTGAACCAGCGGAAGACCGGCACCTGCAGGTCCTGGGTGTCCGCGTGCGGGCCTTCGGTGATGAGGAGTCCGAGGTGGTTGGTTTTGCCGTAGAGGGCGTAGATGCGCCGCACCTGGTTATAGAGCCGCACCACGCCGTCCAGCGGGAATATCTGGTCTTTGTCGGTGTTGCCGATCAGCAGCGGCCGGGGCGCCAGCAGGGCGGCGGCCTGGGGGAAGTCCCAGCGGTAGGTGTTGACGTAGAACATGCAATCGCAGTGGCCCTCGACGCAGCCATCCACCACCTGGTTGCGCAGGTCGGTGATGCCCGCCACCGGGGCGGCGACCTTGACGCGCTCGTCCAGCGCCGCCACGGTCCAGGTGTAGGAGCCGCCGCCCGACCGGCCGGTCAGGCCGATGCGTTCCTTGTCCACCTCCGGGCGCGAGCACAGGTAATCCAGCGCCCGGATGCCGAACCAGGCTTCGACGCCGGCCGGGGTGTAGCCGCGCGCGTTCCACCACCATTGCCCGTCGCTGTAGGTGCCGTGATGCTGGCCGGGGATTTCGCCCAACTGCACCGTATCAATCACCAGGCAGACGTAGCCGTTGCGCGCAAACCAGGCGCCGTGGTGCTGGTAGCCGGCTTTGTTGCCGCAGCTCACGCCGTTGGTCATCACCCGGCTGTGGCCGCACAGGTAAAGGATGGCCGGCAGCGGGTCTTCCACCTTCCACGGGCGGTACAGGTTGGCCGTCACGTACAGGCCCGGCAATGCCTGAAAGTGCAGCTTCTCGACCGTGAAATCCAGTTGCTCCAGTTTTCCGGTGATGACCGGCCGGAGTTCCGTCCGTTCCGGCGCGGGCCACAGCCCCAGCATTTCCTGCAACTGCCGCCGGTATTCCCCGCGCCGCGCCTCCCAGTCCGCGAGCGAATGGATGTCGGCCAGGCAGCGTTCGGACAGCCGGGCGGTTTCAAGGCGGAAGTATTGCACCAACGCCGGGTCGAGGCGCGCCCCGCGCTCCTCCGCGGGCGCCGGGTTCGGAACCGCCGCCGTCATGGTCAACACACTCACAAGCATAACCGCCAGGCAACGCATCTGGTGCATGGCGCAAGGATGGGCCGATCGGGGCCCGAATGCAACCGGTTCTTGCGGGCGCGGCCCGGGTTAGCTGACCGGGATCAGGCAGACCCGTTCGCCCTTTTCATTGCGGGTGATGCCTTGGGCGTGGGGGTCGAGAGTCAGGACGCCGTCCACCAGAAAGGCATAGCGATGGTGCCCATGCTTCAGCTCCACCGTCAGCAGCCAGGAACGATCCGGCATCTGTTTCATCGGCAGCGCGGCGGGGTCCCAGCCGTTGAAATCGCCCACCAAGCTGACCGCCCGGGCTTCCGGCGCGTGGCAGATGAAATTAACCGCCCGCAGGGGTTTTTGGTAAGCAAACGCGCGCATTATTCCTCCAGCAGATTGCGCAGGATGGAGATGGCCGTGTAGCGCACCTGGGTGGAGGTGCCGACCAGTTGGCGGTAGCGCTCGATCCAGTCCGGGTCGCCTTGGTGGTATTCGCGCCAAACGGATTTGAGCACCCGCTCCGTCCGCTCGACCTGCTGCATCGCCGCGGCCAGCGACTCCTTTCCCTCCGGCAGGTCCGAGATGTTGCCCACCGAGAACCGGCTGATGCCCCGATGGCCGCGGACCGCCTGCAAGAGCATGACCATGGTCTGCTCGTAGGGATACCACCGCTGGCACAGCGCCTTTCCCAGGAAGTCGTGGCGCACGGCGAAGAACTCCGAGCGGGGCCGTTCGGTGTATTGCCGGATTTCCCGGGCTTCGTCCGGGAACCAGTTGTAGAGCAGGGCAAAGGTGCCGTACGTATCAATGAGCTGCTTCGAGTTGGTGTAGTCGGCGGTGATTTCGCCGATGCACAAGTCCTGGTTCAGTTCGCGGACGATTTCCGGCAAATCATGCAACCGGCCGAGGACCTGGTGCCCCATCTTCGTGCCGTAGTTGAAATCGCCGGGGATCAGCCAGTAAACGTCGTGCTCCGCGCCCCGCTCAAAAGCCGCGCCCAGGCCCGCATACCACATCTGGCAGGTATCCACCGCCCAGACGTCCAGCACTTCCGAACTCCGCGAAACGACGAGCCGCCGGAAGTCCAGGTATTCCTTGTCGCCGCGCAGGGCGTAGTGCGTCTTGCGATCGAGCACCGTGAGGGGCCGGGCGTAGCGGCGCTTGTCCGCGTCCAGGTACCGGACCAGTTGATACAGGGCCTGCAGGTCGGCGTAATCGCGCGCGGGCCGAATCGGGTAAATGACGACCGGGTGAATCCGCCCGGCGCTGGAACCGGAACGCCCCGGCGCCGGCCTGGTTTTAGTTGCCGTCCGACTGTTGCCACTTTTCCTCATAACAATGCTCTCCGGCCCGCGCGTGGCGGGCCCGCGCCGAACCACCCTATCCCCGCGCCGCAACGCGGGCAACGTTCAAAGCGCAGGTTCCCCGGCTCTGGCGCTCCCGGGCAAGGCGTTCTCAATTGAGCGACGGGTCCTCGGGCGTCTGCGCCAGCAACCGGTATAAGCCGCCCTTCCGCCGCAGGATTTCCGCCCAGAGCTGCTCGGGCGCCAGGTCGAATACCAGTTCGAGCGACGCCGGATGCGTCAGCCACGCCTTGCGCTTCATTTCGCCCTCGAGCTGGCCGGGGCTCCAACCCGCATACCCCGCAAACACCTTGAGCTTGCGCGTCGGCGAAAACCCCTCGCCCAACTCCACCAAATCCTCCATCGAATGTCCCAGGCTCAGGTTCGGCATGACATTGGCCTCGGCGAGGAAGGTATCGGAGTGCAGATAACTCAAGGCCGACGGCTGGACCGGGCCGCCCAGGTAGAGCGGGCATCCTTTGAGCGCGTCCGGCAGGTCGGCGACGATCATTTCGCCGACGTTGTTGCCCGTGGCGCGGTTGAGCACCAAGCCGAAGGCGCCCTCGGCGTCGTGCTGACAAATCAGCACCACCGTCCGCTGGAAGAACGAGCCCCGCAACTGGCCGCTGTCCAGGAGCAACTGCCCTTTCAAATATGTTTTCTTCTGCGCCATCGCGCCCAGGATGTCTATCGCTTGCGCTGCTCTTAATCTGGATTAAATTGTCCCCATGTCAAAGCTTTGTCTGTTGTTGATGCTGGCCGTCGCCCTGCTTGTGGCCACGGGCTGCCGGACTCATTCCGGCAGCCGGGATTTCATCCCGGGCAAAGGCTGGGTTCCGAACGACTGATTTCCGCCGCCGCCCGCCAGGGGTTGGCGGCCGCCGCGCCCCTGAGATTCTCCCGGCGGCGGGCGCGTTTCCGGCGTCGAAACCCGGTTTGACATGGCCGGCGGCTTGCGCCATTCTGGAGGCGCGGTGAGCCGAATACCAGTCATAGCCCCTGCTGTTGCAAGCGGCATTTCCTTCCGGCGGCCGGCCTCAGGCGGCGGCGCGGCGCTGGCGGGCGATCGGCTGGCCGCCTGGGCGCGCGCTATCCTTGTGAGCCTGGGGCTGATGGTTTTCTCCCTGTCAGGTTTCGGCGCCGGTGATGACCCGCCGGCCAGCCCGGCGGCGGGCGCCGAGGAGGCCAAAGCACAGGAAACGCTGCGCGCGTACTTGCAGCTTCAGGAGCAGCTTCACGCCACCGAACTGACCCTCGAACGCAATCGCAAAGCCGCGGAGGAAGCGGCGGCGGAAACCGCCCGCGGGTTCGAAGCCCGGCTGGACGAAATCCAGCAAACCTTGATGCGGCAGCGCGC
>Ga0302242_1001537_pt1 | contig 16919 bp, 13 predicted proteins | sample AAG_UR_Lys_MG_FD_193510 | JGI IMG/M metagenome (GOLD analysis project Ga0302242, IMG submission 193510) | Enriched activated sludge microbial communities from anaerobic digester in WTTP, New Holstein, Wisconsin, United States - AAG_UR_Lys | ecosystem: Engineered > Bioreactor > Anaerobic >... | reverse complement strand
CAAGAGCCAGGGGATCATGGTAGGTCCCGGGCGGGGCTCGGCGGCGGGGAGTCTTGTGGCTTACTGTCTGGAGATTACGGATATTGACCCCATTCGTTATGGATTGCTGTTCGAGCGATTTCTGAATCCCGAACGTATCAGTATGCCGGATATAGACATCGACTTCTGCTATGAGCGCAGGGGCGAGGTCATTGATTATGTCATTCGCAAATATGGCGAAGATAAAGTGGCCCAGATCATAACCTTCAACTCCATGAAGGCCAGGATGGCGGTGCGTGACGTAGGCCGCGCCTTGAATATGACCTATGGCGAGGTGGATGCCATCGCCAAGAAGATTCCCTTTGAGTTGGGCATGACCATCGATAGGGCCCTGGAAGTCAGTCCTGAATTGAGGGCAGATTACGAGGGCGATAAAAGGGTCCGTACCCTCATCGACACGGCGAAAGCCTTAGAAGGAATGCCCCGAAATCCGGGGATGCATGCCGCCGGAGTGGTGATCTCTCAAAAAAGCATTCGGGAATATGTGCCTCTTTATATGGCGGAAAAAGGAATATGCACCCAGTTCACCATGGGTACCATCGAAGAACTGGGACTGCTGAAGATGGACTTTCTGGGACTTCGAACCCTTACCATCATTCGGGATGCCCTGGAAATGATAGAGAAAAACCACGGAGTAGTCATCAACTTTTCCTCCATGGATTATGAGGATCCTGTGGTGTACGAGCTGATCAGCAGCGGAAACACCATGGGGGTTTTTCAGCTGGAAAGTTCGGGAATGAAGCAATTTATGAAAAACCTGCATCCGGATTGTTTCGAAGATATCGTTGCGGGTATTTCCTTGTATCGGCCCGGACCGATGGCTTCTATTCCTACCTATATTGAGAATAAAAAAAATCCGGCCGCCATCCACTATATTGATAAAAGCCTGGAGCCCATTCTTTCTGTCACCTATGGGTGTATGGTCTATCAGGAACAGGTCATGCAGATCGTACGGGATCTTGCGGGCTATACATATGGAAGAAGCGATCTCGTGCGTCGTGCCATGAGCAAAAAGAAGCGGGATGTCATGGATGCGGAAAAAGAATATTTCATCAACGGGAAGGACGATAAAAACGGAAATATTGAGATCCGAGGCTGCCGAAGGAACGGAATACCGGCTGAGGCGGCCGAAGAGATCTACAGCCAGATGATCCGCTTTGCTGAATACGCCTTCAACAAGTCTCATGCGGCGGCCTACGCAGTAGTAGCGTACCAGACGGCCTATCTGAAAGCCCACTATCCGGTGGAATTCATGGCGGCTCTGATGGGCTGCGTTATGGGGGAACCGGCACAAATAGCAAAATACATCCAAAACTGCGGGGAGATGAAGATCGACGTTCTGCCACCGGATGTTTTGGAAAGTGATAAGAAGTTTACCGTGATAAATGGCAAGATTCGCTTTGGCCTCCTGGCTGTAAAAAATGTGGGCGAAGGAGTGGTGGATGCCATACTTCGAATGCGTGAAGATGGCAGGCCAAGGGATATTTTTGAATTTATTCATCGCATCAATATTCAGGATATCAATAAAAAGGCCATGGAAAGCCTCATCAAGGCAGGGGCTTTTGACTCCATGAATGAAAACCGGGCCCAGCATATGGCAGTGTTTGAATCTCTGATGGAATCGGCCCAGAGTGATTCCCGAAAGACCATTGCCGGACAATTGTCCTTGTTCCAGGAAAATGCAGAGGCCATGAATGGCTGCGGGACGATTTCCTCTTTTCCCAAAGTAGGGAATTTTTCGAAAAAGATACTGATTTCCATGGAGAAAGAAATGCTGGGAGTCTACATTACAGGGCACCCGCTGGATGAGTACCGTGAAAAAATAAGCCGGGCCGAAACGCTAACGGCAGAAGACCTTTCTCACGGCGGGGAAGAGGAAGAAATGACTTCTTCCGTCAAGGATGGCATGCCAGTGGTACTGGCTGGAATGGTCACAGGCAGGCGGATCCTATTAACCAAAAAAAACACACAAATGGCCTTCGTCCAGCTGGAAGACCTTTCCGGAACGGTGGAAGTGGTGGTTTTCCCCAATGTTTTTGAAAAATCAAAGGGATTTCTGGAGGAAGATTCCGTTATTGTGGTGAGAGGAACCGTGAATTGTCGGGAAGAGGAAGAACCAAAGGTCCTGGCAGATAAAATCATGCTCATCGATGACTACGACGGCGAGGCTTTGCGAGGAGCGGTGCGCCTTCGCATTCCGGAAGATATGGAAGAGGAAGAGACCCTGGCAAGGGTGAAAGAACTGTTGGAAGCCTATCCGGGGGACACTCCGGTGATAATACATCTGGAGGCTCGTCGAAAGCGATTAAAGACAGGAACGGATCTCTGGATATCTCCCGACAACGAATTCTATGAAAAAATGGGATCCCTTATCGGGTCAGAAAACGTGAAGTAAAGAATAGGAGAAGTAGCATATGAAGACCATCGGAGTTTTGACCAGTGGCGGGGATTCTCCCGGTATGAATGCGGCGATCCGTGCCGTGGTGAGAAGTGCCGTATACTATAACATGAAAGTGTACGGAATACAGAAAGGATTTGAGGGCCTTATCCACGGTGAAATCGTGGAAATGAATGTTTCCTCTGTTTCTGATATTATTCAGAAGGGGGGCACCATGCTTCGAACAGCTCGCAGTGAAGCCTTTATGACCAAAACCGGTTTTGCCCGGGCCATAGATATGCTTCAGAATTTTGAAATCGAAGGACTGGTAGTCATCGGGGGAGACGGCTCTTTGGCAGGTGGCCTCAAGCTTTCTAAAGAAGGGATCACGGTGATGGGGCTTCCCGGAACCATCGACAACGATCTGGCATACACGGAGTACAGCATTGGATTTGATACGGCAGTCAATACGGTGCTTTCTGCAATTGGGAATATCAGAGACACTTCTTCCTCCCATGAGAGGGGAACTGTTATTGAAGTGATGGGCCGTAATTCGGGGGACATCGCTCTTTATGCAGGCCTTGCCGGAGGAGCAGAATATGTCCTTGTTCCCGAATTTGAGGTGGACATGAATGCGGTTTGCCGAAAAATCATCCAGGGAAAGAATCGGGGGAAATTGCACAGTATCATTATCAAAGCAGAGGGAGTCAAGATGAGTTCTGCAGACCTGGCTACCATGATCTATCAGCGGACTGGCCTGGAAACCAAAATTGTTGTCCTGGGATATATTCAAAGAGGGGGATCGCCTACGGCAAGAGATCGGATGCTGGCCAGCCAGATGGGATTCCGTGCCGTAGAACTTCTTCATACCGATGCGGGGAGCCGCGCCGTAGGCATCAGGGGCAATCACATTGTGGATTTTGACCTGGAAGAAGCGCTGGCTTTGACCAAACCCTGGAATCATTCTCTTGTGGAGCTTTCTGATATACTTTCAATATAAATAGAGAAAAGACAACAAATCTTTTGTTCAATATGTGTGAGAAATGAGATAAGGGATATATACTAAGCAGAATAGACTTTTATGTTTATTCTGCTTGTTTTTTCAAAGACGAAGTATAGGAAGGGTGGTTTTGATGGAGAGAACTCCTGTAGGTGCAAGGCAGCATTGGATGAGCCGTGTGCGTCTGAACCAAAAACGACATTTGGAAATGAACGAAGAAGAAAAGGAAAATGTGGCGACCTGTACCGGGGAAAAAGCGGGCCATATCTGCAAAAATCCCATATTTCGATGCAGCGAGTGCGGCAACTACGGCTGCGCTCAGGAAGTTGCCGAAAAGTGTACCGCCCAAGGGTTTAAAAACGACAAATGCCTGCACTGTGGTGCGGTGGGAACCAGAATACCGATCATGAAAGAGGAACTTGCGGAATTTGTAGAAGAGTGGGAAAAAAACGATATATAATAAATATAAAAAGGGCCATCCCACTTTGGGGATGGCCGTTCTTTTACGTTTCAGGCGGGGACCACGATTACCTGGGTATGTTTTTTTATCCGGGATGACAACTGCTCGATGAGGTTCTCTCCATCTTGAGAATCTCCTGATTGTCCAAGAACAATGTGAGTGATTTTGTACTTTTTTACCAGATCGACCAGGGTGTCAAGAACATGGTTGGATCTCACCACGGTGAGCTGAGCCCCATAGTCAAAGGCCTTTTCATAAAGGTATTCCAACGCCTCACCTTCCTGGGAACTGCCCAAAAAATTCAACTGATAATGCGCAACATGAATGATAAAGAATTCGCTTTTGTCATTTTCCAACAGATCGTGTCCAAATTGGATCAGACGGTCGCAGGTCTTTTGTTGTGTTACGCAGACCATTACTCTCTGCGGCATTCTGAACATCCTCCTTTTAGATTGGTGAAAGAGTTGACTTTAGTTTATTATATCACGGGTATCCAATCTTTACCATTGTCATTTTTACTTTTCCGGGATATGAAGGAGAAAGGCCAGTTTCGGATTGACGGTTGTTTGGGGACTCTATATAATAAAATCATACGATGATTAACCGGAGGACAGTAGAATATGCGAATTGCTTCACTTGTATCGGGGATCCTTTTAGTGGCCGCAGGTATCTGGTGCTTTACTAATTCGGGATTCACTTTTTTGTCTTTTGCCTTTCTGCCCGGATGTGTGATTTTGTTTTCGGGATTGTGCAATATTGCCAGTTATTTTATTAAAAAAGACCCTTCACGAAAAGGGGAATTGTATGCCACCGAAGGGATCTGGTCCGTCCTTTTTGGGATTCTGATTCTGGGAGATTTTTTAATTACTGATGAAATTGCCGTAGTTTGCTTTGGAATGTGGATCCTCAGTACATCTATCCATAGGGGACTGGAGGGACTTCGCCAGCTTCGGGAAAAAAGAATAGACGGGATCTTTTTTCTTGCCTTTGCTGTGGTCGGTATCCCGGCTGGATTGCTGGCTTTTCTGAACCCCCTTGTAGGAGGCTTTGGACTTGTAGTGCTTATGGGGCTGATGTTGTTTCTCCAGGGTGGTAATCAGATCGTATTGGCTGTTCAAATGAAAAAGGGTAAGGGGAATAAACACAAGGAGATGCCAAATGGAACGGTTTGAAGAACAACTTACATCTGCTAAGAGTGGAAATTTTCAGGGGAGCATTCGTGAGAGGCTGATCTCCTGGGTGATTTTGTTCCTGGCTTTTCTTGCTTTTTGGCACAAAATCGACATTGTTCTTCTGACTTTTGTTATTACCTTTGTTTTTTACCGCCTGACAGAGGGCATCTACAGGAAATGCAAAAGGCACCTGCCATTTCCGGTACCGGTGCCTTTGATCCTGGTGGTTTTATATGCTGCATTCATTACCATTTTGGTTCTGGGCAGTTACGCTTTTATGCCGAAGATCGTCGAACAGGTGGTGGCCATTGGCAATATTTTCATGAATTTTGACATGGATTCTCTGGAGAATGTGCTTAACCACAAAGTATATGCTGTGGTGGTCCAATTGGATTTCACCTCTTATCTGGGACAGGCCGGACAACTTCTTGTCCAAGGGATTACCAGCGTAAGTGTCTTTGGGATCAATCTTTTCTTTTCTCTGATTTTGAGCTTCCTTTTCATTCTGGAAAAGGGTAACATCCGCCGTTTTGCCATTGCCGTATCCAAGAGCAAAGTCTCTTTTATCTATGAGTATCTCATGTTTTTCGGGAAAAACTTCGTCAAGACCTTTGGAACGGTGATGAAGGTGCAGGTCACCATCGCCACCATCAACACAGCATTATCCATGTTGATTTTGAGTATCCTTGGTTTTCCGCAGATACTGGGATTGGGCCTGATGATCTTTTTCCTGGGACTGATCCCCGTGGCCGGAGTTTTTATTTCACTGATCCCTCTGTCCATCATCGCATTCAACATCGGGGGATTTTTCAAAGTATTCGAAGTGGTCCTGATGATCCTGGGCATCCATGGTTTTGAAGCCTATATCCTGAACCCAAAGCTGATGTCGGACAAAACCAACCTGCCGGTATGCTTTGTCTTTCTCATTTTGCTGATTTCGGAGCAATATCTGGGTGTTTGGGGGCTCCTTATCGGGACACCGATCTTCATTTTTCTGATGGCCGTTCTGGAAGTGCACTATGTCCCGGATGAAAAGAAACACCCTATTGAGCGTCAGAACCCTGGTGAAGAGTGATCAGGGTGAGCTCCGGGGCGGATCCGAAACGAAAAGGAAGTTTGGTGAGGCCAATACCGGCATTGACGTACAGCATGGCATCCTGGGGGGTGGAAAGCACGTAAAGCCCATGGATATATTTTCGACCTAAAGGGGGGAGGGTATATTCGTCCAGAATGGGAATATCGATCTGGCGGCCGTGGGTATGGCCTGAGAGCATCAAATCAAAATCACAATCCAGAATCTGATCTGCAACATCCGGTTCATGGGCAAGGACAATGTCAAAAAGGCCGGAAGTGGCCTTTTTTGCCGTTTCGGGGGAACCATAACCGATAAGCATGTCATCAATACCGATAAGCTGAAGGCCCAAAGAATCAAAGAGCACTTCTTCATTTACCAGAACCTGAAAATCACCGGCATTCATGATATCGGGGTAGGTGTGTTCCGCTCCTCCGCCATAATCGTGGTTCCCATAGACTGCGTATTTCCCAAGAGGAGCTTCTATTTCCCACAGCAAAGAACTGATCTCGGTCACATCCTCGGTTTGGGCATACCGGGCATAGTGGTCCAGGAGGTCCCCAAGAAAGATAACGATATCGGGCTCTTCGTCCTTGAGGGCAGCAAGTGTCTTCCGGAAATTTTCTGCCTTGTAGTGCTCTCCAAAATGGGTATCTGCAAAAACGGCGATGCGAAGACCCTCCGCTTCTACTGTTAATTTACTGGAAGAAAATTCCAATCGTGTTACAGTGAGGCCGAATGGTTCGACATATTTTGCGTATACGAATACGGAAAAGCACAAAATGAAAATCAGGAAAAAAGGAAAAATGCGTTTCGGTAAAAGACGAAGCATAGGGATTCTCCATTAAATCAGGGCACAGCTTATAAAATATGTTGCAATATGGTATAATATCAAAAGAGAGCTATGATTTCAAGGAAGGGTTTGCCTGTGAAAACAAATAAATGGGATCTTGTCATAATCGGAGCTGGAGCAGCCGGCGGAGCAGCCGCTATAGGTGCGCTGGATCACCTGGAAGGAGAACGGATCCTCCTTCTGGAAAAGAATTTGGTTTTTGGCCGGAAGCTGGCGGCGACAGGAAACGGAAAATGCAATTTTTCTCATCAGGATTGTGAAGAAAGACAATACAATGCTGCATCTGCTCCCCTGATCAGAAATATGCTGAAACAACTTTCCCCGGGCATGCTCTCTGTGGAACTGGAAAAGATCGGGATCTTGGCAAGGGTCGACGGAGAAGGTCGCTTTTATCCCTGCACAGAGCAGGCTGCTGTGGTAAGGCAGGCCTTTGAAGGGGCTTTCTCGGCGGCGGGGGTAAGCTGTCGTTATGAACAGACCGTACTTTCGATACAGCGGCAAAGGAATGTTTTTCTTTTGCAGATTGCTGACGGGGATTCCCTTTTTGCGCAAAATGTAATTCTTGCCACCGGAGGCAAAGCGGGTAGTGTTTATGGATGCGATGGAAGCGGGTATAAGCTGGCAAAGGCCTTTGGGCACAGTATAGTGTCCCCGCTTCCCGCCTTGGTGCAGGTCAGGACCCCTCCTTCGGAAGGATTTTCCTCCCTCAAAGGGGTACGGGCCAAGGGACAAGTCACCTTGCTTTGTGGCGAAAAGCCTCTTGCTTCCCAAAAAGGGGAGATCCAATTTACAGAAACAGGTCTTTCCGGGATCTGCATATTTGATTTGACCAGATTCTGGCCAGCAGAAAATACGGGGGACCTTTTCATCGAAATAGATTTTTTCCCGGAGAAGACTCCGGAAGAACTGCTGCGAATACTGGAAAAGCGAAAAACATACCTTGCAAAGAGAATCACAGACGTTTTTCCGGAGGGCTTGATACACAGCAAGCTTATTCCCCTGTATTTAAAAAAATGGGGTGTTGAAGGGATCGACAACATTGCTTCCCTCTCTCGTGAAAAGATGGAAGAAATGGTTCTTTTGCTTAAAAAATGGAGGATCGGGGTGAACGGTACAAAAGGCTGGGCCGAAGCCCAGGTCACTAAGGGGGGCGTTTGCGATTCGGAAGTAGATCCCCTCACCCTGGAATCAAAGCTGGTTCCCGGCTTGTACTTTGCCGGTGAAATACTGGATGTGGACGGAAGCTGTGGTGGACGGAATCTGCAATGGGCTTTTGCATCGGGCTTTATGGCGGGGCGCATGGCAGCACAGAATATCAGATAGGAGGGACAAAGAATGGAAAAAGGGTATATTCAGGTTTACACAGGAAACGGAAAAGGCAAAACAACAGCGGCTCTTGGCATTGCTCTGCGATGCCTTTGTGCAGGAAACAAGGTGTTTTTCGGACAATTTATGAAAGGACAGGATTACAGCGAATTGAAGGCCGTCTGTTATTTTGACAAGCTCACCATGAATCAGTTCGGCACGCCGTCCTTTATCAATGGAGAGCCCTCCGAGGAAGATATAAAACTGGCTCGTCACGGCCTTGCCGTCATGAAAGAAGCTCTTTGGTCCGGGCGCTATGATATGGTGGTTTTTGATGAAATCAATACCACCTTGTTCTACCATCTGATAGAAGTGGAGGAATTCATGAAAGTCCTCGATGGAAAGCCTGAGGGGACCGAGGTGATACTTACAGGGCGCTATGCCCCTCAGGAGATCATCGACCGGGCCGATTTGGTGACAGAGATGAAAGAAATCAAACACTATTACAATGCAGGAGTTCCTTCCCGGGTTGGCATCGAGAATTAACAGGAACAGCACTTTTTTAGAGGATCAAGCTTTGACCGGTCATTTCGACCGGTTTTTCTATTCCCGCAAGTTCCAAGAGAGTAGGAATCACATCTGCCAGTATGCCATCGCTTTTCAGGGAAACTTCCCGGTGGGACATGACCAACAGAGGCACCGGATTCAGTGAATGGGCTGTTACAACATTGCCGGCATCATCTCTCATCAAATCCGCATTGCCGTGATCTGATGTAAGGATCATCTGTCCCCCGTTATCCCGGAGGGCGGCAACGATCCTGTCGATGCAAACATCGAGAGCCTCCACTGCCTGGATGGCGGCGGCCATGACGCCTGTGTGTCCCACCATATCGGGATTGGCAAAGTTAAGAATGATAAAATCATATTTTTTCTCGGCAATAAGGGGCAGCAATGTGTCAGTGACTTCATAGGCACTCATCTCCGGCTGCAGATCATAGGTGGCTACCTTGGGAGAAGGGATCAGGATTCGGTCTTCTCCGGGGTTGGGAGCTTCTATTCCTCCGTTGAAAAAGAAAGTCACATGAGCATACTTCTCAGTTTCGGCAATGCGAAGCTGGCGCAGTCCCAGGGAAGAAACATACTCTCCAAAGGTGTTGGAAAGGGTTTGTGGCGGGTAGGCCAGAAGTATATTGGGCATGGTAGCATCGTATTGGGTCATGCAGACATAGGTGATATCTTTCGGCGTTTTTTTTCTCGGAAAGCCGGAAAAATCGGGGTCCACAAATGCCCGGGTGATCTCCCTGGCCCGATCCGGGCGGAAATTGAAAAAAACCACAGAATCACCGTCATTGATGGTCACCGGGGAACTATCCTGTTCACAAATAAGGGTGGGAAGAACAAATTCATCGTTTTCGCCCCGTTCATAAGCTTTTGCCAAAGCTTCTGAGGGAGAAGCTTTGGTGAGGCCTTCTCCAAGCACCATGGCATGGAAGGCTTTGTCCAGCCGTTCCCAGCGGCTGTCCCGATCCATGGCGTAATATCTGCCGGAAAGGAGTACGATTTTTCCGATCTTTTCTTTTTGCATATAGTCTTCCAGCTGGTTGATATATTCATGAGCGGAGCGGGGAGGTACATCACGACCATCCAACAGCGCATGAACATAAACTTTTTCCAGGCCCTTTCTTTTGGCAAGATCTAAAAGGGCAAAAAGGTGTGTAATATGGCTGTGCACCCCGCCATCCGAAAGAAGCCCCATGAGATGGAGGGCAGTACCTTTCTCCAGGGCGTTGTCCACAGCCTGGTTCAAAGCGGGATTTTGAAAAAATCCACCGTCTTCAATTTCTTTGGTAATCCGGGTCAACTCCTGATACACGATCCTTCCGGAACCGATGTTCAAATGTCCGACCTCTGAATTTCCCATCTGTCCTTCCGGCAGTCCCACCGAGAGGCCGGAAGCCCGGATCAGCATATGGGGGCAGGAAGCAAAAAGAGCATCCAGATGGGGGGTTTTGGCCTGGGCGATAGCGCTTTGTTGATGGATGGGATTTTCACCAAATCCGTCCAATATCATCAGCATGGTATTCATACCACGGTTCTCCTCTCATTTTGTTTTTCCAACAGGCATTATTATAACAGAATTTGTACGGAAAGAGTATGCGAAGCAGATAATTTTGATATAATAAAAAGGTATAAGCAGCAGAAAACAAGGGAGGATTCTCAATGAGCAGTGCAGGTAAAGAAGAGAAGGAACGGGAACATTCTGTGGTGTGGACCAGAGAACAGGCAGAGGCCATCGAGAAAAGGGGGGCCAATATCCTTGTTTCTGCTGCAGCCGGATCAGGAAAGACCGCTGTTCTTGTGGAACGGATCAAAAAACTCATTGAGGAAGAGCATGTTTCTTTGGACGAAATGCTTATCGTGACATTCACCAATGCTGCTGCCTCGGAAATGCGTGAAAAAATAGTGACGGCCATTCCGGAACAGGCAGACCAGATCCATAAATCCCACATCAGTACATTCCATTCCTTTTCCTTGGATGTGATCCGCCGATATTTTCATCTCATCGATGTGGAACCCGGGTTTCGTGTTTGCGATGAAACCCAAAGAGTTTTACTGCAAAATCTGGCTATGGACGAATTGTTCCGCCTCAAATTTGAGGAGGGAGAAGAGGCTTTTCTGGCATTTTTAAAATCCTATGCCACTGGAAAGAATGAAGAGGCCGTCAGGAACATCATTCTGGAGACCCACACTTTCATACAGAGCCTTCCGGATCCTCTTTCCTGGCTGTCTGAAAAGGCGGAGGTTTTGAAGGGAGATATCCTTTCGTTTCGAAATTCTTCCGCTTTTCGTGAGATTTTGGACGATATTTTTGAGCAGCTGGAAACGGCACTTTTTTCCGCACTGAAAGTTAAAAAGGTTCTGGAAGCCTATTTCCTCAAAGCCCTGACGGAAAAAGCGGAGGAGGATATCAGGATGCTTCGCGAGATCCAAGGCGGCTTTGTCCGGGATTTTGAGGCGGGTGCAGAACTGGTTGCAAGGGCAAAATTCAGGACATTTACTCCGACCAAAGAGGAAAAGGAAAATTATGAGGCGGTGAAGGAGGATGTGAATCTTTTGCGGCAGGAAATGAAGGATGCGTTGAAAAACATATCCTCCCGGTACTGCGCAAGGACTCTCGAGGAATATGTGGAGGATTTGCGTCAAACAGCTTCTAAGGCCCTGACTCTTTACCATCTCGTGGATTCCTTTGACTGGCTGTATGCCCGCCAAAAGGAAAAGCAGGGAGTCATCGATTTTTCCGATATCGAGCACTATGCCCTGCGCATACTGGCTCATGAGGAGGCAGCGGAGGAATACCGCCGCAAATTCAAGTACATTTTTATTGATGAGTACCAGGATACCAATACGGTGCAGGAAACACTGATCCGGAAGATTGCCCGGGAGAACAATCTTTTTATGGTGGGGGATGTCAAACAGAGTATTTATAAATTCCGTTTGGCAGAGCCGGAAATCTTCATTGAAAAGTATGAGAAATACAGGGATGAAGCCCTCCCCCAAAATGTTAAAATCGATTTGAACCGTAATTTTAGGAGCAAACAGGAGATCATAAAGACGGTCAACAATGTTTTTGAGAAAGTTATGACGAAGCGCAGAGCAGGTATGGTTTACGATGAAGCAGCAGAGCTGAAAAGAGGCGTGTCTTACAGCGGTCCTCTGGATCATCCTGTTGAACTGTATCTTTTGGACGAACGGGTGGACGACGAAGAACTGGATGATGAGATCCGGGAGATGAAGCGGGCGGAGCTGGAGGCGGCGGCGGCAGCCCTGATCGTCCGCAATGCAAAAGGGCTCTCCTACTATAACGTCAAGGAAGAAAAAGAAAAACCCCTGCAGAACAAAGATATTGTGATCCTTTTGAGGAGCACTGCCAATGTAGCGGATATTTATCACGAAGCCTTGCAAAAAGAGGGAATCCCATCCTATATGGATATCGGTGACGGCTATTTTGACACGCTGGAGGTTTCGGTTTTCCTCAATCTGTTAAAGGTCATTGACAACCGGCGCCAGGATGTTCCGCTTCTGTCGGCGTTGCGCTCCCCCGTGTTTGGGTTTTCGGTGAGGGAATTGGCGGTGATTCGAAGCGAGCATAGGAGAGGCTCCTTTTTTGAGGCTTTTTCCTGTTATGGGGAGGGCGGTTTGGAGGAACCTTTACAGATAAAATGCCAAAATGCATTGACGCAGCTGGATGGGTACCGGCGAAAAGGAAAACTCCTTCCTTTGGGGGAGTTTGTCTGGGAACTGCTTTTGGATTGCGGTTATTATTCCTATGCGGCGGCCTTGCCAGGGGGTGTCCAAAGGCAGGCAAATCTGAGGGCCCTGGCAGATAAAGCTTCCGCTTATGAAAATAACTTTTCCAAAGGATTGTTTGGTTTTATCAATTACATTGAAGCCATCAAGAAAGGTAAAATTGCGTCGGCTCCCGTCAAGCTCATCGGAGAAAGCGATGATGTGGTCCGTATCATGACGGTCCACAAGAGCAAGGGCCTGGAATTCCCTATGGTACTTGTAGGGGGGCTTGGAAGAAGATTTCGTATACAGTCTTCGGATCGGGTGGCGATGCACAAGGATCTGGGCATTTCCTTAAAACTCGTGGATCGCAAACAGCGCTTCCAGAAGAGGACCCTGCTTCAGGAAATCATTGACCGAAGAAAAAACAGAGAAGATTTGGCAGAAGAGATCCGTATCCTTTATGTGGCGCTGACCCGTGCCATGGACAAGCTGGTCCTTCTTGGAACGGTTTCGGATGTGGAAAAAACCTTGCGCCAGACAGGTTTGAAACGGGAACGGGGATTGTTTGGCGAAAGCTGCTATTTTGATTTTCTCCTTCCTGCCATCGGCTTCACTGCAGATGTGAAACGGCGAATTTTGGGGAGGAAAGCTCTTAGCCTGGAAAAGCAGCGCGGAAAAGCTCGCAGGGATGCACTGAACAGGATCCTTTTTGAGGAGCCATCTCCCGTCGAACAGACAGACGAAATGACGGAGGTTTTTCGCAGACTTTCCTTTGTGTATCCTTATTCTGAGGGGAATCGTATGAAGTCAAAATACAGCGTTTCGGAACTGGCTTCGGAAGGTATGGTTCATTTTGAAAAGGCGTCCTTGTCAGGCACTCAGGCAGAGCGCTTTGCGGCGGCAGCCAGACGGGGCACCATCTACCACAAAGTCATGGAACGGATCCCATTCAGCCCTGGAGGCATGGACGAAGTGCAGATCCGAGATTTCCTTCTGGAATTGGTTGCGGGGGAATACCTTACGGAGGAAGAGTCTTCTCTTGTGGATCCGGAACGGATTTCTGCGTTTTACCACTCAGAAATAGGCCAACGGCTTTGCAGGGCAAAAGAGGTGTACCGTGAAGTTCCTTTCAATTTAAAACAGAAAAAAGACGGCGAGGATATCATCGTGCAGGGGACCATCGATTGCTTCTTTAAAGAACGGGATCACTATGTTCTGCTGGACTACAAGACAAATGCAGTCAAAGACTCTCCGGAAGTCCTGGACTCTTTAAAGGAAGCCTATCGTCTGCAGCTGGCCTATTATAAGGAAGCTCTGGAGGCGATCCGCGGCATCCAGATAGAGGAAAGTTATCTTTATGTGTTTGAAATTGGAAGGGAAATACAGCTTTGAGGCATCGAAACAGCGCTTTACAACTACAGCCTGTTAAAGTATAATCAAAGCGTATTAGAACCAAATAATATTATCAGGAGGAAGAAAAATGCGTAAAGGAATCAGTATATTGTTGGTATTGCTCATGATGATGAGCATGTTTGCACTGGCTGCCTGCGGTGGCAAGGCAGAGGAAGCGGCTCCCGAAGAAGTTGCAGACACATCCCTGACAGATGTGCAGGAAGCAGGAGTTCTCGTCCTTGGTTGCGACGATGCTTTCCCTCCTATGGGATTTCGTGATGAAGCCGGTAACATCGTAGGATTTGATGTAGACCTGGCTGCAGCAGTTGCTGAAAAGCTCGGAGTTACTTTGGAGACAAAAGCCATCAACTGGGATACTAAGGTGATGGAACTGGACAGCGGTAATATTGATGTCATCTGGAACGGATTCAGCATCACTGCCGACAGAAACCTTGAAGTGGAATACACAAAACCTTATCTGAACAACCAGATCATGCTCTGCGTACGCCCGGATTCCGACATCGACACAAAAGCAGATCTGGCCGGCAAAATTGTGGGATATCAGGTACAGAGCTCCGCAGATGACGCTATCAAAGCTGAGGCCGACTTCTACAATTCTCTCGGAGAAGCCAGAGAATACGATACGTACCAGGATGCACTCCTTGATCTCACCGGAAGCAGCCGTATCGATGCAGTTGCCGTTGACAAGATCATGATCGAATACGCAGCAGCTCAGGAACCTGGAAAGTACAAGATCCTCGAAGATGCCCTGGGTACTGAATTCATGGGAATCGGCTGCAAGAAGGGATCTGTGGCTCTCAGAGAAGCTATCGATGTGGCTCTTGATGAATTGTACGAAGACGGAACCGTTGAAGAAATTTCTACCAAGTGGTTCGGAAAGAATATCGTCATCAGAGACGTAGAAAAACTGACCCAGGAAGACCTGGAAGCAAAATAGACCTTTAAACAGAAGTGAGGTAAGACGTGGACGTTGGATATATCACATCAATATTGGGATTCATACTGCAGGGGACGGGGATCACGCTTAAGGTGTATGTCGTTACTATCGTGTGTTCCATTCCCTTGGGCATTCTGTTTGCTTTAGGCAAGCTTTGCCCCTTTCCGCCGCTGCAGTATCTGCTGGCCGGTTACACCTGGCTGTTTCGCGGAACGCCGCTTTTGCTTCAACTCTTTTTTGCCTATTACGGCCTTCCTGTCTTCGGTATTGAGTTTCAGCCGTTGACAGCCGCATATGTGACTTTTGTTCTCAACTATGCATCTTATTTTACTGAGATCTTCCGTGGAGGGATCCAATCTATCGATGAGGGGCAATATGAAGCTGCCAAGGCTTTGGGCATGAATTATGCCCAGACCATGAGGCGCATCATTCTTCCTCAGGCGACGAAAGTGATCCTGCCACCCATGGGAAATGAAGCCATCAACCTCATCAAAGACACTGCGCTGTGTGCGGCCCTTTCTATTCCGGAGATCCTTCGCAATGCAAAGGTGACCGTTGCCCGGGATTTCAGCATCGAAGCCTACTTTGTGGCTGCTGTCGTCTACCTGGTATTCACCTTTGTCATAATACGCGTTTTCCGGGAATTGGAAAAGCGCTATAGCTACTACAGTTGAGGAGGGTTCCATGGAGATTATAAAAATTGAAAACATCCATAAGCGCTTTGGCGATCTGGAAGTTCTCAAAGGCATTGATTTTGTTGCGAATAAAGGGGAGGTCATAACCATCATCGGGTCCTCAGGATCCGGCAAGAGTACTCTGCTCCGCTGCATGAACCATCTGGAAAAGGCGGATCAGGGAAAAATTCACTGCGACTGCAGAATTGGTATGGTATTTCAGAACTTTAATCTGTTTCCACACAAGTCAGTGATAGAGAATCTCATAGAGGCTCCAGTCATTGTAAAGAAGATGCCAAAAATAAAGGCGCTTGAGATTTCCATGGACCTTCTGGCAAAGGTGGGGTTGACAGACAAACGGGATGCCTATCCCTGTCAGCTTTCCGGAGGCCAAAAACAGAGGGTTGCTATTGCCAGAGCCCTTGCTATGGAGCCGGAACTGATGCTCTTTGATGAACCCACTTCGGCTCTGGATCCACAGCTCATCGGCGAAGTTCTTCAAGTCATGAAAAAACTGGCAGAGGAACATATGACCATGATCGTTGTGACCCACGAAATGAATTTTGCCCGTGAGGTTTCCGATCGTGTTATCTACATGGACCAGGGAGTAATCGTTGCGGAAGGTCCTCCCTCGGAGATCCTCGTGGATCCCAGGGACCCCGGACTCAGAAGATTCCTGAATCTGACGGCGGATCCTTCGGCAACAAAGTAACTTACATAATGTTTCTACATATAGAAGCCCGCAAATCAAAGATTCGCAGGCTTCTATTTTTTTAGTCTTCTGACAAATGTTACTTTTCCGCATCCCGGGTTTTGATTCGAAAAACCGCAGAAGAAACGCACGGGGAAGTATCCGTAAAAAACGTCGAAACCCATTGCAAAGTAAGGGATTATCTTCCCGCAAAAGAGAGCCTTGTGAAAGGGAAAATGGAGAAAAACGAGGAAAACAGAAAAAATACAGAAAAGGTGGTTGACAGTTAGGAGACAGGGTGCTATTCTGTAAAAGCTGTCGCCGACGGAAGCAGCGCAGGCGCCTTAAGGGGCGCCGGCAAGAGGTTGCAAAACCGGAAGAACTGTCTCCGACGAGGCCGAAGAAAAAATGTGAAAACCGAAAAAAAGAGGTTGACACGGAAGGCCAGATGCGATATGATAATTAAGCCGCTCGGGAAGCGCAAGCGAACGAACGGAGCTGCGAAAGCGGCAAAAACGGGAAGCCCCAAAGGGGTGGCCGTAAGAACCTTGGAAACTACATAGTGCAGAAATTTAGTCAATTAAGACTATGTACACCAAACGATCCGCAAGGATCGTGGTAAGAAACGTTCAATGC
>Ga0302242_1001521_pt1 | contig 17093 bp, 25 predicted proteins | sample AAG_UR_Lys_MG_FD_193510 | JGI IMG/M metagenome (GOLD analysis project Ga0302242, IMG submission 193510) | Enriched activated sludge microbial communities from anaerobic digester in WTTP, New Holstein, Wisconsin, United States - AAG_UR_Lys | ecosystem: Engineered > Bioreactor > Anaerobic >... | reverse complement strand
CCCGAGGCCTTCCCCAGGTAAACCGCGATGTTCGTCGGCTCCGCCTCGAACATCGCCCGGTAGGCCGGCGACTTGGTGCCCTCAAAAGGCCGCTCAACGTAGGTTACCAGCGGCTTTTTGGTGCCCCACTCGCACGGGACCAGAAACGCATCCTCGCCCACGCGGGCCGCCACTTCTGCTAAAGGTGTCGCCATAGTCATTTCACGTCTCCTCTTACGCGGGGGCTATCTACCCCCTGTCCTGCCCTTGTCCGGCCAGTCCGGCTTCCCCCAGGGCAAACGGCGCGGTTTAACCCGTCATTAGTCGCCATCCCGTCGCCCATGTATCGTTTCATCAATCGCGCCGCCCAGGCCAGCGACCGCCGAAACTCGAAGGTCTTCAAGTAGCCGCCGGCCACGCCGCGCGCGACCAATCGGCCATCACTCCGCTGGCCCAGCCGCCGTGCGTGCCTCGGATCTCGGGTTTGCACCCACACAACCCCGCGCTCCGGCTGCCAGGCACACAACTCCTGGTTCCCGATGGCGGTATTCAAACCTGTGTTGCTGACAATGGTGGTCTTCATTCGTGTAATCGGTGCCTAAGCCGCCAACGCGCGGTAAAACTCGATGGCCTCGGGCGACACATGCACCCCCTTGGGCCATTCCTTAAATTGCAGGCCGGCCAGCGACCGCACGCGCGACACTGCCACGTATGCCTGTCCCGGTTCCCGGGCGGCGCGGATGTCCAGGTAGGCCGAATCCAGCGTCAGCCCTTGGGCCTTATGGATTGTCATGGCCCACGCCAGCCGTAGCGGGAATTGAGAGAAGACCGCCGACTCCGGGTCCTGTGCGTCATAACGCCAGTCAAACCGCTCAACGGGAATCACTCGGCCGCCTTCGACCAGCACCAGCACGCTCGACGCTCCACGCTGGACGCTCTCCACGATTCCGGTCTGCCCATTCACAAACAGAGGCTCTCGTCGGTCCGGCTCGTTCTTGTTCACCGTGAACATCACGAGCGCGCCCCGCTTCAGCCGCAGCGTCGCCGGCGTCAGCAGGTTCTTGGTCAGGAACTCGCGCTGATGGTCCGGACCACTCTGCTGAGCCTCCAGGACCGTCTCGTCGCCCGCCAACTCGGAAAGCTGGAAATCATTCCACTTGTTCACCTGGACGTTATGTGTGAACAGCCGCGGCATGGTCGCGGGCGGGAAATGCTTCACGCGCGACTGCAACAGCCGCGCCGACGGCCCCCATACGCGACCAACCCTGAAATCACCCAACGCCCGGACAAACTCCGGTTCGTCCTGGCGGCGGACAACATCCAGCACAAACGACCTGAATGCTGCCGCTTCCCAAGCCGCCGACCGAAAGCCCAGTCGTAAGGCTCCGCCTCGCCGGTCCGGACCGGCGGCAGTTGCAGGAAATCACCAGTCACGATGACCTGGCACCCTCCGAACGCCTCATCACGCCCACGAAGCCGCCGAAACAGAAATTCGATGAACTCAAGCTGTCGCCCGGGCAACATGCTGATTTCATCAATCACCAAAACTCGACACCGGCGGACCCGGTTGAACCCGGCCAGCACCGAGCGCCGCCTGTCGCGCTCGAGCTGGGCAAAGTACTCATCGTTCGACTGCCCCGGCGCAGGACCCAGCAGCATCCCGCAGAACCGGTGCACGGTCAGGCCACCTACATTCAAAGCAGCCACCCCCGTCGGCGCGGTCACATCCACTTTGGTCTGGGCGGTGGCGATGAACTCTTTCAGTGTGGTCGTCTTCCCGGTGCCGCCCATGCCGGTCAGGAAACAATTGCGACCGCCTCTGGCGTGCGCCAGAAAGCGCGCCTCTTCGGCAATCGGCGCTTCCATCTTCGCCAGCTCCTCAGGCGTCCAACGCGGACGAACGGTTCTCCCCTCGACGGGGAGAGCCCCAATGGTGGGTCCCTGCATCGTGGTTTCATTCAGCTCCATCTGTTGCATGCTCTTCGTTTCCTTAGTTGCCTTCTGTGAGATTCCAACCGGCTAGAACCCCAGGTCATCCGGCACAACGCCAAGCACCCCCGTCACACCCAGGACGCCGGCCACTCGCGCTGTCAGCTCCACATCATTGTGGAGATACGCGGTGGCCTGCTTGCGGTCCGTCCGCCAAAGCTCGGCAAACGCTTTGCCATCGCCCGTCTTGCCGCCAAGCCCCAGGTGCTTTGCAATGCTGTCCAGCGACCCGCGCGACTGCCGGTCCCCGAGCTGCCATTCATCCCGCAGGTCAACCATTTCATCGCTCCACCAGCGACCCCGCCGGATTCCATAAGGCATCTCGATCCGGTGCTTCCACGACCTCCGCACCAGGAACGGCAAATCAAACTGGTGCGTGTTGAAGCCCACCATTTGATGGACGCGCCCCATCTCGCCACGGCACGCCGCCCAGAAATCCCGCAACGTCTGCGCCTCGTCATCGTGGCCGATGACTTCAAACCTGCCGCTGGCCAGATACATCAACCCAATCGCGACCACCCGGCCCGTCAACGGGTCCAGCGCCGCGCGTTCGATGAAATCGCGACGGTGGTTCGCTTCCGCTTCCGCCAGCTTGGCGGCGATCTTGTCCGGGTCCTTCAGGTTGCCCGTCTTCACCTCTGCCGGGTCGAACGGCGGCATCACTGCCGCGATCTCCGACCCCGCCAGAGCGCCAGTTTCAATGTCGAAAAAAATCGTTTGCATAATGGTTCAATCGTCCTGCACTTCATCCCCGTCCGGCGTGACGCCCATGCTCCTCAGTTCACCGGCCAGCCAATCCGGCCGGCTGGAGAGCATCGCCATTTCAGTAACCAGGTCGCGCCCCGACTCCCGGTCCTCGGTCAGCCGACCGCCGTTTCGATACACGTTGTCCAGGCTGGACCCCGCGTGATAATCCGCCTCCGTGACGCACGCTTCGCACACCACGCGGCCGCTCCTCATGGTCGTCATGACCATGCGCTCTCGCTTGCACCGATAACATCGTTCACCCATAACGTTGGTCTTTCCTCGGTGGCCGGGCCCCGAAGGGCCCGGCACCTCGGATTTCCGCGCCTAGAACGCCACACTGCTCAACGCCAGGTCGCGATCGGCCTGCCACCACTCCAGGGCGGCCATGAGCCGCTTGTCATCGGCCAGCGGCTTCGGATTCGCCTTGGCCGTCGGCAACCACTTCGCGATGAGCGCCTCCACCTGTTCCGGCGCCAGGTCTCGCAGCTCAAGCCCCTTGCAGCGCCCGACGTGGATCTTCACAGACGCATGATCCACCTCGCCCTCCGTAGTCTCGGCAGCGGAGGGTTGCTCCATCCGTCGGTAGCCACTGTTTCCGCTTTCTGCTTTCTGCTTTCCGCTTTCGCCGTTGCGGTCCTTGGCCCGCACGAACTTGCCCGACGGTTTCAGCGCATTGGCTGACCGATCCGGCATGATCAACTTGATGTTGGCGTAGGTCTCGCCATCAACGTGCTCGTGGATGACCACGATCTCGGCGGGGCGTCCGACCAGCTCTTCGGTGTCGAGCTTGTTCCAGTCCTCTTTGGTCAGCGGGTGGCCAAACCAATCCTTCATAAACGACGCGAACGCGCTCCGTTCGTGGCTGCTCGGCGTGAACGGCTTCGACCACACCGCGAACCGCGACTCGTCGTCGCGCACCAGGTCAACCTCAAACACCAGTTTGAACTTGTCCTTCGGACCGAACGCGGTTTCGTACCGCTTCAACGGCGTGGCATCCACGCAAACGGCGCGCCCCTTGTATTCCGGGCACACCTCGAACTTCTTATCACTGCTCGGCATTCTCATAACTCACTAATCCTTTCTCTTTTGTTGTTGTTTCTCTCGCCGGCCCGCCCGGGCCTTCGAAATCCGAAATCTCAAATCTGGGATTGGCTATGGGCTACTGCCGCTTGGTTACCGGTCCCATCAGTCCCATGCCTCGCATCAGTCCCATTTCCCTCCCCGTTGTCCTCTGTGAAGTCCCCGCGCAGCAGCCGGAAAAATGTCTCGGCCTCCATCGTCACCAACCACGGCCGGAAGTTCCGGCGGTGCGCCACGATCGGAGCCTTGCCCGTCCCATCGCGCCGGGCCTGCTCCATGGCATCCTCGATATTCAGCCGCTCCACCGCCTTGACCTCGAAATGAATCAACGGCAGCGCAGGGGAGGCCACGTCCGGCGATTCTGGCGACCCGGAAAACTGCTGGCCGCGCCGCGCTGCATAGCCATGCGCGCGAAGTTCATCGCGCCACTGCCGCTCACCGCGCTTGCCCTTTTCCCGGCTGTTCATTTCAGCTTTCAGCTTTCAGCGTTTCAGCTTTTGCTGTTAGCACCGGCACACGCGGCAGGTCCTGGCCAGTGCCGCTTCGATCTCGCTCCACTTGAACGCGACCGAGCGCCCGATCTTGTAGTAGGGCAAAATGCCTTTCGCCATCCAGGCATCTACACAACGAACTGTCTTCTTCAGTCGCCGTGCCACCTCCACCTTGTTGATGAACTCCTCGACCGGCACGCTGTTCGTCCCGGCCGCCACCGTCTGATTCATTTGCGTTGTCATCATTGTTCAACCACTGTTTTCACTTCGCCCCGCGATGCTCAGCCCGCCTGACCATTCGCGCGCGCACCTGTTATAAAGCCTTTTTTTCGCGACCAACCACGGACCCAAAAACCCCACTTGCACCCACGCGCAGACTCGCGAAAGCAACCACCCATGAGCACAGTCTTTGCGCACAAAAATATTTCAGAAAACTGTTGACGGCTTCCGGCGCCCATTCCGCACTCCGCATTCCGCACTCGCGTTTGGCCCTTGTCCCACCGGCCTGAAACTCACTTTTCACTTTCATCATTTCCTTCACGAGTTCTGCGTTCCCGAGCCACGGTCCTTCCTGCATGCCCGTTCATTCCAAATGACTACCGCGCACCTTACCTGCCCTCCCAACAACCGCGCTACTAACCAGGTCCTTAGGCGTACTCAGGGTTCCGCTAGGCCCCCCTAGGCTTCCCCTAGGGGCCGCCATTACCCTGGAAGCTGGCCCCACCTGCGAACCAGCCCGAACGTCCGAGCAGCTCTGTGCGCTGTGGAATCATTCACGTGCGGGAAAGCATACACGCAATGCGTATGCGTGCAATAGTTGACACGTAGGTGTATTGCGTATATGGTATGCCGAATATGAAACCGTCACCATTGAAGCACACGCTGGCGATACTCAGGCACGCCATTGGCCCCGACATGACGCAGAAGGAAATGGCGCGCCTGGTTAAACGCTCTCCCGTAACCATCCAGAAGATCGAACTCCTCAAACTCCCCCTGGCGGAATCGCTCGGCCTTGAAATCGCCTACCGCACCGGGGTGAAGGTGGACTGGTTGATGAAGAATGACATCAATGCTCCAATCGTAGACTCGGACCTCCAGCCCTACACCCGCGAAACCTTCGAGCGGCGCCAGGCCGTCAACCCGAACGATCCCCAACTTCTATTCAACGCTTACTTCCACGTGCCCACGATCCTCACCATGTGCGTAATGAACGTGGCCCGGGGGGCCCTGGCCGCCCAAGCCGCCAAACAGGTCGGGGCGGTGGAACTGTTCGGGTACCGCATCACCAAGGCCGTCGGCGACGTGATCGAACCCATGGCCGGCTTCGAGGAACTCTTTGAGAAATGGGCTGATCGCCTCCAGAAGGCGCTCCGCTCGGATGACCAGGGCAACGAATGCTTCAAGCTCGTCAACGACATCCTGCGTGACTGCGGAAACGCCAGCAACAAGATCGTCGAGGCCAAAATCGGCCGCCCGATTATCCCCCCCCGCAACGCCCTCGGCTCGCGCCAAACCGGCCCCCCCTCGCCGCAAACAGCGCCGGCCCTGATCCGCCACAAGGGAACCAGAAACCTAAAGCCTCGCTACAGCGTCCCGCGGTGTAGGACGCCCATCTTAGTGCTTGCGCTCCTAAACCGGAGGAGCACTATTCCACCTCAGGTAAGGCATCCTAAATTGCAGATAGAGAAGTATTACACTTATGAACCCTATAAGCAAGGCAGCTATCGCGGCAGGAATCGTTTTCCTCGCATCGGCATCTCAATCACACGCCATCGAAGGTCTCCAAATCTCAGTCAGGTGCCCCGACGTCATCCTCTCCTGGCCAAGCGTCGAGGGCGAAACCTACATCGTCCAGTACCGCCAAACCCTCATTACCAATACACCCTGGACCACCCTGGCGGACTGGCTTCCCGCCGCCGCGGCTACCAACACGACCTTTTACGCCCACAGCAACCAAGTGACATGCTCCACAGGCGCCACCAACAACATCACAGGAGGAGGCAGCGAATCCCCTCCGCTCCCCAGTTCCGCTTCACTGGCCCAGGCCTCCGAGCCAATGGTCAAGCTCGCTGACGGCACCGGTACCGCTGTTCCCCTATGCATCTACCCGCCGGGGTTCGATCTGTCGCGCTTCGTCATTTTCGATCCAGCCACGGGCGAGTGGGCCAGCGGCGCCGGTTGCATAGTCAGCCAACCAGCGTTGAACCGTCTCCAACGGGACGATCCGCAACCTCAGGACGACGACCCCGGCACTACCGACCCCGCCACAGGGTTCTACCGTGTTGTTCGGGACGGCGCTCACCTGGTCGGAATCACAAGTAACATGACCCTTTCTGGTACGGTGACCATTCCTGTGGAAGTCGCCTACGCGGATGGCAACCTCGTCAGCCTAAGCCTCACCGAGGACGGATCCCCGGTTGGCGGTTCTCGCGTGCAAACACCGCCCTTCCAGCTCCCGCTTCACGTCACTGTGGACACAACCATGATGAGCAACGGAGTCCACCAGCTCTCCGCGAGCGCCAGATGGGATGCCCCAGGATCCTCCCAGGACGAGACCGACGCCTCCTATGAGGCCGACTCCGATCCCATACAGGTCAATATCCAGAACGAGATTTCATTCCCGGACTGGATGCCTATCTTCGGCGACTACGATTTCGGCAACGGCACCAACTCCCTGATCATTAACGCCCAATCCGCGCATGCCAGCGCCGACTGGTACATCGATTTCTATGACAGCCAGGACGCCTACATCGGAACGATGGGCGGGCACACCTACGACGGCTCAATCCAGGTCGCCTGGGATTTGGTCGGCCCCTACGGCGAAACCTACTACAGCGACTCCTCCTTCGCTGTCGTTGTCACCACTGTATTTCCCAACTCCTTCAGCAGCGCAAGCGCCGCCCCGCCTCCGATATACCGTGTCACCGACCCCTGGCTAGGCTATGGTGCCCTTGTCATTGCGGCCCAGCACGCATTTGACCAGATTTACGATCACGACACGCTCTACCAGGAAATTGACGGCTTCATCGGGATGGCCCAATCCGCTGGGTGGGGTGTAATGCCTCCGCCAGACGGCGACGGCCACGCATACACCATCCACCTCGGCCAAGCGAATGACCCTCAGCCAACCGCCGACTGGACCGCTCTTCGCTCGGCCCTTTATCACCCTCTCGCCCGCAACTTTGTTTACTTCGGCCACGGTGCGCCCAACGGGATCGGCGCCAACCCGGCAAACACAAACCGCTTTATTAGCGCCACCGAGATCGGTGCCCGCTTGGGCACCATGCCGGCCAAAACCAACCAGCACAACTTCCGCCTAGTCTTCCTGGACGGCTGCAGTACCGCCAAAGGCAAACTCCCAGAGGCGTTCGGAATCATCCACAAGGAAAACGTGCCCGGCATTAACTACTACAACGCCTCCAAGCGCCCTTCCGCCTTCGTCGGCTGGACTGCGGACAAGAACGTCGGTTTCTTCAGCAGCGCCGTCAACTACGACCACGTGAGATTCATTATTTGGATTCAGTACTACCTGGCGCTGGGCGAAGGCATACATGACGCCATTACTCACGCGGGCCAAATGCCCGATGTCAACCAGGCATTCGTGAACGTCAAAGAAATGAAGGTCTATGGCTACTGGGACCTCAGTTTCTGGGCTTTCAATCACTGACGCTATGTTCGAACTCATCCACGTCACCGCGGCCTACTCGAACGCCGTCCTCGTGGCTATCATGCCCCATGTTTCGGAATTCGCGAAGCGGTTGGACCTCCCGGTCCCGCAGCCTGCCACAGCGAGCCAGGTCGCCTGGTTCAAGCCCGTCCCAGTAAGAGGGCGGATTGACGGCGCAGTGGTCCTGACAAACGGCTTTTGGTTCCACTTTGGCTGGCACGGCTATGTGTGCAACTTTCGCGCCCCTAACGACTGGTTCTTCGAGCAAGAGCCGGCGGCGCGCGCGGCCCGATATGTCGGAAAGGCGACCATCACCACTAACGAAGCTATCCAACTGGCGCGTGCCACCCTCAGCGCCCTCGGCTACGAACCCGAACTCTTCCATGCCAGCGGCCCGCCCAAACAAGTCGAAGGGCCATTCAGCATTGACGCCGGCCAGATACCCTTCTGCCGCATAACCTGGGAGGGGCCCGAGACGAAATCACCGGCACAGGACCGCCAGCGCGACATGGTCCGCATCGCCATAGACATGTCGAGGAAGGTAGTCGTAGAGTTGGCCATCGAAGGCACCAACGCTTGGCGTACTCCCCCGGCCATCGGCGTCGAACCGGAGCTCGAGGCCGACTACCAAAAACGCATCAAGCCACAAGTCGGCAAAATGTTTACGCGCACCAACGCGCCGCCTCACTTCAGCCGCCCAACCCCTCCACCCCAAAGGAGCAGCCAAGGTGCCCAATCGGTCTCCAACTAGGCGTGCCCTGTTAGGGCTCATGGCGGTCGCAGTGCTTGGCCTAATCGTCCTCGCGGCTTGGCCGCGCGAGCCGACCTATAAAGGCAGGCGGCTCAGTTCGTGGATAGACGAGCTTGGCAGGTCCCAGGAAGAAGGCGAGACCCTCTCCGACGTCCGCCTCCGTTACCAGACTCTGACAAACACGGTTCAATCGCTCGGCTCGAAGGCCGCTTCGACGGCGGTCGCCTGGATCCGAGACAAGCCGCGCAAATCGCTGTACGACGACATTCAATACAGCATCGAAAACGCCCTCCGGGCTAGAATTCGTCTCCCCAGCCGCAAGGACCGCTCCGGCGAAGCCATCTGGGTGTTTCAAATCCTCGGCCCCACGGCAAAGCAGGTCATTCCAGACCTCTCAACCCTCGCGTTGAGCGAACATACCTGCGCACACGCCGCTCGCTGTTTGTCCTGCCTCGGTCCCGAAGCCATATCGGCACTCAGCAATGCCCTGGCGAACGGGTCCGCGCCCGCTCGTTCGGCTGCTATCGACGCACTCGCCGAGATTGGCCCACCCGCTGCCACGACTGCCCCCCTCCTCAGGCAGATCATCCTCACGAACGACCAAAGCACTTGGCAGGCGTTGCGGGCATTGGCCGAAATTCAGCCGAACGCTTCCGACCTTCTCCCCACGATGTGCGGTTACCTCCTGAATGAAAGAGTCAACCTCCCCTCGCCCCAGGGCTTTGGCGCCGCCCCAGGCGCAGCCTACGCCTTGGCTCGCATCGGCCCCGACGGAATTCCCCCTCTCCTGCAATCCCTGGCCAGCACTCAAGCCGTGGTTCGTGCCAGCGCCCGCGCCGCCCTCGACCCCCGCTCTCAGGACATGTTCACCGGGAAAGCACCGAGCGATTTCTACACCCGCTCCGGCCACTTCCAATCAACCTTCAATCTAGAAATGACGGTTGAAGCAACAGCTAGGACACTCGGCCATTACCCTGACACCTACTATCAGAAACTCCTCCCTACTCTGGCCCCCTACACCAACAGCCCGGACTCGGCAGTCCGCTCCTCCGCCATCGAGGCGCTACGCCAAATTAAGCCCCGATGAAGACCCCAACCACTTTCGCCTACTGCCTTGCCATCTCCGCCTCTTTGGCCGCATCCCAACCTGGCCCGCAAACACCCGCAGCCGCAAACGCCGCTTTCGCGTTCAAACTCCTTCGCCAGCTCGCCAAAGACCAACCGCGCGGCAACATCTTCATTTCACCCTACGGCGCATCCACCGCCTTGCAAATGGCCTCTAACGGTGCCGGCGGAAAAACCAAATCCGAAATCCAGCAAGTCCTCGGCATCTCCAGCCTCCAGTCCAACGACCTCAACCAGGCCAACACCCGAGTTACCCGGTCCCTCGGTGCCGTCGGTACCAACGTCGTGCTCGCCATCGCCAACGCCATTTGGTACCGGATCGGAACCCCCGTCAGACCCGAGTTCATCGCAGCCAACCAGCAGTCCTTCCAAGCGACGGTTGCCCCGATGGACTTCAACGATGCCCGCTCCGTCGAAATCATGAATGCCTGGGCCGCCGACAAAACGCATGGCAGAATCAACGCAATCGCTGACGGCCTCATCACGCCCCTTACCGAACTTCTCTTGGCAAACGCCGTTTACTTCAAAGGCAAGTGGTCAGAACCATTCGACCCCACGGCTACTCGCGACCGCCCGTTCCACCTCCTCGGCGGGCGCCAAACACAAGCTCCCATGATGGAGCAAACCCGTAAATTCGCTTACCGGCGCGGTACCCGCTACCAGGCCGTCCGCTTGCCATACCAGGGCTGGTCACTGGCCATGTACGTCTTCCTGCCCGACGCAGGCTCCGACCCCGACAGCCTGCTCGACATCATGAACGGAGACACCTGGCAGCGCATCACCCGCCCGGGCTTTGCCGACCAAGAGGGAACACTCTTCTTGCCCAAGTTCACTATCCGATACTCCATCGAACTCAGGCAGCCGCTCCAGGCACTCGGCATGCGCTCCGCCTTTGCCAAGGCAGACTTTTCTGGCATTGCCGATCAGCCTCTTTTCATCTCACAGGTGAGGCAACGAACTTTTGCCGAGGTCAACGAGGAGGGCACAGAAGCCGCCGCCGTCACCGCCTACAACATCAAAACAGAAGGGCCAGAGATATAAATCCTCCAAAACCCTTCCGCATGATCGTGGACCGCCCCTTCCTCTTCATAATCGAAGACATGCAAACCGGCACCATCCTCTTCATGGGCTTGATCCAAAATCCGGTGCAGCCGTGACCCTAAGCCCTACCCGACTCGGCTCCACCTCCCCAGGCCTCACCCCTGAACAGGTCCGCCGCAAGACACGAGCGCCCAGCCTGCTCGTCAATAATCCTAGTGCTCTCAGAAATAACACCCGCCTGCTTCAGAGAACGCAACGCCGTCAATGTCGCAGGCCCGACAAGGTTCCCATGGCAGTCAATGTACTTGAATGACCTTGTTGGGCTGTCAGCCGCTGAGGCGCCCACTCCCACCGCAGGCGACACCCCACTTCGAACCCCCTGAACGTTAACAGAGGTCCCAACGGTACCAACCACCTCTCGCTTTCTGCATGAGGCTGGGCTTGGGACAGGAGGAGGGACCCTGGGGGCAGCGCCCGCCAGACTCACTCTGCCTACGTCGTAATCTTCGATCTGCCGGTCCACTGTTTTCCTGCTTACCAGCGCGTGAATTATTCCGCCAACCCACAACACCATAGCCAACGCCGCCCCCACCCCATTTACTGCCTCGACAGTCTCCTTCTGAAGCTTCAGCGGTTCCTCGATTGCCCCCAGAACAAGCGCCATACAGAACGGCACACTGTATATTCCCGCAGACCAGAGGTGCGAGGCACGGCCCGAACGAATGGCGGCATGTAGCCAGGCCGCAAAGTTGAAGAACGGCAAGAAACTCCACCAAAACCACTTCGATGTTTTCGTCCGCATTACCGCCTCACGCCGCTCGCTTCTTGGAGTTGTGCCTGACATACCCCCAAATCACCAAGCCAAGCCCAATCACAGAGAAGAGACCTCCACTCTGGCGATTTTGTTGGGCAAGGTAATCGGTGTAGGAATTGTACCCGGCACCTTTCGCTAACGACTCATCCAAAGTAATCCGGTCACTGCCGAAATTCGACCAGGTGGAATGCCAAAGATCCTCGGCCGACTTGTTGGCTCCGAGGAATGTCATCAATCCGAGCACCAGGATAACAACGCCCACCCATCCCCGTTTCCCAATTTTCGGGATTCCCGGCTTACGGCCCGCCGTCCCAGTGGCGCTGGCCACAGGCGGTGGCGGCGGCGGCATAGGCAGCGTGGTGGTGGCTGGCGCAGATTGGAAAGTTGAAGCCCCAGCCACAACGGCTGGCCCGGCGGGCGACTCCTCACCCGCCAGTACCTGTTCCAATGTCAGGCACCGGTTTGTCTCCTCGTCGATGACCTGGGTTGCGTCTTCAACAATGCCCGCCTTGTGCAGGCCCCGGAGCGATGCCACACTCGCCGGACCTATCAGGTTGCCTTGTCCATCTATGTACTTGTAGGTCTTCATCGTTTATTCAGCCTCTGTCAGAAACTCGGCGTGCAGGCGACCCAAAGGCCGCAACAGATCGCGAATTCCTCCATACGACCGTGAGCGGTCTCATCCACTCGCAACTTCACGCGGCAGATAATCGGCGTGTAAATCTCCGAAGCAGTGAGCAAAATGCGGCTCTGGTTGTTGCAGATATAATAGTTCGGCAATACCTGCCGCAAAAAGGTACGAAGCAGGCTGTAAAAGGCGTTCCTTTGCCTAAAAACACCAACCTCAGACCGGTCGGCGCCCATCAGCTTAATAGTAGGGTTCACCCGCCCCTCAATTCCCAGAAACCCAAACGGCTCCCCGCCCCAGTTCTGAACAGAGTATTCAGTGCGCTCCCCGTAACCCGTCTTCCTGTCCCCAGTGCCAACCGGCTTCATGTGGATGATGTCATCCGACCGCCTGGATGGGGCGTGCAGAACGATTTCTTGCGGATCGTGCCAGGTGAACCTAACCGTCGCGGAGTACGCAGGCCCTTCGCCATCCAGAAAGACGGAATAATTGCTCGACATGAAAGATGCGCGCTTGACTGTAATGGTCCTCATTTGAGCACGAACGTAACTGCCAACCCGAGCAGGTTGCGGTTGTTGTAGATCAGCAGCACGCCGAAACAAGCAGCCAAGAGACGAGTTGCTATCGGCCTTGCTGCGAGGCGCTGCATTAACTCCTCACCAACCGTGGGCGGCAAGCCGCCAAGGCCCTTGTGAAGTAAGTCGAGAAACGCAATCAGACACCCAGCACCCCAAAGGAGGAAAAGCGGATTCCATAGAAACGCTTCCTCGTAACGGCCCGCCAAAAAGCTGTGCCAGGCGCGAGTAGTCCCACACATCGGACACTGTACCCCAAAAAACGCATTGAGTGGGCACCTTAGCACCGGCAAAATCCCGCTGAGCGAAAGTCCGCCGGCGATTACCACCGCAAGCGCCAAACCCAGGTACCCGCATCTTACTTTCGAGGAAAGAACTCCCATTCCCCAAGCCTCCGTTTCTGCTGAGCGGAAAAGCACATCCAGTAGTCAACGATAGCTACAATTCCCCCAACCCCACTGGTGACAATCGCGATCAGGACCCAGACCCACCCCTTCGCCGCCTGCCCCCACTGCATAAAACCAATGGGCACGCAGCACAGGAACCACAGAATCGCGTAGCCCAGCGACACCTCCTTTGGGTTGGAAGATGGCGGTGGTGGAGGAACTGACGCACCGCCGGTGCTGGCGCTCAGCCGCTCCATCATGACGCTGGAGTACTGCTGCCACACCGTCCCGCCCTCCTCGATAACTTGAGTTTCAGCCCTAACCTTGCCAGCCACCATCTGCTGCTGGAGCTCCTCAAGCGTGAATGGGCCGACCGGTGTGTTGCTGAGGTCTGCGTAGAAGAACCGCTTTGCCTTTAACGGCGGAGCCGGAAAAACAACCCCGCCACCGCCACCCACCAACTGATCCAGCGTAACGAAACGCTTCGCGGCCTCATCCAGCACCTGGGTCTGGCCGCCTAACTTGCCCTCCTGCTTCATCCTCTGGAGAGTCTCAAGAGACACCGGACCGACCAGGTTGCCCTGCGCATCAAGAAATTGGTAGTTTGCCATATGTTTTCCTCAGGCAGGAGATTACATAGCCAAAGCAGCCCACCAAAGGCACTCAGGCTTGTGTCGCCGGCCAATTTAATTGTTGTTACCGCCCGCCATCGGCAGGCGCGGCGTCCATTGGATCAGGAAAGACTTCGCCCATCCGCCATGCCCATGCCTCCGGTGATAATCTTAATGAAATCCACCAAGGCCCAAACCCCGAGCCCTCCACAGGTCAAAGGCATCAGGAACCAGTTCTTATAGCCCATCATCAGGCGGTGGATCCCCAGGCCCCCAAGAAAGAGGCAAACTATAATCATCGTCGTTTTGGACTGCAATGGCTTCTGTTCAGACATATAACTCCGCTCGCTTACTTCCTACTCGTCTGGCTTTTCGGATACGCCCCGTTTATTCCGGTTTCTGGTCTCCGGCGCCCACCTCGCAAGGCAATCCCCCAAGAGCGTGGACAAAATCGCAGGGCGCTCAAGACCCTGTTGGCCTCCTCACTTCCACTTGTTTTGGCAATGCGGCCACCTTCCTCAAATGATGAACAACCTGGTAAAGCTCAAAGACTTCCATTTGTTCTTGGCTTGCGAAATCCACTGCTTGGCTTGTTGCAAAAAGGTATTGATGTAGATACCGCGCAGCCTCCTCCAAACGTTTCGGGTCAAGTCGCACGCCGTCATACAGACATTTCCGCGCCTCTTGAATTAGCTCTTGGTTACTCATGGTGTTCCTCCCTTTCGCGCACAGAGCCGGGCAACAAAAAGGGCGCGAACTTGTCGCACCCTTCTCTGAGGCACCGCGAAGCGCCTTTTGGGGGAGTGCTCCAAGCCGCGCCGACTGGCGCGAGCTCGGGCAAGTCCCCCATTGTGAAAATTCGCGGTTTTCAGAGAAGACCGTAGCCGTGCTACGCAAAATTCAGTTGTTCAGTTTATTAATCTCGCATTATTTCTTTACCAACAGCTACACGGCTACCAAAACTTATCCTCCCCCACAAGCCCCAATTTTTCGGCTAGTTCTGGGAGGGATCCCGACGCAATCAACTGCGCCTCCGAGGCTTGCAGTTGCTTATAGAGTGGAATTCCTCGCAGCGCTCTGCCGGTCAGATGACCTTGCCGTCCCACTCCGCTTCCCCGCCGCAAATGCTGGCAAGCCTGTAGCCCTTTGGCCGGGCAGGCCGCCCGCGCAAGGCGCCTCCACCATCCGCCATCTGCCACCGGCCGATCTCCCTTTAGCGCCCCTAGCGGGCCGCCTTCCGTCTACCTGCCGCTTTCCCGGCCGGCACAATGGCAAACCAGGCCTTGGCGTCCTGCGGCGTCACCAGCTCCCTATAGTTGCTGAAGATCACCGCCGGGCTGTTTCCCGCCTCCAGGGCAACCTGGGCGACATTCTTCACCACCGCCACCCGATAAGAGATGAACGAATGCCGCAGCCCGTTGTGCTGCCATTTGAACTCACCCTCGACGTCCCTCTTTCCCCTGCGCTCGTTGACCGCAATCGTCAAATCCAGGAACTGCTCCGTCAGGTTGGCGAACGGGCAAACCGGCCCGCTCTCCTTGCGATACTTCTTCAGCCACTTCTTCAGGTTCGGCACGATCGGGATTGTCCGCCGGCTGGCCGTCTTCGCCTTCGCCGCCCGGATCTCGATGATGCCCGCCTTCATCCGGATGTCCTGCCAGTCCAGCCGCTGAATCTCCGCGTGACGCACCCCGGCGAACGCCCCGAGCACCAGGGACGGCACCATTTCCGGCCTCGCCACCGCCAGCACCTCCCGGAACTCACCCGGCCGGAAGATCCCGATCTCGCCCTCCAGGTTCTTCGCCAGCGCGACCGCGTCCAGCTCGTCATGATCCTTCGGCACGTACCGCTTAGCCTTGGCAAAGCTGTAAAGCACCTGAAATGAGCCGCGCAGGTTGTTGCGCGTCCTGGGCGACACGTCCAGCGACCGCAGCCAGTCATTGATCGTCACTCCGGAAATGTCCCCGATGTAATTCTTGAACCGCGCGGCAAAGCGGTTCAGGTCGTATTCCAACTGCTTCAAATACCGCACGCTGAGCCGGTCCTGCCGCTTCGACTCCAGGCACTCCTTGACCACCTCGGCCACCCGCTTCACCTGCGTCCCCACCGGGTGCCGCTTCAGGTAAAACTCAACCGCTGCGCTCAGCGAGGCCCGGCCCGCCAGCTTCTTCACCGCATCCGCGTATTCCGCCGCCGCCGTTTCCAGCGCCACGCCAACCGGGTCCAGCAACTGCCGGGCCCGGGCGTAAGCGGCCCAGTCCGCGCTGCTGAGTTGCGGGATGCTCATGTCGCCGCCGGCCAACTGTCCCCCGAGCGTCTTGGCCTCCTCGATAGCCTTCTCCCACGTAGGGAAGACCAGGCGCTTGCGCTTCCGGTCGATCCAGTAGGAAATCGTGTAAAGCTCCCGCTCGCCGCTCGGCGTGCGGTAAACCTTCACATGCGCCGACCCGACCTCGACCAGCCAGCTAGGCCCAGCGCCGTCCGCGCCCGGGCGCTCCGTCACCTTGGCCTTGAACTGCTTCGGCTTGACCACCGCTCCGGCCCCGATCGCCGCGGCCACCGCGCCCGCGCTGACAGGAACTGTCAGCGCGTCATCAGACCCGGGCGCCGGCACCGTAGCAGGCGCCTCCACTTCCGCCCGCGAGGCATCCGCAGCCACGATTTCCGCGCTGCTGCTGTTGTTGATGGTGGATTCGGCGTCTCCCGCGCCCTCGATTCGGCTGCTGACAGTAGGTGTCAAACTCATGCCGCCGATTGTGTCAGCAACATGTCAGCAGGTCAACAGAAATCGCATTTTCCTAAGAAAAAAGTGGTCGGAGCGACAGGATTTGAACCTGCGACGTCTTGGTCCCAAACCAAGTGCTCTGCCAGGCTGAGCTACGCTCCGGTACCCGGATGTCAAGTATCCCACATTGGGGCCGTGGCGCAATCACAATCCGGCCCTCTTTGTCCGCCCGCCATTTGGCTTTCCCGGGGTGCTCCGCGGCCAATGCCCGCGGGCAAACCCCGGCGCGGCCCGGGCCGGCCGGCGGCGGCAAGATCAGGTGCGCGTGCGGCGCATCAGCGCTTCCAGCCGATCCAGTATCTGCGCCTCAATACTGGTGCGCAAAGGGCCGTAGAAACCGTAGTAGATGAGTGATGAATCCGGTTCGTAGCCGCCCTCTTTGATAATGCGCGCGGTGGGGATATAGCAGGGGACTTCGTAGGCA
>Ga0302242_1001517_pt1 | contig 17108 bp, 13 predicted proteins | sample AAG_UR_Lys_MG_FD_193510 | JGI IMG/M metagenome (GOLD analysis project Ga0302242, IMG submission 193510) | Enriched activated sludge microbial communities from anaerobic digester in WTTP, New Holstein, Wisconsin, United States - AAG_UR_Lys | ecosystem: Engineered > Bioreactor > Anaerobic >... | reverse complement strand
CGATGGCACTGTGTTCACTGTCTACTGGTATCACATCCACCTTGTTTTTCAACCACATAGGCCGCAGGATGTGTCCTGCCATCACCAAGGATTCCTTGTTTGCCAAAGCCAAGCGCTTTCCTCTTTTGATCACAGCATGGCTGCTACGCAAGCCGGCAGAAGCTCCGATGGCATTGAGGCAGACGTCATAATCTTCTGAAGCGAGCGCTTTTAACAGCTCCTCTTCGCCAAAAAAGACCTTTCTCTGGGGTATTAAGCTGCGGATTTTAGCCCGTAAAGCGGAATCTTGAATAGAGTTGAGGAACAAAAGATCAACGTCAAATTCCTCTGCGATCTTGACTAACTTTTCGTAGTTTGAGCCGGCGCAGACCAGCTTTAGCGAAAGTTTATCCCTGTGCTCCCGCATCACCTCCAAAGTGCTGCTGCCAATCGAGCCTGTTGCACCCAGAAGGGCGAGGCTTATCTTCTTTACCATGTAAAGTTTAGCGAAATCCTCTGAGTGGAGCCCAAGCCTTCCGGAGCCTTGGTTTTGAGGGCATAATCGAGTCCCCAAGCACCGAATTTCAGCCCCAGTCCTGCCGTAGGAGCATCGGCATCATAGCCGCCCATCACTTGCAAATATGGAATGGGTGCGAGCATGACGCCAAAATGAAGGTCACCCGTCAGCGGCCCCAGGGCAAAAGTGGAGGCTTCGCCGCGGTCTTCCAAAAACAGCTCGCTGCGCAGCGCAATCCTCAGAGGAATGGAGGCTTTGAGCAGCTTGAATTCATAGGAACCTTCCAAGTCCAGAGAGGGAATCGCCACTTCACGGCTGCCATTTTCCCACAGAATCCAGGTGCCAAAGCAATCTCGCAAGTTTGCCCCGGCCATAAAGCTGCCGCCATCGTAGAGGAAGCCCAAATCCGCACCCACACCATAGCCGGAATTGCCCGCCAGATCACGATATGCCAGCTTGGGAGAGAAGCCTAAGGCAAACTTCTGGCTCAAGGAACGTGCCAGCGAGGCAGTGAGAATAAAATCGCTATTGGTAACGGTTTTGAAGACTATGGGTCTGTTGTCGTTGGAAAGCGTATCGGATGGGTTTTCGAGCGTGGTGAGCTTGATCTTATCTATGGCCAAGTGGTTGAGGTGAAAGGAGCTGCGCACTTTCCCGCCCAAAGCGAGAGAGAGCTGGTTTTGCTGCAGCAAACCGCCAAAATGGTTGGCACGCATCACCTGAACCCCGCTCTGGGATTGCAGGCTCATCAAAGCAGGATTCCACCAGCCGGCAGCCGGATTGTCCGCATAGCTGAGCCCCGTGCCACCCATGGCCATATTTTGCACACCGGGAGCCAGGCGAAAGATTTCGCCAGCGTAGGAGGTGCCGTAAATGCTCGCAGTTAGCAAGAGCATTCCAAGGGAAATGAGGAGATTCTTTTTCATAAGGACAAGATATTCCAAATATGGGTTTGTGTAAAGGATTTTATTTCTGCCATGGCAAGGTAGCGAGCCGTGAATCGACATTTATGCAGCGTTTAAGCATTGCCATCATCCACGTTTCCCGCTGTTGCTTCCCTAAGAATAAAATGGTGGGCCCAGAGGGAGTCGAACCCCCGACCGTCCGGTTATGAGCCGGAAGCTCTACCAACTGAGCTATAGGCCCTTGCATTACGAAATGAATGAGTGATCCAATTTTTATATAAGCTGGATTTCGTCAAGCGATTTTAGACCGGAGTGAGAATTGAGAGGTGCCGGGGGCTTCTTTATGCAGGTTACAACGCTGTCCCAAACCTGCTCCCACACTCCAAAAGCAAATCTAATCCTTGCTTCAATACTGCAAAGCTTTATACTATTCCATAATACACATTTATTCTTAGGAGTGATCTATGAAACGCGCAATCGTAATCATCTGTACTATGTTGCTTTTGCCCCTCTTTGCTTTCGGAACGGAAGTTGAAGACTTGGCACGGGAATTCTTCCGATTGGATCTGCCGCAAGAGCTGCTTGAAGCTGAAGCGTTGGGTTCTTTCTCTGAAGATGAGGACGCTGTTCTGCTAAAGGGTTTGTTGGATATCATCATGGCTGAAGGCATGGATTATCAATCCCTGGAAGACCTCTGCGTCCCGATTATCCTACAGGAATACACCGCTGAAGAAATGCAAGCCATCATCACCTTCCTCCAGAGTCCCGCAGGATCGAAGTACAGACTCAACAACGCCTTGGGCAAGAGCTACCTGAACGTGGCTTTCCAACAGCAGATTCAGAAGGCCAGCGAAGACGAAGAATGGATCATGCAGATGCTGCACGGTCTGTTTGAAATCTTCAATATCGACCCTGAGGAAGACGAGATGGACGGCTGGATTGAGCCGTAAGCTCCCACCAGATAGCGGACTAAAAGCCACAGAGCGGTTTGAATGCTGTTCTCCTGCTACAGGTAGGAGTAGCGGTGCTTTTGTGTCCGGTTTTTGGGTAAACTTCAGCCCGATTCAGGGGAAAATCGGCCGCTTGGATTCAAATACATTGACAAAAATCCCGTTCACCTATTGAGTGTGAACAACCTGATTTTACATCAAAGTGAGAGCAACATGAAGAAACTTGTTTTATTGATTCTGCTGATTTTACCGCTTTACGCTTATGCGCAGGACATGCCGTTTGCAGTGAGAGCCAAGACCAAGTTTGCCTCCTCGGGCATGGTTGGTTATGAGACGATAGATTCGCTGAGATACTACCGCGCCAGATGGATTCCGGAGTTTAAGATCAAAAAGGTTCAGATTGGCTTGGATTTGGACTTTCTCTTTGACAAGAAGTTCAGGCTCAGAACTCAGGACTGGGATCACCTAATCGACTATCTATACAAGATTTACTACCTCAAATATGGCAAAAGGAACGACATGATTTACGGCCATATGGGAGGTTTCCCAAACACGACCATCGGCAATGGTCTGATCATGGGAAAATACAGCAATATGGCGCTTTATCCCGAGATGCGCAATCTCGGTTTCATGATCGGAGGCAACCCACCCATCCTCACCAATCCCAGCTTTGAGCTCTTCAGCTCCAATCTCTTCAAAAACGAGATTATCAGCTTTTCTGCACGCTGTAAACCCATGCCGGATTCCACGCTAAAGGTGATCGATGACATGGTTTGGGGCATCTCCATCGTGACCGACCGCAACCAATATAGCAACCTCAAAGCTGTGGTTCCGGATTCCGTCTACAGCGTCATACCCAAGCCGCGCAGGCAGGGTGTCACGGTGTTTGGCATTGCGGTTGATATGCCGCTTTATAAGGACGAAAACTACATCTTTGGTACCTACAGCGAATTTGCCAATATCATCGGCCTCGGCTCCGGCGCCATTATCCCCGGACTCTACGCGGATTTCCACTTTGTAAAGCTTAATCTGGAATACCGGCGTTATGGCCGCAGGTTTGATCCCGCCTTCTTTGACGAGGATTATGAAGAGGAACGCGGGCAATATGAATACAATGAGGAGACAGGAAATTTCCGCTATTTCACCAAACGGGATTATGTGAAAACCCTGAGTCCCGCAGACGGGATAAATGGAAGTATACAAGGCAATTACAAGGACAAGATCAAGGCATCCGTCACCTGGCAAAACGTCATCGGCGAAACCTTCCGCAACCGTAAATCCCTCTGGCTAAGATTCTGGGCGGACACCCAATACCACCGCTGGGAAAACTTCTCCATCTCCTACAGCCGCACCAACCAAAGAAGGCTCTCCATCGCCAGACTCAACGAACACAACACCAAACTCTCTGCCTCATCTACCTTTAGGATAAACGACCACTGGTATGCGATCGCAAAACTGGGCTTAAACTTTAAAGACAGAAACAATGACGGCGTGGTGAAGTGGGGTAGAGAAAGCAGGATTTCGGGTGGTTTGGGACTGAAATACGTCCGCTGATTAACCCAAATAATACCGTAGCCTCAGTGTGATCTTGCCTACCTCTTCCTTGCTTAGCCGCCCGGTGATTACTCGGAGCCACTCGGGAAAAACCCGAGTATCACCACGGCATCTCCCTGCGGGTAAGTAAGGGCGAAGCAGGTAACGGGCCGGAAAGCTCCACCCAGAGAAAGAGTCTATTGCATTGTCTGGGATTAACAGACCGAGCATCCGCATTGTAAACATTGTTTACAGGCCAGCATTCAGGTTAACAGACAAGGCCGACCTTCGGATGCCTTGGTTTACAGCATCTAAAGGTCGGCCTTGATTTAAAACGATTTTACTTTACGTGGAAGGTATCCAAAAACTGTTGCAAAGCGGCTGCTCTGCTGGGGTGGCGCAGCTTCCTGAGTGCCTTGTCTTCGATCTGGCGGATTCTCTCACGTGTCACTTGGAAGATGTTTCCCACTTCCTCGAGAGTTCTATGGTAGCCATCATCAATGCCAAAGCGGAGGCGGATCACCCTTTCCTCACGTGTGGTGAGCGTCTTGAGCACTTCATCCACCTGATTTTTGAGCAGGCTGCGTTCGGCGATTCTCTCGGGGCTGATGATGGTTCTATCCTCGATAAAGTCGCCAAGGATGCTATCTTCGCTGTCGTGACCGATGGGTTTATCCAGAGAAACGGGTTCCTTGGCGATTGAGAGGATGCTTTTCACCTTATCCAGCGGCATATCAAGCACTTCGGCAATCTCGGAAGGATAGGGGTCACGTCCCAGTTTCTGCACCAAACGGCGTGAGGTGCGGTTGATTTTGTTGATCGACTCTATCATATGCACGGGGATGCGGATGGTTCTGGCCTGATCGGCAATGGCTCTGGTGATGGCCTGACGTATCCACCAAGTGGCGTAGGTACTGAATTTGAAGCCCTTACGATAGTCATATTTCTCCACAGCGCGCATGAGGCCGGTATTTCCTTCCTGGATGAGATCGAGAAACTCCAAGCCACGGTTGTTGTAGCGTTTAGCGATGGAGATCACGAGCCTTACGTTGGCTTCGATCATCTCATTTTGTGCCTCTTCTTTCTTGCGTTCGGCACGATCAATCTCACGCAGCAAAAACACCAGTTCGGTGCCTGTCATCTTGGTTTCCAGCTCCACGCGACGGATTTTGCGTCTGGCGTTTTTGATCTTGCGCAGGCGCTCCACAAACTCATTTGGGTCCATCCCGGTTTCCTGGCGCACCTCTTCAAAATCCTTGTCAGTGCGCTTGGCACGGCGTCCGTAAGAGCATATTTCATCGATGGTATAGCGCTTGATGCGCGTGAGATCCGTGATGGATTTGTAGCTTTCTTCGATGCGTTCCACCAGGCTGCGGATGCGGTAAACCATGCGTTTGATGAGTTTATCGTTGTAGCTGAGTTTGTTGAAAGTATCGTTGATCTCTTCTCTGAGTGCATCTATTTCTTCCTGGCGGTTGGCGGTGCCAGTTTCGTCAAAATCGCAGTTATCAAGGATTTGGCCTACCTTTTCAAAGGTGGCTTCGTTGGTCTTGAGTATATCCATAAAGACGTCGATCAGTTTGGTGTCCTGGTTTTTATCCATCCAAGTTCCGATGTCCATCTTGAAGATTTGATCCAGGCGCACACGTCTTTCACGATAGCGATGCAAGAAGTTGTACATTTCCTTGAGGGTGCTGCCGGATTTGAAGACGTTGAGGTTGATCATCTTCTGATAGGTCTCGATTTTCTTGGCCACGCGCACCTCGCCTTCTCTATCCAAAAGCGGCACACGCCCCATCTCTCTCAAATACATCCTCACCGGATCATCATAAAATCGCTTGGTCTTAAACTTCTTGGGAGCTGCAGGTTTACGAACGACAACCCCGCTTTTGGTGAGGCGCTTCTCCGTCTCGTCAATGATCTCGATTCCTTCCTGTTGGAGATCGAAGATGATGTCATCCACCTTATCCAAAAAAGAAGGACTGCTGGGGAGAATTTCGTTGATCTGCTTGAATGTGATATAGCCGGACTCCTTGCCCAAATCCACCAGCTTTTTCAAACACTCGTTGTATGTAATCATTTAAACTCCTTAAAAATGAAGGCTCTGCCCTCAGAAACGTATTTTGTGCACGACCTTGCGGGTCAGTTGTTTATATTCTTTGCTCAGCGCCTGTTTCTGCTTGAACAAATCCAAGTTTTCCGGCTCATTTAATAGCTTACGATCCATCAGCTCCAAGTCAAGCTGGAGCTTGCGGATTCTCACCTGAATCAAGGCGTCTTCAAACCTTAAATCTTGCATTTCTTCAAACATCAGGTCTGCCAAAGCATCCCGTAATTGTGTGTCCTCAATATCATCCAAGAGCTTAGCGGAGCTCCCAATGGCTTCCGGCTCAATGTTTTCCCGCAGCCATTTGAAGATGCCTCGATAGCTCTCGTTGATAAAGTAATCGTCTTTGACCTCAGAGACAAGTCTTTTGTAATCATCAACATCCCGAAGGGAAATGACAAGCAAGTTTCGTTCCTCATTTTGATTTTCCAAGCCGCCAAGTCCCTGAAACTGCTCTTTTCCTTTACTTTGATAACTGCGACGCATAGTCGAGGCCAGTTTATTTGAGAGTGCGGACACCGAAATCTTGAAAGCCTCAGAAACCTCCTGCAAGGCCAACTCTTGCCTCACCTCGTCGTTCATCTGCCTGATGTTATCCAGCAGGAAATCTATACGCTCAGCGGCATCCGGACTCACCTCGGTGCTTTTGGCCAGGAAGGAGATCAAGCTGGGCGCCCTGTCAATCAGCTTTTGGAGCTCGTCCTTGCCATGCGCCAGGAGGAAGCTATCCGGGTCTTCGCCATCCGGAAGCTGCACCACATAGGGATACATCTGCCTGCCCAGGCACAAGGCACTGGCTCTGATGGCGTTACGTATGCCTGCCTCATCAGCATCATAGAGCATGTACACCCGCTTTGTGTAGGGGTAGAGCAGTTGAATTTGCTCAGTGGTGAGAGCGGTTCCCAAGGTGGCCACGCAGGTGTTGAAGCCGTATTCATAGAGCCGGAGGAAGTCGAAGTATCCCTCACAAATCAGCACCCGATCCGCCTTGTGGATGTCATATTTGGTCTTGTAAAAGCCGTAAAGCTCACGTCCTTTGGTGAATAGCTCTGTGGTAGGAGAGTTTACATACTTTCCACCCGGCGTATTGTCGTCCATCACCCGGCCACCAAAGGCGATCACATCGCCGCTGCTATTGTGGATAGGAAACATCAAGCGGTTGCGGAACAGATCCACCAGATTGCCGCTGTAGTTGCCAAAGAGCCCGCTTTCTTTGAGGATGTCAACCGAGTGACCTTCCTTCATCAGATGGTTGAGCAAAGCCTTTTCGCCGTTTAAAGCAAAGCCCAATTCCAAGCTCTTGGCCGTTTCGGGGCTGAACTGCCGGTTTTTGAGGTAGCCCAGAACTTTTTCGCCATAGCGGAAGAGGTTTTCAGTAAAGAAGTCACGTGCCGTTTGATAGATCAGCAAGAGTTGATCCCGCTTGGTATTGATCCTTTTGGTGGACTTGTATTCCGGCAGCGTGATTCCCGCACGGGTAGCCAGCTTGCGCACCGCCTCAATAAAGCTAATCTTCTCATATTCTTGCAGAAAGGTGAAGGCGTTGCCACCCTTACCACAGGCAAAACACTTAAAAATCTGCTTGGTCTCTGAGACGTTGAGGGAGGGGTTGGTATCCTGATGGAAAGGGCACAAACCGCGCCAGTTACTCCCCGCCTTCTGAAGCGGCATGTATTCCTGGATGACGTGCACGATGTTGTTGGCACGGCGCACCTGCTCGATTATCTGATTGTCGATCATATCGTTACCACCGTTACACCCTCTCCACCTTCGCTATTGGGCGGAGTCTCAAAGCTGATCACCTGTTTCTTACGCCTGAGGTAGTCTCTGGTTTTGGTTCTCAGGACACCGCTTCCTTTGCCATGCACGATGCGCAGCTTGTGCAATCCTGAGACCACAGCATCATCGATAAACTTATCAATCATCGGCCGGGCTTCATCAAAGGTGAGCCCCCGCAGCATGAGCTCATAAGCGGCTTTATTGCTCACATACTCCCTGCCATAGTTATCTGGTTGGATCCTGCCCTCCTGCTGCTCTTTACTCTCAAAAACGGTATCCAGAGAGGTTTTGAAACCGATGCCATTCATATCCACCAAGACCACATCATCCTTGATCTCGAGGATGGTGGCATCCGCATCCAAACTGGATATCCACACCCTATCCCCCACCTTGGGCTTGTAGACGGCATTACGGTGCTTCATCGCCGCTGCTTTGATCTGCGCATCCAACTCCTGAATCTTGTCCGAGGTCTCCCTCACCTTCTTTTCGCTGTGACTGCGGCGCTGCTCTTTATCCATGCGCTTCAGCTCTTCCAGCTCACGTTGATAGATCTTCTGTTGAGAGCTGAGCTCGTCTTGCAGTTCCTTTATAAACTTCTGCTTACGCTGCTTCAGCTCCTGTTCAAATTCCTCGTTTTTGCTCTCCAGTTCCTCGATACGCAGCTCCAAAGTGCGCCGCTTGAGCCGGTGTTCATAGCTTTCGCGTGCCAAAGCCTTCTTCTCTTCCTGCATCTTGTGCAGAAGCTCGGTAAACTCACGGTTTTGTGTGCCACTCAAAGACTTAGCCCTCTGGATCAAAGCCTCTTCCAAGCCCAGCGACGCCGCCACCTCGATGGCAAAGCTATCCGAAGGGAAGCCCGTCACAAAGCGATAGTTTGGGCTCATGCCTTCCAGATTGAACTGCATGGAAGCGTTGAGCGCCTGAGGATGGCTCTCCGCAAAGATCTTGAGGCTGGTGTAGTGCGTCGTGACGATGGTATGACAGCCCAAGGCGGCAAACTGCTCCAAGATGGCCTGCGCCAAGGCAGAACCCTGCTCCGGATCGGTAGCAGCGCCGATCTCATCGATCAACACCAAGCTATCCTGAGTGGCGTTATCCAACATCGTCTTGATCTTGCCGATATACGAACTAAAGGTGGAAAGCGCCGCTTCGATAGATTGATCATCGCCGATATCCGCATAAACGTGATCAAAGATGCCGATCTTGCTATCTGCATCCAGAGGCGCCGGCAAACCGCTGAGCACCATCAAAGAGATCAAACCCACCGCCTTCATCAGCACCGTTTTACCGCCTGTATTCGGTCCACTCAGCACTAACACCCGCTTATCGCTGAGCTCCAGATCAAAAGGAATCACCTTCCTGCGCCCCATCTGCAGACTGAGCAGCGGGTGACGTGCATTCTTGAGCTCAAGGACGGGCGAGGTTTGCACGATGGGCACTCGTGAGTCCAGTTTCACACCCAAGCGTGCCGCAGCAAAGAGAAAGTCCAACCGCGTCAGCACCTGCGTATTGGAGACAAACTCCCGCTGAAGCTCTCTGATCTGCTGGCTGAACTCGCTAAAGATGCGATAAATCTCCTTCTTTTCATCCTGCTTGATCAGTTGCAGCTCGTTGTTGAGCGGCACCACGCTTTGTGGCTCGATAAACACCGTAGAACCGCTGCCCGAATGGCTCTGCACGATGCCATCCACCAGCTTGGCCGAGCTCTCCTTGATCGGCAGCACGTAGCGGTCTTCCCGATGCGTGAAAAACTTGTCCATGAGGTGCTGATCCATCTTCTGATCACCCAAGAGGGCATTCATGGTTTTGGTGATATTGCCCCTGAGCTGAAAAAAGCGCTTTCGGATACGCTTAAGCTCCGGCGAAGCAGAATCCTGCACCTCACCCTCAGCATCGAAGATAGCATTGAATCTATCCCTGATTTGAGGCAGGGGCACTATCCTCTGCCAGAGCTTCTTGAGCTGGGGCAGATCATGCAAATTATCCTTCATGGGAGCTAATATGGCAGAGATTACAGCGTTTTGGTAGAATAAAAAGAACTCTTCGTAGTTGAAGACGCTGCTTTGGATGTCAAATAGAGGCTCAGGATCATTCAAATCCTCCAAGCGTGGCTCGATGCCATCCTTGAGCGCCCGGATGCACTGGCTGTGCAGGGTGAGCTCCGCCTTGATCTTTGACAGATCACTCAGGGGCTGCAGTTTGGCGGCTTCCGCTCTGCCCAGATCGCTGTGACAGAGCTGCTCTATCTGCCTTTTGAGGACAGAGTATTCAAGATCATGATAGCTATCTTGCATTGGGCTGAGGTCTTAGGACTTCCCTGAGTCTTCTTTTTGGGCTTTTCCCAGCTTGAAACGCTCTTTGAGCTGCAGGTATTTCTCGTGTTGCGTGAGCTTCAGCCTGTCAAAAATGCCGTCCTTATAGCTGTGTACTCTCGCATAGACCTTGTGTTTTTGGGGATCATTCAGGCTGTTTGCCAGTCTGGGCACGTGGTCGATGAGCACCATCATCACGATGATGATCAGGGCGCCATTTAGCAGCCCTAAGAGTAAGCCAAAGAAGCGGTTGATCGTGCTGAGCTTCAAGGCCTTTATCAACACATCCAACAGAGTGATCACGATTTTGGCCAATACTACGATCAGGATGACGACAAAGAAGATGGCCACGATATTGGAGATTAAGGGCGGCAGATTGTATTTGGTGCGGATAGTATTCGCCAAAAGTGGATATAACTGCCCTAAGAAGTAGAAATTGAAGACCCACGCTCCCAGATAGATCAAGGAGGTAGTGAAACCCTTGAGCCACCCCATAATCATCGTGAAGAGGATGACGGCCAAGATAATCCAATCGATCACACCCATGTTTATCCCTTACCTTGCTTTAGCTCTTTTTTTATGATGAAATACGAGGGCACACAGGGAGACAAACCATCCCTGTATGCCAGTGAAATTTGATTGCGTAAGGTTCTTTAAAACCGCTACTTATCTCATGTAACGCTTCATTCTGCGTTGCATCTTGAGAATCTTACGACGAGCCACGTTAGCCTCGCGTCTTTTCTTGATGCTGGGCTTTTCGTAGGCTTGGTTCTTCTTTATCTCTGAAAGAATTGCAGCTTTTTCGCACTTCTTCTTAAAACGTTTCAGCAGAACGTCGAAGGACTCGTTTTCTTTCGCTACGACTGTCGGCAAACAAATCACCACCTTTTTTTATAGATTTTCGTGCCATCATCCTGAAGTCCAGTTTGTTGTCAAGAGAAAAGTGAGACAAACCTCCGACAAGAGGCACAGATGCACAAGACATCCATGCACAAACCCCCCAGCGCTTTCTCCACAATCTCACACCGATAAAAAGCCAAGTTTAGAGGTAAACCGGGCTTTTTATCGGATCAAACGATTTCTTATCTCCCAACGGTGCGTTCCAGTTCTTCAAAAGCCATGGAAGCTTTGAACTGGTTGTACAGCGCCTCTTCGTTGCGGATATTGGTGTAAAGGCTCTTGTTGATTTCACTCTTGGGGATCTTGAGCTGGAGATAGGTGGTATAGCGAGGCCCACCGTATTCGGTGACCCTTCTGGTCTCCATCTGCCCATTGATCACGCCGGAAAAAGTGGTGTTGGTGACGGTTTTGACTACTTTCTGGGTGAGCGCCAGCAATTGCGGATCAAATACTCCCGCTTCTTCTTCATAAGTTTTGAGCATACCCTTCACTTGGACTTCCACATATTGAGCCGCTTCAAACAGGGCATTGTTTTTGGCAGTATCCAAGGAGGTGCTTTGCTTCACATTGGTGCCCATTCCATAGGTGCATACATAGGCATCATCCTTTTGGGTGTTCCACCACGGGGGCATGTTCACCACTTTGCCTTCGACGGCTGCACTGGCTTGTTTGTTCTTTGAACAGGCCATCATGCCTACCAAAAGAACCACGGCCAGCACGACAGTTAACATTCTGCTAAGTTTCATCTGTGTTCCTCCACTGAGTTTTAAGGTTTTAATGATCAGCTACCAAGGTGATCCTATCTTGAATACAAATCAGTAGCCTTCTGTTTTTTGTCAATGTTAAATTTCTTCTGACCTCTATACGCATATTTCAGACCAATCCTGCACCTATTTTTTATCTTCTACTCCCCCGAACTCATGAATCAGCTCAATAGCGTCACACCCGTCACTTTCCCCACCTTGCTTTTGATGATCCGCTGCTCAAATTGCTCCTGAATCTTCTCATTCACATCATGTTCCACCACAATGATACCGCCTTCAGCCAGCAGCTCATTTTCATAGATGCCGTCGAGGGTGGGATTGATCAAGCCTTTGTCGTAGGGTGCATCAATGAAGATCAGATCATATTTATCCGAGGTTTTATTCAAAAATGCCTGCACTTTGCGGCGGTAGACGTGACACAGCTCCTCACACTTCAACTTTTGGATGTTTTTGAGCAAAACCGCGATGGCGGCTGAGGCAAATTCCACAAAATCCACCCAGATACTGCCCCGGGAAAGCGCTTCCAGACCCAAAGAACCAGTCCCAGCAAAGAGATCCAGCACCCTTTTGCCCTCATAATCTGTCACCATGGAAAAGATCATTTCACGGTAAAAGGAGGAGGTAGGACGCGTATTTTGCCCCGCAACGCTATAGATTGTTGCACCTTTATAGCGCCCGCTGATGATCCTCATAAGTCGATCAGTGGTTTAGGTTTCTTGGGGCGCCCTCTGCCAAATTTCAAGGGAATCGTCATCTGCACGGGTGCAGGCATGTAGCGCGGACAGCTAATCACCGTAACCGCTTTATTCTGTCTACAATTGCGCACACACTTCTGGCAAAGCTTGCTATATTGGCTCAGGTCGGTCTTGTCTTTCATTTATTTCTTTGGTGCTTGCAGGTCTATGAGTGCGTTGATAAACTCGCTCAAGCGTATCTCCTTGAGCGGTGTATCCAGATCGTATTTGCTCAAAAGGCTCACCATCAGGCTGCGCAAGCTCTTGTCTTCCAAGTCGTTTGGCAGATTGGGAACCTGCATCTGCGCCTGGCTCTCGATTTCATCCAACAGCAAGTCCAGCGCAGTTTCCTCGCCATCTATCTCCAGCTCAAAATCCTCTTCTTCTTCGATGATGATATCCTCTGCCAGAGAGCCTTTCGCCAGTTTCTGATATGCCTCAGAGAGGTTTTCAAAGCCGCTATGATCCAGCACCTTGAAATAGGCCAATTCCTCTGGAGTAAAGAGCTTTTCAATGCGGGCATCATAACGAACCGACGGGTCATTGAGGATGCGCAAGTGTAACGACTCTATCTTCTTACGGATCTCAGGTGAGGATTCCGTCTGATTGATCAGCTCGTAGGTAGCCAGGGCATCGAAAAACTGGTGTTGTTCTTCAAAAAGCCCTGCCAAGGTCAGGGTAGGCGTCCATGCGCGTCTGGTAGTCTTCATTTGAGCTCTCCAAGAAATTGATTTTTTTACTAAAGCAGACAAATATCCAAAGAGCCGATATCTGTCAATGGAATTGAACAGGTTGGCTCGTAACTATTTTCGCAGAATGAGCTTAACCCAAAGGCGGCACACCATACGCGGCCAATCTCATCCACTTTAGACTTCGAGATATGCTAAATCCCCAGAGGCTTGACGCAGCGTTCAAACACTCCCTGCACCTTGGTGATCGCCAAGCCGTAGTTGGTGATCGGCACTCCCCTACGATCCGCTTCCACGATTCTACGCATCATTTCCGCCTGATTCAACATGCAGGCACCGCAGTGGATGATGAGCTGATAATCTTCCAAGTTGCTGGGATAGTCATAGCCGCGGCTGGCCTCGAAATGCAACTCCTTCTGCGTATATTCGATCAGCCATTTGGGGATTTTGACCGTGCCGATATCATCCTCTTGAGCGTGATGCGAGCAGGCTTCTGCGATGAGTACCCTGTCCCCACTTTTAAGCTTGTCTATCTGCCTCACACCCCGCGCCATGATCTCCAGCTCGCCCTTATATCTCGCAAAGAGAATGGAGAAGGTGGTGAGCGCAATCTCTTGCGGGACTTGTCTTTCCACCTGATTGACCGCCTGAGAATCCGTGATCACCAAGTCCACCGGCTCCTTGAATGACTTCAGCGTTGCATCCAGCTCCTGAGGCTGACAAAAAGTGACGACCACATGATGATCCAAGAGGTCTCTCACCGTCTGCATCTGCGGCAAGATCATCCGCCCTTTGGGAGCGGAAGCGTCGATAGGCGTCACCAAGACCACTCTTGCGCCTTTTCCCACCAGATCGCCCGCCAAAATTCGCTCTTCCTGCGCCTGAGGAGCCAAGCCAATCAACAGCTCTTTGAGCTCATCCACTCCCTCTTTGGTAGCGGACGACACTCTTACATATTTGATCTGGTTCTGCTCACAAAAATCCACATTTGCCTGAGCTGCTTCCCGCAGATCCATCTGATTGAAAGCCACCACAAAGCTGATCTTCAGCTCCTTGAGCCGCTCGATCATCTCCAGCTCGGAGCTGTCAAAAGCCAGTCCATCGCTCACCAGGATAGCGATGTCGGTTCTGAAAAGCACCTTGAATGTGGAATCGACTCGCTTTTTGCCCAGCTCGCCCACATCGTCCAAACCTGCTGTATCATATAAAGTTACCGGCCCGATGGGCACCAGCTCATATCGCTTGGCCACGGGGTCGGTCGTGGTGCCCGGCGTAGCCGAAACGATGGCTATCTCCTGATTTGTGATGGCATTGATCAGGCTGGATTTGCCCGCATTGCGCTTGCCCAAAAGGGTGATGATGATGCGTTCGCCGCGTATGCTCATTTCTCTATTTCTCCAGTTTTTTGTTCATTTGTTTAGAATGTTGCGATTCTGTCAAGCCCTTCCCGCCTTCAAAACCGCCACACCAAGCTGAGAACCTCATTTTCGCTCACTCCGATGCTAAACCGGGGACTGCTCTTCAGGGTCACCTGCGCCCCCAAATAGCCAATCACCGCACCAGCAAACACATCTGTCGCCCAGTGCTTATCTGCGTACACTCTGGAAAGAGACGTGAGTGTCGCTAAGGTGTAGACCGTGGGCGCCACCCATCTTTGCTCTTCATATTGCTTGGCCAGTATGGGAGCCACACTCCAGATGATAGTAGAGTGTCCGGAAGGGAAAGAATCCCGCTTCCAACTGAAGCCTTTACCGATCCGGAAACCATGACCTAGACCCGCCTCTGGCCTCTCCCTCTGAGTAATCAGTTGCAGAGTGAAAGTGGTAACTCCGGAAAGCAACATGCTTTTAAGGCTCAACATCCCCGTGTCCACCGTGTGATCATCTTTGAAGATATAGCCACCCAAAGCCGTCAAAGCCGCCGCTGGCAGCATTAGCCTGAAATTGCCAAATCGCTCCATTATCCGGCTGGCAGCATCGAGTTTCTGATAGCGATTGTCCTGAATCCACTTTTGCAAATCCTGCTCCACATAATAGAGACCCACGCCCACACCCAGGACGCCGGCAGCCTTGAGCCATTCTTCGCCACCCCACTGTGTTGGCTGTTTGAGCGCATAGGCTACGGATTTGGGATAGGAGAGTAGATATTCCTGCACATAAGACCCCTCCTGAGCGGCCAGGTTGCCACTCAAGCAAAGCAGGATGATTATCCAAAACAGAGGTCTGTATCGCATAGAGATAAATTTAGCCATTCGCCACCTATTTACAAGAAGAAATTGTGCAATGGGGCAAAATGGGATGCTACTGCAAGCACCGGTAGCCGATGGTTGGCTGAAACACTGCTGTACGGTCGTTAGTTGAAGCGACCTTTGTACGGGCGGTCGCTGAACCGCCGATCTTGCGGCACTCTCCCGAATGCCGATGGAAAACTTCCACTGCTCCAAAGAGCAGCGGTCAAAGCAACCACAAAAACGGCAGTCTGAATATTTGTATCCGCCTGAACTTGGTCGGTCCGGCGACAGACCCTACATCACCACCCCAAAACCATGCGTATCCCAGCAAAAGCAGTCATATTTCCAACCAGCGCAGCAGCTCACAACTGCGGCGTAGCCGCCCCCGTCCTTACTTACCCGCAGGGCGATGCCGTGGTGATACTCGGGTTTTTCCCGGGAGGCACCGAGTAATCACCGGGCGGCTAAGCAAGGAAGAGGTAGGGTCGTTAGACGTAGTGACACCAGATAGCAGCTTCGCTAACTTCAGGGATGGGTGTGTTTTGTGGTGTGGATATGCGTGGTTACCTCCTTTTTTGAATCAAGCTGCGCTTGATGGCGGCGATCCGGCGATCGCCGGCTACCTTTCTTGGTCGCTTCGGCGAGCAATCGTACATGCGGCGGTTCAGCGACCGCCCGTACAAAGTGCCCGTTCCAAAAAGCCCCCAGATCCAAGGACCCAGGGGCTGTTATTATCTTCCTAAAGAAGGAGATTAGTGTGTTATCTTCCGAGATCCACCAATCAGATTCCCATCTATGGAATTGAAGTGTTTTGGTTCAGGATAGAGCACTCCCGCCTGGGCTCTGCCAGAGTCACGATAGGTTTTGGCGGTAACCTTGAAGAAGAGTTTGGCTGTTGTTGAACTAATGCTGACGTCATTGGTATAGACCGTGCCCAAGGGCTCATCACCAAAGTTGTAAGGCTCTTCAGATGTATAGATGTTGTAGCTGTGGGCATAGGGGATGAGTTCCCAATTCAGGCCGACACCTGCTTCGGAGACAGTCACATTCACCACGGGCGCAGCCAGGGTTTCCACCAGGTTGGCATTTGTCATGATGAAGGTGATGTTGGGAACGTAATCCCACAGAGAGCCACCTGAAGGGTTCGCGGGGTCTACCGCACCAGTACTGGCTCTGACTCTATCCGGATAGTAGAAATCCCCTGTGACTCTCCACCAACAGCCGAAAGGCCCGACAGCCCCCGAGCTTTTGCCGATTCTGACGGCCACATTCCCACCCATATAGTTGAAATGTGTATCGAGCGGTATCGTGATTTCGTGGTAACCGGCGGGGCAGATTACATCACCCTGAAACACCAGTTGATAGTCACCACTGGGAAGCCAGCCGTCATTCAAGTCGGTAGCAGTGGTGTTTTTCATCCAGATCTGCACGGGAAGGGTGTCAGCACCTTCTGTGTACATGCTGCTATAGCTGACCGCTTGGATGGTGCCACCGGTGGCTTGGACTTCGCTGGCCAAATAGACGGTCTCATTTACAAAGCTCGCCTCATTACTGTCGAAGGGGATGAAATTGGCCATATAGGGAGTTTCAGGATTACCCACATACAGAGTTTGGGCGTTTGCAGCGATGATGTAAGCAGCCTTTGCCGCGGAGGTGTTGTTGGAGCTGTTCTGATCACCTGCCCGCACAACTTCTGCATAAACGTTCAC
>Ga0302242_1001496_pt1 | contig 17324 bp, 14 predicted proteins | sample AAG_UR_Lys_MG_FD_193510 | JGI IMG/M metagenome (GOLD analysis project Ga0302242, IMG submission 193510) | Enriched activated sludge microbial communities from anaerobic digester in WTTP, New Holstein, Wisconsin, United States - AAG_UR_Lys | ecosystem: Engineered > Bioreactor > Anaerobic >... | reverse complement strand
ATCCTGCTCACCTCTTTCGGAGCGGGACTCACCTGGGGCTCGATTTTGGCAAGGTATTAAGGAGATTTAGACAATGAAAACCGCTTTTGTTTTTCCCGGACAGGGTGCTCAATATGTGGGCATGGCAATGGACTATATAACTGCCAATGAAGAATATAGCCGCTTTTTGACTGAGTTTGATAAAGAGCACAATACACAATTGAAGCAGATCATGGAACAGGGCCCGGAAGATGAGCTCAAACAGACGCGCATCACGCAGCCGGCCATCCTCTTCCACAGCATCTGTGCGCTGAAAAGCTTTCAAGCAAAGTGTGATCTCAAGCCGGATTTTGTGGCTGGACACTCCTTGGGCGAGTTTACCGCACTGGTAGCGGCTGGGATCCTGAGCTGGAAGGACGCCATGCACATCGTGCACAAACGTGGCGAATTTATGATCAAAGCAAATACAGACACTCCCTTCGCCATGGCAGCCTCCATCGGTCTGCCCGCAGAAGAGGTAATCGCCGCTTGCCAAGATGCGGAAAGTGCCGGCTTGGTGAGAGCGGTCAATTTCAATACGCCGATTCAGACCGTGATTTCGGGCACCAAGGAAGGAGTGGCCAGAGCCTCGGAAATCCTCAAAGAACGTGGAGCAAAGCGGGTTTTGCCTTTGATCGTGGGTGGGCCTTTCCACACACCGCTGATCAATGACGCTTCCCTCTGGTTAGCCGAAGAGATGGAAAAGGCAAGCTGGCATGATTCCACCATCCCCGTGGTTTCAAACGTGGATGCCTTACCCTACACCCAAGGCAGCGTCGCCAAAGCCAAACTCACGCAGCAAATCATCTCGCCCGTGCAGTGGGTGAAAAGTGTCCGGTATATGTTGGATGCAGGTGTGAAGCGCTTTATCGAGTTTGGGCCGCAGAAAGTTTTGAGCGGCATGATTAAGAACATTGACAAAGAAGCCCAGATTTTTAATCTTGACGGATATAGCGATCTTGACGCTCTTCTGAGTGAGATCGAGCAATAAAATCAGGAGAACCCAACATGACATATCGCCTTGAAAATAAAGTGGTTGCCATCACCGGCTCCGCCAGAGGTATTGGCTTTTCCATAGCCGAAGCTTTTGGCGAACACAAGGCCAACGTGATGATCATCGACCTCGCCCAAGAAGCGGTGGATGCTGCTGTCAAATCCTTGAAAGATAAGGGATATCAAGCAGCCGGTTACGTGGGAAACGTGACGGATTCCGCCGCAATGGAAACCCTCTTTGCCGACATCGTGAAGGATCATGGCTCACTCGATGTGCTGATCAACAACGCCGGTGTGACGCGTGATAACCTCATGCTGCGGATGAAGGAAGAGGATTGGAGACTGGTGATTGATATCAACCTCACGGGTAGCTTTATCTGCACCCAGAAAGCCTTTAAACACATGATGAAAGCCCGCAGCGGCAGCATCGTCAACATCGCCAGCGTCATCGGCTTCATGGGCAACGCAGGACAGGCAAACTACGCAGCTTCCAAGGGTGGACTCATCGCCCTCACCAAGAGCTCTGCCAAAGAATTTGCCGCCCGCGGCGTGCGTGTAAATGCAGTGGCGCCAGGCTTTATCGAAACCGAAATGACCGCCGTCCTGCCAGAAAATGTGGTGGCGGAATATGCAAAAGCAATCCCTTTGGCCAAGATGGGCAAACCTGCCGATGTGGCCAAAGCTTGCCTCTTTTTAGCATCCGATGAGAGCTCCTACATCACCGGCCAAACGATTGCCGTGGATGGCGGGCTCACCATGCACTAAAACCCATGGGTGAAAAACCCAAAAAATACAAACAAAACTAACTTCAGTAACTATAGGAGGAACAATGGATATTGAAGCCAAAGTCAAACAGATCGTGAAGGAAAAACTAAACGTTGAAGAATCACAGATCGTGCCAGAAGCCAACTTCATCGATGACCTCAGAGCCGACTCATTGGACACTGTGGAACTCGTGATGGCTTTTGAAGATGAGTTCGAAATCAGCATCCCAGATGAGGATCAAGAAAAGCTCCGCACCGTCGGACAAGCCATTGAATACCTAAAGGAAAAACTGGGTTAAAACCCCAAAAGGTGGATCAATCCTGATGGCGTTATACCATCAGGATTGGCCCCCATCTGGTGTGTTTTTATCTAAAGGATGCGCTAAAACCATAGTTCAGATGAAAATAGACCTATAAAAACACAAGATTTTGAGGTAACAACACATGAAGAAAAGAGTGGTTATCACCGGAATGGGAGCCCTTTCTCCCATCGGCAACAACGTAGAAGAAACTTGGCAGAGCCTCGTTAATGGCAAAAGCGGAATCGGTTTGATCACACGCTTTGACGCTTCCGACCTTCCTGCAAAGATAGCAGCAGAAGTGAAAGACTTCAAGCCCGAAGATCATTTTGAGCCCAACCAGATACGTAAATTAGACCTTTATACGCAATTTGCGTTAGTGGCAGCCAAAGAGGCAATCCAAGACGCTAAGCTCTTAGAAGATGAGAAGATAGATAAAGACCGCGTGGGTGTGATCACGGGAGTGGGCATCGGCGGCATCCTCACCTTTGAAGAGGAGTGCATCAAGTCCTATACCAAAGGCCCACGCCGCATCAGTCCTTTCTTTATCCCCAAAATGATCGGCAACATCGCCGCTGCCCATATCGCTATTGAAAATGGCTTTAAAGGGCCAAACTTCAACGTGATGAGTGCCTGCGCCAGCGCAAACCACGCACTGGGAACCGCTCTGCGCACCATCCAATATGGCGATGCTGAAATCGTGATCAGCGGCGGAACTGAAGCTGCAGTCACCGCTTTGGCCGTAGGTGGCTTCTGCGCCATGCGTGCCCTGTCCACCCGCAACGATGATCCACAAGGCGCTTCCAGACCCTTTGATACCGATAGAGACGGCTTTGTGATGAGCGAAGGTGCCGCCTATTTGGTGCTGGAAGAGCTGGAACATGCCCTGGCCAGAGGAGCCCACATCTACGCTGAAGTAGCCGGATATGGCGCTACAGACGATGCTTTCCACATCACCGCTCCCACAGATGACGGCGAGGGAAGCACTAGAGCCATGCTTGCCGCCATTCATGATGCCGGCATGAAGCCCGAAGATGTAGACTACATCAACGCTCATGGCACTTCCACTCCCTTGAACGACAAGGGCGAGACGATGTCCATCAAAGCAGCCTTCGGCGATCACGCTTACAAGCTCAAGATCAACTCCTCCAAATCTATGGTAGGACACATGTTGGGTGCCGCAGCGGGCATCGAAGCCATCGCCTGCGTCAAGACCATTCAGACCGGCATCATCCACCCCACCATCAACCTCGATAACCCCGATCCACTCTGCGATCTGGACTACACACCCCATAAGGCTGTGAAAGCAAAGGTGGATGTGGCGCTGTCCAACTCCCTTGGTTTTGGTGGACATAACGCCGCTCTGATCATCAAACGCTACCAATAGATTCTCAAGGTAAAATGAACGACCAGAAAAGCCGGAAAAGCTCTGGTGTAGCGGATGCTGGCGGCGTAAAAGGCATCATCAGACGCATCGTCGACTACATCAGCGGCAAGGAAATCGGAGAGCAGTATCCCAGATGGGAAAAGAGCTTGCAGCAACTGCAAAAGCGCATCGACTACAGCTTTCATGACGTCAACATCCTGCAAGCTGCGCTCACGCACAAATCCTATCTCAGGCGCCGGTTTGATGACCACCAGAGTCCTTCTCCTTTCGAGCGGATGGAGTTTTTGGGAGATTCCATATTGGGCTTTGTGGTGTCCAAAGAGCTGTTTGCCCGCCATCCCGATGAGCAGGAAGGCAAGCTGAGCAGCCTCAAATCCAAGATCGTCTCGGAGACCTATCTCACTCTCAAGGCAAATGTCTTGGAATTGGGCAAATACGTGCTGCTCAGCGCAGAAGAACAAGCCTCCGGCGGCGCTAAAAAACCGTCTATCCTCAGCGACAGTCTGGAGGCGCTCATCTGCGCCATATTCCTGGATAGCGGCATCGCCAGTGCAACCAAATTCATCAAAAACCACATCCTCACGGATTATGAAAGCACCGTCCAGCGAAACGAGCTGGTAAACTATAAAAGCTTGCTGCAAGAGTATATGCAGCGACACAATCAAGACCCGCCCACCTATGTAACGATCGCTGAAGATGGGCCGGAACACAGCAAGGTCTTCAGCGTGGAAGTGCGGCAGGGCGAGAAAGTCTTGGGTGCTGGCAAGGGCAACACCAAAAAGAATGCGCATCAGGACGCTGCGCATCACGCCTGCCAAAAACTGGGCATCTGAGGAAATCTTAAGGGCTTGAAACGAGATAAGCTGCGCCAAAATCACGTAGTGCGCCGCGGCATGCGCCTCTCCGTGATTGACGGTATTTACGCCCGCATCTATGCTGGTTTGTGCATGATTGGCAGCGGTTTTGTCACCAAGTTTATGCTGCTCTTGGGGGCTTCACCGCTGCATTTTTCCCTGCTCAGTGCCCTTGGGCAGGTGGCCACGCTCTCAGAACCCTTGGGTGTGGCCTTTACTCACCGGCTGCCCAGACGAAAGTGGGCCTGCGTCTGGATCACGGCGGCCGGACGCCTGCTTACCATGTTCCTCGGTGCTGCACTTTTCTTTACCCTAAAAGAAGCAGGTATCTGGTTTGCCCTCACACTCTTGTTCCTGGCTGCATCACTGCAGGCGGTGGGCGGCAACATCTGGATCGCCTGGATGAGTGACCTCATTCCCCTGAAGATCAGAGGCCGCTTCTTTTCCAGACGCAATCAGATTCTCCTCTTGGCTGGCATGGTAGTGAGCTATGTGGTGAGCATCTATGTAGATATGTTTGAGTCTACAGGCGGGTTTCTGCGCCGGGTACTGATCGAAAGCGTTGGCTTGGGGAAATGGTTTGTGCCGCAGAATCAGGCCACCTTCCTAGCATGGATGTTTGTAGGAGCAACGCTGATCGGGCTTTACGGCCTTACCATCCTGGCCAAGCAGCCTGAGCGCCCTTTGAAGAAGGTAGCCAAAGGTCGCCTCAGAGATGAATACAGCCAACCCTTTACGGATGCCAACTTCCGCAGATTGCTGGTCTTTGGCATCTGGTGGATGTTGGCCACGGGTGTGGGCTCCGCTTTCTGGGGGCCTTTCATGCTCAAAAACCTCGGTATGGGCATGTTTCGGATGCAGATCTATTCTACCCTGCACGGCGTTGCATCGCTGTTTAGCTGGCTGTATTGGGGAAAGTTTGTCGATCGTTTTGGTAATAAAACCACCATGACAATCTGCATCATCTTGGGTGGATTGAACCCCATGTTTTGGCTCTTCGTTTCGCCGGCAAATTACAATATCCTCTGGCTGGAAGCCGTCATTTCGGGCACCATGTGGGCTGGAAACGCACTGGTAACCACCAACTTTGTGCTCAGCGTTGCACCGCAAGGCAAACAGCAGATCTACAGCGGACTCTACAACGCCGTCGCCGGTGTGAGCATGATGTGCAGCACGCTGCTTTCCGGTATCTTCTTCCCCGCACCGCTGGACATTTTGGGCAAGCATCTGCAGAGCGAGCAGGTGGTATTTGGCATCGGCGGCCTCCTGCGCTGGTCTACCCTCATTCCTCTGGTCTTTGTGGTGGAGAAAAACCACGTGCCGCTGCGGGATGCGTTAGCCAGCAGCTTGAGATATTTCTGGGAGTATTGGCAGACTAAGTTTAAAAGGTAGTAGGGCTTATCCACCGCACTACGGCGTCGTAAAAGAGCTGTTGCAGTTGCTTCCAAAGGCTGAGATTCAGTTCACCCGTGTGTTCATCCATGAAGATTTTCTTGAATTCGATGGCCAAACAAATCACCTTCTCCGGATAGCGGGAATTGAGATAGCGGCTGAAATTACCACCAGGGAATTTGACGTCACAACGGCAGTCTATCTTGATATCGCCAAATGGCTTTCCATCTAGGAGTTGACGCAGCTTTTCCGCCTTATCATAGTGAATGGGATCGAGGTTGTTGCGTCCGATGATAATGTCCGGATTTCCCTCTTGAGGAGCCGGTTCTGCCTCTGGGCCACCGCGGCGATGGTTGTAACTATGCAAATCCAAAATCAAGAGCGGCTCGGTGACCTTCTCCGAATCCCTGCGGTAAAACAGCCTCCCCAAGTAGTCGTCCAACAGAGCATAAAACTCGTCATACTCGCCATATAGCCGTTCTAAGAGCTGAGCATCCATATCTTGTCGATCAATTGGCAGACCCCAGCAGTCTTCCGGCTTTATATACACACATTTCTCACGGCTACGATTGAGATCCACCAGAAAGCGGCTGCTCTGCACGGTGATATGATTGGGGAAGAGCCTCGCCATCTGATCCGTGTAGGGGTCTTCCTCCATTAGTCTGATTTCGGGGCTCAGGGAGCAGTTTTCGGCCAGTTCGGGACAGAGTTCATGCCCAGCGTGGATCGCCGTGGTTACCAAGGACAGTCGCCCGTCAAGCTTGGTAAAACTGGCCTGCATCATAGCTTCAGGCTCTGCACATACTGGATCATCTTCTGCAGCGTGTTCAGGTAGCTGATCGCCTGTGGCATGCCGGAGATCAGCTCTGTGAGCGGGCTCAAATCTATCTTGCAGAGGTTGCTGGCTTGCTTGACCGCCTCCTCCAAGGTTGCGGGAACAGGCTGATCGTGAACGTGCAGCATTCCTTTGAGCACCGGATAGACAGCAGCGCGGGAGACGATCACCGTATTCCGCACCGATGCAGGTTTATAGGGGTTATCCAGCAGCGCCTGACGGGTGAGCAACCACTTGCTACGCAGCTCACGTTCCATCTGCAGACGCAGGTCTATCTTATCGAATCGCAGTCCCTTAAGGATGTTTGAATTGCAGATCAGGTTTTCATAGGCGGTGCAGATGTCCAAAAACTCCAGCGGATAGGCATCCAGAGATTCTTCCACAAACTTGCGAGTGAATATCCAAGGCGGGATAAGCCGTCTTTTGCGCACGTATTGCACCAAGGGCTGCAGCGTTTCAAAGATATTGGGCGGATCATCCTCAAAGATGAGCACAGCGCGCACATCACGGCTGTAGGAAGTGTGGATGGCAAGTTGTAAGAGCTGATCCTGCACATCTTTAAGGCTAAAGGGAAGTTCTTCATACATTTTGGCTTTCATTCTTATTTTCCTCATATTTCTTTAGGTAAACGGTGGCGCAGTTTCTGGCCAAATCACGGATTCTGCCGATGTAGGCCGCCCTTTCGGTGACACTGATCACGCCGCGGGCATCCAAGAGATTGAAGTAGTGAGAGCATTTGAGCAGCTCATCATAGGCGGGAAAGACCAAGCCTTTGGCGTTGAGAGCCTCAGATTCCGCTTCGTGAGCGCTGAAGAGCTTGAAAAGCAGGCCAGTATCCGCAGCATTGAAGCTGTATTCCGAGCATTCTTTCTCACGGGTGTAAAAGAGATCGCCGTAGTTGGTAGTGCCGTTGTAGCGCAGCTCACGATAGTCGTCCACGTTTTGGATATACATGGCCAAGCGCTCCAAGCCATAGGTCAGCTCCACGCTCACGGGGAAGAGATCACGGCCAGCAATCTGCTGAAAATAGGTAAATTGGCTGATCTCCATGCCATCCAGCCACACCTCCCAACCCAAGCCCCAAGCACCTAAGGTCGGCGATTCCCAGTCATCTTCCACAAAGCGGATGTCATGGTCTTCGATCTTCACTCCAATCGCTTCCAAGCTCTGCAGATACAGGTTTTGGATATTAGCCGGAGTGGGCTTGATGATCACCTGAAATTGGTAGTAATGACCAAAGCGATTGGGATTTTCGCCATAGCGTCCGTCCTTGGGTCTGCGACAAGCCTGAGGATAGGCGATTGCGGTGGGTTTGGCTCCCAGTGCGCCGAAGAAGGTAGCCGGATGAAATGTTCCAGCACCCATTTCCATATCATAGGGCTGGATGAGCAAACAGCCTGCATCCGCCCAAAACTTTTGCAGCGTGAGGATCATATCTTGAAAAGTCATTTATCTTCCTTGTTTATCGCTTCACAGAGCGAGATTATTTGTTCCATCTTACCCCTCAATTCCAGCATCTCACTCCGCAGTTCCGTTGCGCTGAAGAGCTGCTGTCTGAGCGGTTCTTTGGCCTTGGCATCGGCTTTCAGCTTGGCACGCGCTCCTGCAATGGTGTAGCGCTGGTTGTGCAGCATATCTTGTATCTTTTTGAGCATGAGGATGTTATCCTGCGTATATCTGCGGTTGCGTCCGCCATCACGTCTGGGGCGCAGCATGCTGAATTCACTCTCCCAATAGCGGATCACGTGCGGCTTTACTCCCAAAAGGTTGCTCACTTCGCCGATGGTGTAATAATACTTCATCTGCTCACCTCCCTTTACTAATAAAGATGCTCTTAAATGCACCGATTAGCGCCAGAACGACACTGATAACCACAAATAAGGCCGGATAGAAGTAGATGTATCTGAGGACGGGCACTTGCGGGCAGGTGTAGAGCGGTGCGCTGAGATTGGTGACCTCAAAAAGCGGAGCCTGCCTCAGCTCGCGTCCCATGGGATCCACGATCACAGAGATGCCGGTATTGGCGCTTCGATAAATCTGGATGCGGTTTTCGATGGCACGGAAGCGGCTCATCACCATATGCAGCCAAGGGCCGTAGGAGGTGCCAAACCAGGCGTCATTGGTGAGATTGACCAGAAAGTCCATCTTGTTAAAACCGCCCGCTGCATTCTTGGGTAAAGCCATGCGATGATGGATCTTATCAAAAGCCAGCTCATAGCAGATCGAGGGACTGAAGCGATAGCCATGACTCTGATAATAGGCCAACTCCTTGCCATATTCCCAATTTGCCTGCCCAAAATTGAGCTTAGCCAAGAAAGGAAAGGTATCCATCCACAGCATCCTCTCGCCCACAGGCACCAGGATGTTTTTGTGGTAGATGGCGCTGGGAGAGCCATCCGGCTTAAATAGCGACGCAGCGTTGTAGTAATAGGCATCACTAAAGTAATCGGCCGGCGCACGCTTAAAATCCGGAAAACCGGTGAAGATATCCAAGCCAGTGTCGCTGATAATGCTGCGGAATCTATACATTGCCAGTGGGTCATGGCGCAGGTATTTGGGGATGGCAGCTTCCGGCCACACAAGGAGTTGCGTCTTCTCCACAGCCGCTTGCTGACTCAAGGTATCAAAGACGGCCATCATGGAATCAAATTGGTCTTCATCCCATTTCTCACTCTGAGAGATGCAGGGCTGCATCACCTGCACGGATAAGGGCTTAGCTTCCAATTTGATGCTGTAAAAGCTGTATAATCCATAGCCTACCCAGAGCGCAAAGAGGATCACGATCCCACCCAGAGCCAGGTATTTGCGTTGCAACACCTTATCCACCATGTAGTTGACCAACAGGATAAACAGTGCGATCAGGCTCATGCCGCCGATGTCCAAGACCTGCAGCAGCAGGTTGTAATCCGCCAAGCAATAGGCCATATTCCACCACGGAAAGCGGGTTTCGCCATATTGCTGCAGATATTCAAAGCTGATCATGAGGCAGATGAAGCCCAGCCAGCCCCATTTGGGCATTTTTCGCCAGATCAGATGCGAGAAATAGAAGAAGATGCTGAAAGCCACTGTATAAAAGAGCATGATGCCAAAGAGCCCGCCTAACGTGACCAAAGCGATCCAATTGAGCACGATGGCGGTGTAAGTGACAGCCCAGATGGCAGCCATGAGGATGATATTCTTGAGCTTTAAGTCCTTGGTTTGCAGGGCATGAGCCACCGGAATCCAGGCGATGAAGACCACCCAACCCATGTGGATGGGCAGCCTGGCGATGCTCAGCAGCAGCACCGAGGCAAAGGTGAGGATGAGCGCTTTATACTTCATTGTTCCGCCGCTTTATACTTGATTTTAAAGATGTTTACGCCCCAGTCACCGCTGTGCGTGAGCAGATCGTGAAAGATGGTCACTTCGCCTGGCTCGAGGATGGGCAAAAGTTGTTTTGCCTGCTGCTCTTCAGCCTGAGGCCAGCCGGAATAAGAAATGGTGCTGATCTGCTTGTCTACCAATAAAAGGTTGCCATGAATGTCCGCCAACACCTGTCCGCCCCGCTCCTGAATAAACTGACCGAAGCTGTCAAACACCTTGCTCTGGTTTTCGCTTGCGCTGTAAACGCTGATCAACTCACGGTTACAGCTTATTGCAGTGGGATTTTTAAACTGAAACCGGCCAAAGCGGTTAATCTCTTTACCGTCTAAAAGCGATACATTCACGATCTCACCGGGAGCCGCATCGTAGATAAACAGCTCTCCATCGAGATTGAGGCACAAAAGCTCCGGCTGGATCAGGTCTTTGAGCTCCAAGGAAGCGATGTAGCGTCCGCCACTGGAAAACTTCTTGATCATCGAGGCCATCTGATCCAATGCCAAGAGGTTACCCTCGGTATCGAGGGCTATATCCGTGAGCCTCTGGAAGTTATAGCTCATGTTGCCCAAGCCGCCGATCGTGTTTACCAGCTCCTTATCCTTGTAGATAAAGACCTGCTGCTGGGCTCGGGAGAGTGTATAAACCGTGCCGGAAGCGGGATCGGTGATGGCCTTATCTACCTTAGTTTCCAAGGGGATAAAGCTTTCCAACACCAGAGCATCTACCTCACGCTTGGCTTGAAACTTGATACCGCTACAGGCAGCAAGCAGCAGCGTTACCACGCAGAGAGCTAAGATCAAGTGTTTCATGGGCGTAGACGCAGGTCCTTGAGTTTGCCCTGAATGGTGTTTTGCGCACCAAAGCGGTTGTATTCCAAGGTGTAGACGATGTCCAGCAGACTGTCTTTTTTCACTAAGCTCACGTAATCGCCCAGATTGTAGCCGATCAGATCGAGCGTCACACCGTCCTTTATCGTCTTGAGTTTGAGGTGATTACGCCCCACGGTGTAGGGGTAGCTACAAACGCAGACATCCTTGGTAACGAAGATGGGACGGCTATTTCCCGGGCCAAAAGGCGCAAAGCGCTCGATCCATTCCATCAGCTTGTCATCGATGTCGTAGAGCTGCAATTCGTGATCCACCTGCAGCGGCGGCTTGATCTCGTCCAAATCCAGATGTTGGCTCACATAGCGGGTTAGATCGTTTTCAAACCTGTCGATATATTCCTGATAGATGGTAAATCCCACGGCATATTTATGCCCGCCAAAGCTGTGTAGATTGTGCTCGGTATGCTTGAGCGCACCAAATAGGTCAAACACGCCGGGACTGCGTCCAGAGCCGCTGCCAAAGCCCTCTTTGAAGGAAATCATGATCACCGGACGGTAGTATTTTTCTACCAGCTTGGAGGCCACGATCCCGATCACGCCGGGATGCCAGTCGTCTGAGGAAATCACCATGCAGGAGGTGTTGCTGAGGTCTTTATACTTCTTTTCGATGATCTCACAAGCCTCGTAGAAGGTGCGCTGGTCAAGTTGTTGTCTCAGCGAGTTTTGCCTCTCTATCACCTCGGCCAAGACCTCGCTCTCCTTTTCCTCTCTGGAAATGAGCAGGTTCACGGCTATCGAAGCAGAACCCATGCGTCCTGCGGCATTGATGCGCGGTGCGATGCCGAAGACGATGTCGTTGCTGTCTAAGTTCTTTTGATTCAAGCCCGAAATCTGGATCAGGGCATTGAGCCCCAGGTTTTTCATATTGATCAGGTGTTGCAGGCCGATGTGTGCAAAGATGCGGTTTTCATCCGTGAGCGGCACGATATCGGCGATGGTGCCCACGGCGACCAAATCAAGATATTTGAGCGTGTTTTCCTCGCTCGTGATGCCCAAACGCTCATACACGGCCATCAGCAGCTTGAAAGCCACTCCCACACCCGCTAAATGTGGGAATGGATAGCCGGAATCCGCCAGTTTGGGGTTGATGATGGCCAGAGCGGTGGGGAGCTCGTCTTTGGGGTTGTGATGATCCGTGATGATGATCTCCATGCCCATCTCATTGATGGCGGCGATCTCTTCCAGCGCATTCACACCGCAATCCACACTCACGATTAGCTTGCTGCCGCTGTCCTTGAGATAGTCTAAGCTGCTCAAAGACAAGCCATAACCGTCTATCATCCGATGCGGGATATAAAAATCCACGATCGCACCCACACGCGTGAGCCCCAAAAGCAGCAGTGCCGTAGCCGTAGCTCCATCAACGTCATAGTCTCCGTAGATGGTGATCTTTTCCTTGTTTTCGATGGCACGGATGATGCGCGCAACCGCTATCTCCATGTCCTTGAACAAGAAAGGACTATGTTGCTGAGCCAAATCGGGTGCGAAAAATCCCTCGATTTCAGCGTCTGACTTCAGCCCTCTGCGGATCAAAAGCTCCGCAATCATGGGCGGACACTTGAGCAACTCCGTAAACGAAGCCGCCAGAAGCTTTTCCTCCTCTGTGAGAGGCGAAAGGCTAATCCATTCTTTCTCCATTTTTTCCCTTTTATTATCTTTTATTTTTATATCATGTCAGCCTGCCATGACGCCTTAAAGCAATGTTTTAACTTCAACCTTATAACAGCCTGCAAAAGAGCACAATAAGGCATTTCATGGCGAGGTTGCAAGATTATCAAAAGGGCTATTGGTGTAAAGTCTTTTTTTCATGCCAGAGCGATAATCTGGTGATCTGAGCCGTGGATAGCTCCTGTCGAATTGATGTTACTATATGATATTCTAGATAGTTACATCATTTGAGGCTCAAGCTTGAAATGTTGTAGCACAAACCCAAATAATGCGGTGCTGCTCCCCTGAGTCCGCTTTTTTTCATCTTGCCCACCCGCTCGGCCCTTGCTTAGCCGCAGGGTGATGCCGTGGTGATACTCGGGTTTTTCCCGGGAGGCACCGAGTAATCACCGGGCGGGTAAGCAAGGAAGGGGGCAGCTACGCTGCAGTTGTGAGTTGTGAGTTGTGAGTTGTGAGCTATCCCAGGGTGTAGATGGGAAGCGATGTTTTGGGGATGTGGGGCCCTAAATTATAATAGAATGTCACGACAGCTTGCACCCTTAATTCGTGTAATTCGTGGAACAAAAAAGAAGCACCGAGCCATGAGAATCTATACCACAACTACCTGTATCTACGAAACTTGCGCAGCGACTCACAACTCACAACTCACAACTCACAACTGGACGGCGCAGCCGGCCCCGGCTAATAAACCGCCACACTAAACTGCCTTTCATGCTGTTTGCCAGATGAGCTAACGGAGTGCCAGGATATGAAATACAAGCCTCTACCCACATACTTCCCTTGGGAATCACGTCCATCCCAGATCAGCTCTCCCGTGGCTTCCGTGCTGCTGTTGGCTGCCAAGACCCGCACCAATTGCCCAGCCCGAGACCACACTTTGCAGCTCACCTTGCTTTGCGGCTCATTAAACTTGAAGGACACGGAGATATACTCGCCCGCTCTCACCTTGGCCGGACTGCCAAACACCTCCACCGCACGCTTTTGCGTATCCGGAACCTGATGTGGTTTGCTGTTTTCCCGCCCCGGTGTAGCTCCGGATTCATCCAAGGAAGCGCGCCACAGCACCTCGCCCTCACGCTCATAGCGTTCCAGCGACTGGTCGGCCTGCGTAGCCCCGCTTGCATAGCTCATGGAGTCGATCAGCTCCTCATCGGCATCAAAGAGGTAAATATCGTCACCATCGTTGTTTAGCGCCGTCCAACGCTTCACTTCGATGATGGAATTGGCGTCGCATTCCGGATAGCGTGCCTGCAATCGCTCCGCCGAAGTGCAGAGCACGAAGTAGCCTCTTCGGCCCGGAATTTCAAAGTCAAAACTGCCTCCCGAGCGGTCTTGGATGTAGTAACTGCCGCCGGATGAGCCGCTTTGCCAAAGCTCGATCCACTCCTGTTCACCCACGGCGGGTCTATACATGATCTCGTTGAGCACGATTCCGCTTTCGCCCACAGAACCGCCCACGTTCAAGTAAAGCTGGTTGTTGCTCTGATCGGGGTCTGAGGGGTGATCCAGCAGGATGCGGATCTGATGCTCTTCTTCGTCAGCGATGGGAATCCAGGCCTGCAAGAGCAGCGAATCAGAAGCGGGGATATTGCCCAAGCTGATGTCTTCTACATTGACTTCATCCAAGTAAAACTGCAGCTTGACTTCGCAGGAACTGGGAGCGGGAGAAAGGTTTTTCACCCAGACCTCACAGAGCCAAGAGTCCGCTTCCGGCCAGATCTTGGCGTGATCCAGAGCGAAGTCTATCCTGTGAGGATTGGGGTTGGCGGGTGTGGGATTGGTTTCCACCACCCAGTCGATGGCACAATCATCTGTATCAAAACCATTTACGATCCTGGCTAAAGAGGTTCCCGCCGGGCCACGGGATGCAAAAGAGGTGGCTACATTTCCCGTATCATCGGGAAGTTCGTTGGAGTTGGGAGTGTCATAAAGCACGGTGTCCTTGTAACTTTCGTCTGCAGAGACAAAGCGCACCCCATCCGTAGCTCCGCCGCCGTTTTGAAAGGCTAAAGTGGCGTAGAAATGCGCATTGTCAACCTTGCTTTCCGCCAAGAGCAGATACCTGCCCGCCCTCAGGATAAAGCGTGGAAATTCAAACACTTGCACAAAGCTGCTGCCCGCTTTGAGAATGCGTGCTCCTTCCAGATTGACGTCATGGACGCCGGCGTTGTAGAGCTCGATCCACTCATTGCCTGTGTCCACGCCGGGGTGATCGTAGTAGAGTTCATTGATCACGACCTGTGCACCTAAGATGCTGATGCACAAAGAGAAGAGCAACGCAAGATGGAGCTTCATGGAGATGAGGTTTAGCTCTCTTGGGCCTCCGCAGAGGGCTTGGACATAGAGATGGAGACGTTTACCGGCTTGATCTTCCAGATCTCACGTGCGTATTCGGCGATGGAGCGGTCGGCAGAAAATTTGCCGCTGCGGGCGATGTTGAGCACCACCTTGGCAGCCCATTCATTTGGCTTCAGATACAGCTCATCCGCTCTAAATGAGGTGTGGACGTAATCTTCAAAATCCGCCAACATCAGATAGGGATCGCCGTTTTCCAGCAGCGATTGGCCGATGGGCGCAAAGAGTCCGGGCTCATCGGGGCAGAAGGTGTCGTTGCGGATGGAATCCAAAACCTCACGCAGCATTTCGTTTTGATGATAACACTTCCAAGGGTCGTAACCTTCACTCTTGAGAGAGCTTACCTCATCCGCCCTCAGCCCGAAGATAAACATGTTTTCCTCGCCGATCTCCTGAGCCATTTCCACCGTGGCGCCATCCAAAGTGCCGAGGGTGAGGGCGCCATTGAGCGCAAACTTCATGTTTCCCGTACCGCTGGCCTCAAAACCGGCGGTGGAGATTTGCTCTGAAAGATCCGCCGCGGGGATGATCTTTTCGGCTAAAGAAACGCTGTAATTGGGCAAGAACACTACCTTTAGGGCATCGTTGATCTCGGCATCGTTGTTGATCACGTCGGCGATGGAATTGATCAGCTTGATCACGCGCTTGGCCATGAAGTAGCCCGGTGCGGCCTTGCCGGCAAAGATCACCACTCTGGGCATGTAGTCAGCTTGGGGATTGCGCTTGATCTGATAGTAGCGAGCCAGGGTGCCTAAGACGTTCAAGAGCTGACGCTTATACTCGTGCAGACGCTTGATCTGCACATCAAAAACCGCCTCCGGATTCACGCGCACACCGATGCTCTGGTAGATGTGCTTGCTCAGCGATTTCTTGTTGATCAGCTTCACTTCGCGCAGCGCTTCCAAGAAGTCGGCATCCTGCGCAAATGGCTCTAAAGCACGGAGTTGGCTGAGGTCTTTGACCCAGGCATCGCCTATGTGTTCGGTGATCAAACTGGCTAACTGCGGATTGCAAGCACGCAGCCATAACCTCGGTGTGATGCCATTTGTCTTGTTTTGAAACATCTCGGGGCGCATCTGATAGAAGTCTGAAAACACACGCTCTTTGAGGATTTCAGAGTGGATCTGCGCCACTCCATTCACCGTGTGCGAGCCGTGCATGCAGAGCTGAGCCATGCGCACGGATTTCTCGGGCGATTCCTCGATGATGGACATGTTGCGCATGCGCACGAAGTTGCCCGGATAGGCACGGGAAATCTCTCCCATCACGTGGTTGTTGATCTGATAGATCAGCATCAGATGCCGCGGGAGCAGCTCTTCAAAGAGACGGATATTCCACTTTTCCAGCGCTTCCGGCAGGATGGTGTGGTTGGTGTAGGAAAAGACATTCTTGGTGATCTCCCAGGCATCCAAAAAGGATAATCCCTCTTCATCGATGAAGATACGCAGCATTTCCGGAATGGCCAAGGCGGGATGGGTGTCGTTGAGCTGGATGGCGTTTTTGTCTGCAAAGCCTTCAAAATCATCATGATCCTGCTTCCAGGCGGCGAAGATATCCTGCAAGGTTGCGCTCACGAAAAAGTATTCCTGCTTCAGCCTCAAGGTGCGCCCCAGGTGGAAGTTGTCGTTGGGATACAGCACTTTGGAGATGTTTTCGCTGATGTTCTTTTTTTCCACAGCCTTCACGTAGTCGCCGCTATTAAAGTAATCAAAGTCAAATTCATCCGTGGCGGTGGCTTGCCAGAGGCGCAAGTTATTGACATTGTCGACCTTATAGCCGGGAATGGGGATGTCCCACGCCACAGCCATCACGTCCTCGGTATCCACCCAATCGAAGACAGGCAGCCCGTCAGCGTCCTTTTTCTCCAAGACTCGGCCGCCAAAACGCACTCTGTAGGTGATTTCCGGACGTCTGATCTCCCAAGGACAGCCATATTTGAGCCAGTGATCCGGCTCTTCCACCTGATAGCCCTGCAAAATCGCCTGTTTGAAGATGCCAAATTCATAGCGAATGCCATAGCCGTAGGCGGGATAGGAACCCGTGGCCAGAGAATCCATAAAACAGGCAGCGAGGCGGCCTAAACCACCATTTCCCAAGCCCATATCTGGCTCTTGCTCCACCACGTCTTCCAGGTCGTAGCCCATCTGCTTGAGCATGTCATACGCCTTGTCAAAGGCATCCAGATTGATGAGCGTGTTCTTCAAGAGCCGCCCGATCAAAAACTCCATCGAGAGGTAATAAACCTTCTTCACATCCTGCTTGCGATACTGATACTGCGTGCGCAGCCAGCGCTCAATCAGCCTGTCCCTCAAGGTGAGCGACAGCGCATAATAGACGTCCCAAGGCTGCACCGTGGTGGTGTCCTTCACTAATGAATACTCCAGATGGCTCAGGAAGCGGGAGAGCATGTCTCTATTATTGGTCGGCGCCGCATCCGTGAAGAAGATGGAGCGCAGGCCGTTGTTATTGTCGTTTGTCATTGATTTATCCTTCATTTGCATGTGTAAAGAGTA
>Ga0302242_1001494_pt1 | contig 17337 bp, 20 predicted proteins | sample AAG_UR_Lys_MG_FD_193510 | JGI IMG/M metagenome (GOLD analysis project Ga0302242, IMG submission 193510) | Enriched activated sludge microbial communities from anaerobic digester in WTTP, New Holstein, Wisconsin, United States - AAG_UR_Lys | ecosystem: Engineered > Bioreactor > Anaerobic >... | reverse complement strand
GCCCGTGCGGATTTTGACCTTGTCAAGAAAACCCTGGCCCGCGACAGCCCTGCCTCAGATGTGCAGAAAGCAGCTTGGTTTTACCAGCTCATCCGCTACAGCTACGCATCGGGGCTGACCAGTTACGGCAGCCAGCCTCACGACATCCGTACCAATTTTCCTCTCATTGAGCAGGCCCACAGGAGGCTTGCCAAGGTGGTTATCGAAAACAAGGACTTCGAAAAGCTGATTGGGCAGTATGACCGCCCTGTCAGCTTTTTCTACTGCGACCCACCGTACTTTGAAACCGAAAGTTATTACAAAAATGTAGGCGAGGATGGCTTTACAGAAAAAGACCACATCCGCCTACGGGATGCACTGATGCGGATTGAGGGCAAATTCCTGCTATCCTACAATGACTGCGAATTTATCCGGGATTTGTACGATGCACCGGGCATTAAAATCGACTCTTATACCCGAATCAACAACATTAAACAGCGGTATGACAATGGGGCGCAGTTTGCCGAAATCCTCATTGCCAACTACGATATGCAAGAACGAATTAGGGAGGCTCCTGCACAGCTCAACTTATTTGATGATGGCGGAATTGAACTCTGACCGGAAGCAGAAAACAAAATTCGCCCCCTATCAGGGGCAAATATTTTAAGGAGGAATAGACCCTATGAAAACAAATCAGAAAAAAGCCGAGCAGCCCCTGCAAATCCCTCTTGCGATCCAGCAGCGTTGCGGGTTTACCGATGCCGAAACCCTCGCAGTGACGGCCACCGATGGTGTATGTATCATCCACAAAGGTGAGCTGACGGCGCTGGAGCTTATCCATGTTATCACTACACTCAGTGAACTGGCAAGCGATATGACGATCCATCTTGCCAAAGCCTGCGGCCTCTGTAATAACTGCGGCGATGAAAAGCCTGAAACCGGTGCGGAATGCGGCTTCGGCAACAACCCCGCAGAATGGGTAGCAAACTGCTCCCTCTGCCATGATCTGCTGGACGAGAGCCAGAGCATCCACATTCCCGACTATCTGCTGGAGGAAGCGGGCATTCCCACAGATGCCAAACTGGAAGCCTACGCGGATGAGGACAGCGGAGAAATTACGGTGGCGATGGCCGACATCCAGCAGGATATCACCGATGTGCCGCCCTTTATCCTTCCGGTGATGGCTCAAAGCGGCATCTGCCTTGCAGCACTGGATGAACTGATTATGCAGGAAAGCATCATCTATGGCAAATAACCCGTCTTTGCTCTCCAGGACACCGCTTGGGAGGTGAGAATATGCCAGGGATTACCCTGAAAAACGGCCTCATTTCCTACTATGGAAACCCGGCCGGTTATACAGAAAAAGAAAAAGCGGTGGTGGACAGCATCTTCCGAAACGATGAACTGTCCACTTGGCTTAAAAGCCGCTCCCTAACGCCCCAGTGGACGGATGGCGTGATGGAGCGGCTCCTCGCCGGGGAACGGCTGGGTGGCGAAACTGCCGCTCCACTGAAAAATGTCCGCATCTGGCAGCTCAAACCCGATGTGGATGTATGCATGAAGTTTATACCCTATGAAGAAATGGTGCGGCAGTTCGGAGCGCCGTCTCCTGAGGCTTACCGCATCGCCTATGACGGACAGCTTGATACCAACGACCCTGAAGCTATCTATGCAAGGTGCAATGTGAATCACCCGTCCGGATATAACGGGCATTCCCTTTCCATGTCGGATGTGGTGGAGCTTTACGACACACAGGGTAGCGAGTACCACTACTGCGACCGCTTCGGATTCCAGAAAATCAGCTTCGAGTCCCCGGAGCAGACCCAAACCATGGGCATGAGTATGTAGGCAGCCTTGGGCTGTCTTTTCTTATGCCCCATCATATAGAACGGAGGAAAACAATATGGTTCATTTTATCCAAAAGGCGAAGGCCGCAGTTTCACACAAGATCACGGCGGTTAAGGATACCGCCGCCAGCCTCGCATTCCGTGGCAGACACATCCTCTCAGGCAATGCCGGAGAGGGCTACATTGACACGGCCATCAAAATCCTGCTGGCTGTTGTTCTTGGCGCCCTTCTCCTTGCGGGGCTCTATGCCCTGTTTGGGGAAACTGTGCAGCCGACCCTGGTCCAGCGCATCAAAGAGATGTTCAACTACGCCGGTTAAAGATGCCGGAAATTTTGAGAAGGAGGAAAAACCATGCCTAAGAATACAACACCGGCCGTTCCCAAGTACGATGTGAAAATCCACTCCATCCGCCCGGAGGGAAGCTGCAAGGCCACCGCCTCGGTCAACGTCTACGGCGATTTTGCCGTGCGGGGCATAAAGATCATGGAGGGCTCCAAGGGGCTGTTCGTTTCCATGCCCAGCTATAAGGCCGGAAACGAATACAAAGATATCTGCTTCCCTTGTACGAAGGAGGCCAAAGCGGAATTTGACAAGGCGGTCATCGGAGCCTACCAGCAGGCGCTCACCCAGGGGCAGGCCGCCGCACAGAAACAGGAATCTCCCGAACCCCAGCAGGAGCAAAACCAGCCTGCTATGGGCGGGATGTAGGAGGTAACCTATGAATGAGAAGATGAAAAAACCTCTCGGCATCCTCCTCGTAATTTGCCTCGTGGGTTTCCTGTTTGCAGGCAGCGCCTATGCGGTAAACCGATATTTTGAGGATGCCAAAGGTCATTGGGCGGAGGAAGCCATTCAAATCCTTACGGATAAGGGTGTCATCAGCGGCTATCCCGATGGTCTGGTACACCCCGATGCAATCATTACCAGAGGTGAGTTTGCAGCCCTGATTGCCAGGACAATGGAGCTGCCGGAGCCAAGTAAAAGTGAAGTCACCATTCACTTTACCGACATTGCCGGTCACTGGTCAGAGCATCATGTGGAGGCTCTCATCATTGCGGGAGTCATCCAAAAGGACGATTACGGCACGAAGTTCCTGCCGGACGAACCCATCACCCGCATGGAGATGATCCGTATGCTGGTGAGGGCCATCGGCAAAGGCGACCATGACGCATCCTGTTCCTGCGTTACCGGCTTTTCAGATGACGGAGGGCTCCGTGATAAGGATAAAGCCTGTATCTGCTCCGGTAAAAAGTACGGCATTGTGGATGGCTACCCGGACGGTACGGTAAAGCCGGACGGCAAAGCCACCCGCGCAGAAGCCTTTGAAATGCTGGTGGATGCGGATAAGGCAAAGGAGCAAATCAAGAAAGAAGAACCACCCAAGCCGCCTGTACCCACCAAGCCGGAGGATAAGCCATCCGGTTCCGGCGACTCTGGCGGCGGTGGCTCTTCCTATGTCCCCGCACCGCAGTTTAGTTTTACGCTGCCCAAAACCGCTTACACTGCCGATGAAATTGAGATCAAGCCGGAAAGCCGCTATGTGAGCGGTGTGACATGGTCAGCTCTCAGAAACGGACTTCCAGCCGAGCTTTCCGATCTGGCAGACGGTGCGCTGACCGCAAACGGCGGCAAGGTGAAATTCACGCAGACAGGCAGCATCACCCTCGTTGCCACAGCAAAAAACAGCCGTGGCACCATGGTAACCCATGAGCAGACAATCGGCATTTACCCGGTGGTGACGGCTGACTTCACGCTGCCGGAATCTGCCCACACCGACACAGCCGTGGCGGTGGAGCTTTCCACTGAAAACCTTGGCATCAATTCGGTGATGTGGTTCCTTCAAAAAGACGGGGCTGCCACTGATATAGACAAAGCCCTCACCGGAGAGCTGGATTTCACCGGCGGTACGGTGCTGTTCAAGGAAAAAGGCAGCTATACGCTGACGGCTTCCATCACAGACGAGCTGGGCAAAGCCATCACTGCCGAAAGCAGTATCACCGTCTATCCTGTGGCGGAGGTAACACTCACCCTGCCAGCAGTTTCCCATACCGATAAAACCATCACCCTACAGACAGAAACAAAAGAAACGGACGGTCTCACGCTGGCCTACACCCTGACCCGAAATGGCGAACCCGCCGAAATCGGCACATGGATTGAAGGAAACCCCTCCAATGGCAGCATTCGTTTCAAGGGAAAAGGCGTGTATGCACTGACTGCTTCTCTCACTGACGCAACCGGCAGAGTGTTTGCCGGTACCGCGGGCATCACCGTCTATCCGGTAGGCTCCGCGGGATTTTATCTGCCCGAAATCTTCCACACCGACAAAACCGTGATAGTAGAAGCGGTGTTCGGGGAGATCGGAAGCCATACCGCCAGATGGTCGCTGCTGCGTGACGGCAAAGAGGTGACCCTCACCGATGCGGCAGAGGGTACGCTGGGCAATAGCGGCGGAGAGCTGAAGTTCCACTCCAAGGGCAGCTATGTCCTGAAAGCGGAGTTTACCGATGATGGCGGCAGAAGCTACCGCTATGAGCAGAGTTTCAAGGTATATCCTGTGCCTGCTGTAAGCTACAGCCTGCCAAAGCACGCCCATACCGACACCGATGTGGTGGTCCAAACTGAAACTGCCGATCTGGACGGTCTCACCATCCAATGGCTGGTGGATAACACCTATGGTTTTCAGGATTGGCCGACCTATGTCAGTGGCAGCCTCACAAACGATGGCGGCACCATCCGATTTAAGAGAGCCGGTATCTATGAGTTGGTGGCGAGAATCACCGATGAAACAGGCCGGGTATTTTTGTACGAAAGCAAGGACAGATGCGAGGTGCTTCCCGTGCTGACCATCGGCTTTGAACTTCCCGCCTTTGCCTACACCGATACCGCCATTGATCTCAGAACCCACGGCAACAATAATGTTTTGCCTGTGGAGTGGTCCGCCAGTAAGGACGACAAGAGCATTCCGCTCTCCGAGGCGTTTGGCGGAAACCTCACCCCCCAGGGCGGCAAAATCACTTTCCGAAGCGATGGCGAATATATCCTCACCGCAGCCATGACCGATTACCTCAACCGCAGCTACTCCCATAGTGAAAGCATCCGCATCCTGCCGGTGGTTCAATACGCATTCACCATGCCGCAGACTGTTCACTACGGTGTGGAGTTTGATGTTGCCGCAAAAGATGTTCAGCATATCGGCAGCTATGCCGTGACCTGGACGCTTCAAAAGGATGGCAATACCACACCGTATCAGGGCACCCTGGGCAATGACGGCGGCAGAATCGCCATCCGCGACACCGGAGAATTTACCCTGACTGCTTCCGTTATTGACAGCGCAGGGCGTATAACCTCCCATTCGGAGAGCATCACGGTAACCAACACTGCGCCGAATGCCCCTGTGGTAACGGCGGTTCCCACCCGTACAGCAAAGGACGGCAAGTTCCTTGTAAACATCACCGCCAGTGCTGACGATCCCGATGGGGATGCGGTGACCTTGGAATATGAGGACACCACGGCTGACAGCTATTATGCACCGGGCAGCCACACCATCCGCGTCAGGGCAAAGGATATCGCCGGGGCTTATTCACCGTGGACCGAGAAAGCCTTCACCGTGACCAATGCCGCCCCCACCGTTACCCTGACAGCCGAACCGACCCGCACGGTCAAGAACGGCAAATTCCTTGTCAACATCAGCGCCCAGGCGTCCGATGCGGACGGCGACGCAACCACGCTGGAATGGGAAAACAAGGCGTCAGACAACTACTATGCCCCAGGCGCCCATACCGTCCGTGTCCGTGCAAAAGACATTGCCGGAGCTTATTCCCCTTGGGCAGAAAAAACCTTTACCATCACCAGCTCCGCACCGACTGTAACCCTGACCGCAACCCCCACCCGAACAGCGAATAACGGTAAATTCCTTGTCAATATCAGCGCCGCAGCATCCGATGCAGACGGCGACGCAACCACGCTGGAATGGGAAAACAAGGCGTCAGACAACTACTACGCCGTTGGTACCCACACCATCCGTGTCCGTGCCAAGGATGCAACAGGGCTGTATTCGGAGTGGGTATCGAGGACATTTACAATCACAAACTCAGCGCCGACTGCGCCGGTCATCACCAGGACGCCAAGCGGCAACAGTGTACCGCCGGGAACAGCGGTCACCATCAAGGCAACCAGCTCCGACCCCGATGGCGATCCTGTCACCCTCGTTTGGGAGGGCAGAAATGCCGAAACGCAGACCTACCCGCTGGGCAGGAATGTGGTGCGTGTCAAAGCAGTGGATTCCGCAGGAGCTGAATCTCCCTGGTCTGCCATCGTTTTCTTTGTGGCTGACTCAAACGGCAGCGGCGGCATGACTCTCACCGGCCCCGATTCAGTGATTCTGGAAAACGGCCTTGAGGGTGCCACCATCACGGAGTATACCTTCACCGTTCCGCCTGTCAGCGGTCACAGCGGCTCTGACTTTGGCAGAGTGCGCGGATATAACAAGCTGACCGGCCAGTGGGATCAGCTTGACTATGGTACGACCTCAAACGGCATCACCTTCACCCGCACCCTTGGCGCAGGCGTGTATACCAAACTGGAGTTTTACTACTATACGAATCATGATTGTATGTACAACAAATCAAACATCACCTACTCGGTGACCTACCACTTTGAATAGGAGGGAAATCCATGAAATTTCTGTTTTGCAAGCTGAAGAAAAAGACCGTCACAGCAGTTTCCAAAACCCGCTATATCCTTTCCGATATCAGCGGGGAGGGCTACATTGACACAGCCATCAAAATCCTGCTGGCGGTTGTCCTTGGCGCCCTGCTCCTTGCGGGGCTTTATGCCCTGTTCGGAGAAACGGTGCTGCCGACCCTGACTCAGCGGATCAAGGAAATGTTCAACTATGGAGGCTAATGGCATCGCACAGGCGGTGCTTTTTTCTTTCCTGCTTATGGCGGCTTCTGTGTGGGATCTCCGCAAACGGATCATCCCGGACAGCATCTGCCTCCTGATTGCACTGACGGGGCTGATTGATTTCAGCCCCGTCAAGTTTTTGGGAATCCTTGCGGCGCTTCCGCTTTTGATTGCTGCCCTATGCAAGCCGGACGGCATCGGAGGCGGGGACATCAAGCTCACTGCTGCCGCAGGCATTGTTTTGGGATTTTGGGGATGCACGGCAGGGCTGATACTCGGCCTGACTGCATCCCTCTTTTTTTATCTCTTGAATCAGACCATCAGAAGGCTCCGAAAACTGGAGCCGCAGAGAGCGGCACAGGCATCCCTGCCCATGGCGCCGTTTTTATCCCTCGGCTTTCTTGTCGTAACCATTCTAAATATTGGAGGAAACATCCTATGAAAAGAATCCATATCAGCAGAAAAAGGACCATTCTCATTGCCGGTATCGCCGTTTCGCTGGCGGCGGCAGCCTTTATTCCCATGGCGGTCAGGGCGCACAGCCGCAGGAAACACACTTCCGTTTAAGCAACACCAAATGAAATCAAGGAGGAAAACTCATGAGCTTTTTCAAAAACCGCACGGTTGTCGGTGCAATCTGCATCCTTTTGTCCCTGCTTATCTGCTTCGGCGTAACGCCGCTGTTCAATAAATCCGTCAGCCAAAAAACCGAGATTGTCCGTGTGACCAAGGAAATCAAGGCAGGCGATGAAATCACCAAAGATATGGTCCAGACCGTGGAGGTGGGCGGTTTCGGACTGCCCGAAAATGTCATTCGCCAAAGCGAAACGGTCATCGGCAAATACGCCAAAGCCGACCTCTCCATCGGTGACTATATCTTAAATACCAAGCTGTCCGACACCCCGGCTGCGGAAAATGCCTACCTTTACAATCTGGACGGTACCAAGCAGGCCATGTCGGTGACCATCAAGAGCTTTGCAAACGGTCTTTCCGGCAAGCTCCAGAGCGGCGACATCGTGTCGGTCATTGCCGCCGACTATAAGAAGCAAGGAATGACTGTCATCCCTGCCGAGCTGAAATATGTGGAGGTCATCAGCGTGACCGCCTCCTCCGGCTATGACGCCAACACCGGAGAAGCCAAGTCCGAGAAGGACGAGCGTGAGCTGCCCTCCACGGTGACCTTGCTGGTTTCCCCGGAACAGAGCAAGGTATTGGCGGAGCTGGAGGCTGACGGCAAGCTCCACCTGTCCCTCGTTTATCGCGGCACTCCTGCCAATACCGCCAAATTTATAGAGGCGCAGGATAAGGTAATCGCCGCCCTGTACTCCACGGAGCAGCCGGAGGACGGCTCTTCTGAACCGAAGTCCCAGGGATCGGAGGAAAGTGCCGTATCCGAAGCACCCACAGAAAGCGGGGTGCAGTGATGCTGAACTTTAAGAAAAAGGGCATCTTCACCCGCCAGCCTGCGAGAGAGGATGCCCAGCCGGATCAGGAGCCGCAGGGCGGCATTCTTGCCGTTTGGGGCTCCCCCGGCAGCGGCAAGACGGTTACAGCCGTAAAGATTGCGAAGCACCTTGCCGACCGGAAGAAAAACGTGGTGCTTTTGCTCTGTGATGCGACCGCACCCATGCTGCCCTGCATCTTTCCACCCTCCGAGCTGGAGTGTGAGCATTCGCTGGGCAGTATTCTTGCCGCCACCCATGTGACGGAAGCTCTCATCAAACACAATCTGGTAACGCTGAAAAAGAACAGCTACCTCACCATCCTCGGCATGAAAAAGGGCGAGAACGAATACACCTACCCGCCCTATGAGCAGATACAGGCGCAAGAGCTGTTGGATGGGCTTCGTGAAATCGCCCCATTCGCAGTGGTGGACTGCGGCAGCTATATCGCAAACGACATCCTCTCCGCTGTGGCGCTCATGGAGGCCGACAGCGTCCTGCGCCTCGCCAATGCCGACCTCAAATCGGTAAGCTATCTCTCCAGTCAGCTCCCACTGCTTCGGGATTCCAAGTGGGATACGGATAAGCAATACAAGGTTGCCAGCAATATAAAACCCCAGCAGGCCGGGGAACAGATTGGACAGGCGCTGGGCTCGGTGGCATTTACCCTGACCCATTCTCAGGAGCTGGAGGAACAGTATCTCGCAGGGAATCTGCTTGCGGATTTATCCCTGAAGGACAGCCGCCTGTTCCGCAGGGAAATCGAAAAAATCGCAAAGGAGGTGTTCGGATGTTAGGCAAAAAGAGAAATACCCCGGCATTTGAGGGGCAGAAAAATAAGCTGCAGGCAGAACAGAAGCAGAAAAAAACGGCACAGAACCACTCTTCCATCCCCCCAACAGCGGCTCCCGCTTTAAACAACATCAGAGAGCAAGAGTCCGCAACGGGCCGCCCAGTGGATCTTGCAGGCGCAAACCGCGCCCATACGCTGTTCTTCACTCCTGAAGCCGAGGGCAAGGATTTCTCATCGGTCCTTGCCGATGTGCAGGAGTACATCTCCGAGCATTACAGCACCCTCATCACCGCAGGCGGCGAGGATGCCAAGGCACAGCTCAAACGCTACATCACCAAATACGTCCAGGACCATCGTGTCTCAGTAAACGACATGAGCGGCGGAAAACTGGCAGAGGCACTCTACACCGAAATGGCGGAGTTCGGATTTTTGACGAAATACATCTTCGGCACAGGTATCGAGGAAATCGACATCAACTCGTGGCGGGATATTGAAGTACAGTATTCTGACGGCCGCACGGTCAAGCTGGAGGAACGCTTTGAAAGCCCCCAACACGCCGTCAATGTGATTCGCAGGATGCTCCACATCAGTGGCATGGTTTTAGACAACGCCAGCCCCATTGTACTTGGGCATCTTTCCAAAAACATCCGAATCGCCGTGCTGAAAAGCCCCATCGTGGACGAGGATGTGGGTGTGGCGGCCTCCATCCGTATTGTAAACCCGCAGAGTATGAAGAAAGAGGACTTTGTCAGGAGCGGCACTGCGACAGACCCCATGCTGGACTTTTTATCCCTCTGCATCCGCTACGGCATATCGGTCTGCGTGGCGGGAGCCACCAGCTCCGGCAAGACCACCGTGGCAGGCTGGGTACTGACTACTGTGCCGGACAACAAAAGAATCTACACCATAGAAAACGGCTCCCGTGAGCTGGCTCTCGTCAGAGAAAAGGACGGAAAGGTGGTCAATTCGGTCATCCATACCCTGACCCGCGACAGCGACAATGACCGCCAGCGCATTGATCAGACCAACCTCTTGGACTATGCACTCCGTTTTAATCCGGATATCATTGTGGTGGGCGAGATGCGCGGTGCGGAAGCCAATGCCGCCCAAGAAGCCGCCCGAACCGGCGTGGCGGTGCTGACTACCATCCACTCAAACTCATGTGAAGCCACCTACCGAAGAATGGTATCCCTGTGCAAACGTGCGGTGGATATGTCGGACCAGACCCTCATGGACTATGTCACCGAAGCCTATCCTATTGTGGTGTTCTGCAAGCAGCTTGAAAACAAGCAGCGCCGCATGATGGAAATTCAGGAATGCGAGATCCTCCCGGACGGCTCAAGGAGCTACCGCCCGCTGTTCCAGTATGTCATTACCGAAAACCGCATGGAGGATGGTAAATTCATTATAGAGGGTACACACGCACAGGTGAACACCATCTCGGACAGCCTCTCCAAACGGCTGCTGGAGAACGGTATGCCCCAGGCGGTTATTGAGAGCCTGCGGGGAAAGGAGGCGCACAGCGCATGACAACGGTACTTTTGATTGCCTGTATCGGAATGATAGCAGGCTTTTTTATTTTGCTCGGTCTCACACCCATGGAGTTCACGGCTGCAGTATTCGAAAAGCTCACCGACAGGCCCAAGTCCCTTCGGGACGAGGTGGGCGAGTTCACTCGCAGGAAAAAACTGTCCTATCTGCGCCGTGAAATTGCCGAGGTGCAATCCATCCTCAAGGTAACCGGCAGGACGGCATGCTTTCCCATGCTCTGCGCCCTGTCCCTGTTATTCTTTGCCGTGGGCGCCTCCATCGCCGTCATGCTCCCGAACTTTTTCCTTGTTCCTGTCATGGCGGCAGGCTGTATGTTCCTGCCCTTCTGGTGGGTAAAGCTCACGGCCAGCCACTTCAAGCGGGATATTGCGGCGGAGCTGGAAACGGCACTCAGCATCATCACCACCGCCTACCTCAGAAACGAGGACATTTTGACGGCGGTGGAGGAAAACATCGCATACCTGAACCCGCCTGTGCTGTCGGTGTTCAAGGGATTTGTGTCCCGTGTCAGGCTGGTTGACCCCGATGTGACGGCAGCACTCCATGACCTGAAAGACCGGATTGACAACGCTGTATATGCCGAGTGGTGCGATGCCCTCATCGCTTGCCAGCATGACCGCAGCCTCAAGACTACCCTGACCCCCATCGTCAGCAAGCTCAGTGATATGCGGGTGGTCAACGGCGAGCTTGATAATATGGTCTTTGAGCCGAGAAAGGAATTCATCATCATGCAGATTCTGGTGGTAGGCAATATCCCGCTTATGTATTTTTTGAATCAGGACTGGTACCACACGCTGATGCACACACCTCTGGGGCAGATTATCCTGACCATCTGCGCTGCCGTGATTTTCGTTTCCACGGCGTTTGTCATCAAGCTCACCCAGCCCATTGAATATCGAAGATAGGAGGACGCCCATGACAATCTATCTCTTTTTATTCGGAGTCCTCCTGTCGGCAGGGCTCTTTTTCATTGCCGCCGATCTGCTGCGGCTGCCCACACTCGCTACTCAAAAGGCGATGCTGTCGGCAGGAAAGCAGGCCAAAGCAAAACCTAAAGCCACCGATGCGCTGCTGCGAAATGCTGCCGTCCGGCTATCTCGCTACATCCATATGGATGAGTATAAGAAAAGCAGGATGGCAAATGTGCTGTCGGCCGCAGGGCTTTCCGACTCGCCGGAGCTGTTCACGGCAATGGCAATCGTCAAGGCGATGAGTATTGCGCTTTGCATCATTCCCTGCTTGATCGTCCTGCCATTGCTGGCGCCCATTGTGCTGTTCACCGCCATACTGGTTTATTTCAAGGAAATCCGCAAGGCGGATGAAGCCCTGGCAGCCAAGCGCGGTAAAATCGAACAGGAGCTGCCCCGCTTTGTGGTAACCATCACCCAGGAGCTGAAAGCCAGCCGGGATGTGCTATCTATGCTGGAGAATTTCAAGAGGAATGCGGGCGAGGACTTCGCCGCAGAGCTTGATATCCTCACGGCGGATATGCGTTCCTCCAGCTACGAAGCGGCATTGACCCGCTTTGAGGCGAGGTTCAATTCGCCTATGCTCTCAGATATCACGCGAGGGCTGATCGGCGTACTGCGCGGGGATGACGGTGGGATGTATTTTCAGATGCTGGCACACGACATGAAGCAACTGGAGCTCCAACGCCTCAAGGCGCAGGCTATGAAGATACCACCCAAAATCCGCGTGTTCTCCTTTGCCATGCTCATGTGCTTTCTTATGACTTACATGGCGATTATTGTCTATGAAATCATCACATCCCTCGGCGGGATGTTCTAAGGAGGTGCCAAATGCAGCGAGAACAGATAATAGATACGTTGCGGGAAAAGCTCGACCGCAACTGGAACGATTACGTGGGTGAGCTGGACGGACTTTCAAAAGGCGTTCTCATTGGAAAAAGCGATGAGATCACAGCCGCCCGCTTTGTATATAACGAGCTGTACGGCGGCGGGTATCCGGAGGATTACATGGAATACCTCCTGCGTTTTGAAAATCCCCTGGAGGTTGCAAGGGATCAGTGGATATCAGAGCAATCGGTCGATTTCAGCGAGGAACTGAATCATGCACTCTGGAGTCTGATGGACAAGGGCGATGCGGAACAGAATTATGCCCTTGACCCGGAATATACGCCGATCCCTGCAACGGATAAAAAAATCACCGTGCGGGAATTCATTGAGCGCCATCCCTGTGCAAATCTCGACATGATGACTCCCGGAGGCTTTGTGTACCTGACACCGGAAGAAGCACAACTTCTGCTGTCCGGACAGAGCATAAAAGGGCATCCCGGTGATCCTGAATATGCCGTGGAAATCACCGCAGAAGAACTGCTGGACCAGGAAGTCCGTAGTGTCAGTTTTAGTAAGGGTACCTGGCGTATGTTAAGCGATTACATTCGGGAGCCGGAACAGGAGCAGCCTCCTTTTGAGCAGGGGGTGACCATGTGCTGAAAATTCTGAAAAACAAGCGTGGCGAGGGATATATTGATGTGGCGGTGCTGGTGCTGTGCGCTATGCTGGTCATTGCCCTTGGTGTGAAGGTGTTCCCCGTCTATATCCAAAAGCAGCAGATCGACACCTTTGCCGTAGAGCTCATGCGGGAAGCGGAAATTGCCGGACAGATCGGCAGCGAAACCAGCCGCCGGGAGCAGTTTCTGAGGGAAAAGACCGGACTAATCCCCACAGTTACATGGTCCAAAACCGGCAGAATTCAGCTCAATGAGGAAGTTTCGGTGACGGTCACCTACCAAACCGACATCGGACTGTTTGGTGGATTCGGCTCCTTCCCGATTACACTCAGGTCTGATGCCGCGGGAAAATCAGAAGTCTATTGGAAGTAGGTGATGAGATGGAAAAAATCAAGCGTATCCTCAAGGACAAAAGCGGCTCAGGCTTTCCCCTCATCATCGCCGTCACCCTGTCGCTGATGATTGTCTTCACCGGCATCTCGGAATATTTCAGGCTTACGATCGTGGCGCAGGGTGTGCGGGATGCGGTGCAGACCGCCGTTATTTCCACCGTCAATGACAATTATGACGATGTGTACCACGGCGTGCGGGAGGGTTATTCGGGAGCCTACCAGCCCATTGCCGAGGATTTTGAGGAAAGCATTGATTACGGCGATATCTATGACAGGCTGGATGGTGTACTCGGTCTTTCCTACAGCGGCGGCTATCATGAAAAACGCACTCCGGACGGCAAGCTGGAATTTAAGGTGTGGAATCTGGAGGTGGATATCCGAAACGCTCCCTTTGCATCGGGCGACCAAGCCTCCTCCCGCTTTGAAGCTGACAGTACCATCATGCTGGAGGTTCCCGTGTCTTTTGGCGGAAAACTGCTGCCCCCCATGACAATCAAAGTCAAGACCAGCGCCGGATACACACCGAGGTTTTAACCCTGTGGAGAAGTTTTCTTGGAATAATGATAGACTTTTTGAAAAGTTCGTGGTAGGGTGTGACTTAACAGGAACCTATCAAAATTTAACAAATAGGAGGACACTCTTATGAAAAATATGAATGCCAAAACGAAGAAATGGCTGGCCGTAACCGGATGCCTCGCCCTCTGTGCGGTGCTTGTGGTACTGATCGGACAGCAATTCATAACCCCAAAGCCGGTGGATACCCCGCCCTCGCCCCAAAGCTCCGAGGTGAGCAATGTGACGGTGGACCCCAGGATGCCGGATAGCACAGAGAAAGAAAAAGAGAGCACCGTAGCCCCGCCTGATACCACCCAACCGACAAACATCGACAACGGTGCAGTTTCCAGCGGCACGGAACAGACCATCCAAAGCAATGCAACCAAGCCGGAACATACTGAGGAACAGCTCAAAGACCCCACGCAGAAACCTGACGGCGAAAAGGTCACGGAGCCTCCCAAGCCCGTCGACCATGATAAGGTGGAAAAGCCCAAGAATACCCCCAAAAATGACAATCAGCCGCAGGGCGGCGAAACCAAGGACGGCAAGATTTATGTGCCGGGTTTCGGGTGGATTGACGATAACGGCGGTGGCGGTCAAGGCACAACTGTAGACGGTGACGGCGATATCAATAAACAAGTCGGCAATATGGGGGAATAACAGAATACTTTCACAAGGCACGGTTGAAACAGACCGTGCCTTTACTTTTGCAAAAAGGAGGCCGCAATGAAGAAATTATTCAAGAGCATAGCCAGTCTTATGCTGGTGCTTTGCCTATTCTGCCCCCTAACCGCATTTGCTGATACCGGCGGCAGCGGAAATATCGATGGCGGCGGTGGAGACATGGGCAGTGGAACCAGCACCAACACATGGAGCGGCGGTAACGAAGGTGTGCGTATTACTGTGGTTCGGGCAAGTGATCACACAACGGTCACCACGCCGGTAGATTTTACAAATAAGAAACCGGACAATATTCGTGTTCATTTTGGAAAGGTAAGCAAACTGTTCTATAGCTCCGGTCAGCAATTAAGCCCTACCACAAGTGTGTACCATTATATCAATCCAGCTCAAACCATACCCCGCATTATCAGTACCAACGGAAGTAACAATATTGCCGCCATCAAGAAGTATTTCTGCTCGGAATATGTCATCAAACGCATTGCAGATGTAACAGGCATGAATTACGATGTTCTCATCGGCGGTGAGTATAAAATCCTCTTGGAGCCCATTGCCTACTACAAATTTGAGGGAGTTATGATTGCCACCACCGCTACCGAAGCCGCCCTATATGATGAACAGGTTAGCGGTCTGCTCCGCAGAAGAATGGTGTCTCTTACCCACAAGAATCTGCCCCTCGCCATGTTTTTGGAGGTAGGCGACCTCGGCTATCCCGCATGGGGAGGCAGCAAAAGCAGCGCCGCATCCAATGCGGATATCAAGTCCAGCCTTGGACTTGGCATTGTCCGTTTTACGGAGAAACCGGAGGAACCTCAGATTGACGCCTACGATTATGAGTACCGGGTAAACACCAATGTCATCACGGCGGTGAGGATCAGCGGAGGTCAGTCCGATCCCGACAGGCCCACCCGCGTCAGCTTTAATATCGGTGGGCAAACCTACAGTGTGGGCAATGTCTACTACCCCGAAGGCGATAGCCAGCTTGCGTGGGTAAAATGGAAGACCCCCGATACTGAGCAGAACATGACAATTCAGGTGACGGTATCCGGTTCCGGCAGTACGGCGAAAACGACCCTCAACGTCAAAATCCTTGACCTTGATAAGAACCCTCCGCCCAATCCCGTAGCCGATGACCGCAACGATAGCTTCCGTGCCTCTGCAGTACCAAACAGAGCTGCAAAAAGCTCGGCAAGCTGGAGTGTCTGGCGACCGTGGTGGCAGGAATATTGGGTGTGGCACAGTGATTATGACGATGAAGGAAATGATAACGGATATTGGTGCGATCACGGATGGTGGGAGTTTGACCTGGACCGTTACAGTGCCAGCCTGACCGCCGCCATGAGCATCAAATGCGACAGCATGAATCCGACTGCCAGCGGAAGAACGATGAAATCGGGATATGGCATCAACCAGACCGTCACCGGAAGTATCAGCTCCAACCAAAGCTCGGCGGTTACCCAGCCGCAGAATGCGGTCAGCTATTTTCCCGAATTTGCCTATGAAACCTATTGGCGGCTCTTGGAGCGCATGGGATCGGGGCGGTTTGAGCTTCAGCAAAACCCTTACTCCACCTACAAAAACCGCACCCATTTCAGCCCGATCTGGATGCCGGACGGAGCATATACCGTTAACACATGGCTCATTGATGGGTGGACTCCGGATGGAATGCTGTCGGCCAACCTTACAGACAGCCTGACCATAAGGGGCAACTTGTGGCAGGACTGGCACGTCGCTCCTAAGAAGCCATAACAGGGAGGATACAATGGCATATGAACGAATTGAGGCACCAAAAGGCAGCCTGTACCACTACACGCAAAAGGACCGGCTGGATGCAATATTGCAGGATGGGCGCATCCGGCGATTTGGAGATCGTGAGTGCTGGTTCTGCATTTCTCTCGCAGACACCCTGAGGCTTATGGAAATGACCGTCATGAAGGAAGGACATCCCTACGTTGATACACGGGGATTTTTACAGAGATACCCCGCTTTTGTACCAGAGGATTACATCATCCTAAAGCTGGAGCAACGGTATCAAAATGGGGAATGGGTGAGATGGAATCAGGAGATGCCACCCGGCTGTCCTCCTGAAATACTTGCGGAGGCTGAAGAATTCAGTTTATTGAAGAAAGGCTTCCGCGGTGACCTGAAATTTTATCAGAACCTCCAGGGAATCGAAGTGTCCTCGCTCCTGGAGGAACAGGCTCAGGGCATGGATATGACAATGAAACTATAAATACAGAAAAAGAACAAGGTTGCAGGAGCAATTCTGCGGCCTTTTCTTAACTTTTAGAAAGGTGGTTTTTATGAAAAGGTATAAGAAAATTGCTCTTATGCTTATCCTCGTCCTCATGGCAACCATGTTATTTAGCACAACTGCATTTGCGGCAAATGGCGATGTTGCGGGAGCTATTGAGGGCACATGGAACGATGCCTCCGGGCAGATTAAGACGGTGGTCAACAAGGTGGTATTTCCCGCAATTGACCTCATTCTGGCGGTGTTTTTCTTTGCAAAATTAGGGATGGCATACTTCGACTATCGCAAGCATGGCCAGTTTGAGTGGGCGGCTCCGGCGATTTTGTTCGCCTGTTTGGTGTTCACCCTTACGGCCCCGACTTACATCTGGACTATTCTTGGCATGTAGACAAAGCAAGAGCCGTCGCGTCAAGTTAGATGCAACGGCTCAATTTCGTGATAAGTCAGATTTTATTGTGTAGGTGAA